>ERZ772924.1703-NODE-1703-length-10394-cov-13.336009_pt1 | contig 10394 bp, 7 predicted proteins | sample MGYA00512116_ERZ772924 | MGnify/ENA primary metagenome ERZ772924 (study PRJEB29015, sample SAMEA2737920) | human oral metagenome | biome: human oral; feature: human-associated habitat; material: dental | place: China | collected 2134 ...
TGGAATTTTTATTATAAAATACGAAAAATATGTTGTAAAAAATAGATTTTTATTATTAACAAGCTATTACTTCATACCGAATTTGTTTTATATCCCAAGAGGCTCATTCTTCGGGGAAGGGCTAATAAAAAATATGGCAATGCTAATTGCAGTTTATGTGCTGATTTTCAGTTTTGACTATATGTACAGGAAGATAGAGGAGAAGAAGGAATTGATTTAATTTTTTAGGAGTTGAGTGAGATTGAATGAGCAAGAACTAGTATTTAAAGTGCATTGGGTAGAAAAATTGAAAATATTGTGTAGAATAGTTTGTGTTCCAGCGATAATTATTTATCAAGGAATAATAATATCTTCTCAGTTTTTAACTTCAAAAAAAGAAGTATTTTTAGGATATTTTTTAATTACTTTGCTTTCAATTATAGCATTTATAATTTTATCTATTTATATTTTTAATAAAAAAATTGTAATATCTAATGGTATTTTGACATATTATAGAAGAAAGGAAGTTTGGAGCAGAAAGATAGAAAAAGATAAGATTAGAGTATTTAATGGCAGTAGCTGGTTTTATGAAAATATTAAATATTTATGGATAGATTATTGTAATATTCCAATTTCTTTATTTGGGAAGAAGAATTGTTCAGAACTTGAAAAAATTATTTATGAATTTCAACTTGAAAAAAAGGAAATTGAAAATACAGTATTTGAAATTCCAAAAAAGGAATTACTTGTAGAAAAATTTAAAGATATTTTTAAAAATAATGTTATTGGAGTAATTTTTACTTTGATAATAGTTAAAATAATCTCTTCTGATGCTATTTTTTTGAAATATTTTTTGATAATTATTACTTTTGGAGCTATTATTTTAGAAATTATTTCTTTAATTAGGATGAAAATTTATACACCGAAAATTATAAAAATATTTAGTAATTTTATAAGTATTGATGATGAAAAATACAGTAAGTATGATATAAAAAAGTTAATGATTACAAGTCCGAATACAAAAAGTGGAACGATAGATTTTGGATACAGAATATTAAAAATTTTTGGAAATAAGGAAAAAAAGGTTTATACACTAATTACCTCTAAAAATTCAGAGTTTAAAAATTCTGGAAAGGATGAGGATTACGAAACTTTTTATGAAGAAATAGTTAAATTTTGTATTGTTAATGGAATCGAGTATGAGTTGGTGTAAAAAGGAATAAATTTTTTAGGAGCTGAATGAAGTTGGGCGAAAAAGAACAAGTATTTAAAATGTCGTGGATAGAGAAATTAAAACTGTTAGGGATTGTTCTGATTATATATGTAATGATGATGCTTTTCTATATTCCTATGCTTACAAATTATCAAGTGTTTTTAGTAGTTTCTTTGATAGTAATGTTTCCAATTACAGTATTTTTGTTATATCAGTTAATTTTTATGTATAATAAAAAAATTGTAATATCTGGAAACACTTTGATTTATTATAAAAAGCGAAAAGAGTGTTATCGTGCAGAGATAGGAAGGCATAACATTAAAATACACGATAAAGAAAAAGGTACTTCTAAACAGAGATACAGAGTAAAATATTTATCAATAAACGACTATGAGATACCAATTTATTTGATTGGAACTAAAGAAATGATAAACTTTGAAAAGGCTATCTATAAGATTTGGTACAAAAAGGCAGAAATAAGAGATACGATATTTAAAATTCCAAAAAAAGAATTAATTGTAATAAAACGCAAAGATATTGTTGCAAGCTGTATTTTTAACCTAGTTCCATTAACAGTAGCAATAATACTGTTTTTAAACTCTACTTATACGATAATTTTTTTTATAATTCTTTATTTACTGCTTTTAATTTTAAAGATTATTTTCTTTATCAGAATGAAATTTCATACCCCTGAAATTATAAGAATATCTACTGATACTATAAGGATTGATGATGTAGAATATAGTAAGTACGATATTCAAAAACTAACAGTTACAAGTTTGAGGATGCAATCTGAAAAATTAAGGTTGTTTGGGTATAGGACATTAAAGATTTTAGGAAATGATGGAAGAAAAATTTATACTTTGGTATTTTCATCAGATTTAGAATTTAAAAATTTTAGGACAAATGAAAATTATGAAACTTTTTATGAAGGGATAATAAAATTTTGTATTGTAAATAATGTAGAATATGAGTTGAAATAGAGAAATAGAGGTATTTTATGAAAATCATAGAAATAAAGGCAGGAATAAGTGATAAAAATAAAAATGATATAGTCAAATGGACTAATGAAAAGGGAAAGGCCTTTCTTGAACAATGGGCTGGAGCAAGTCTTGATTTTCCACTTACAGAAAGTCAGATTGATGATTTGAAGGATATTTATTCGATTTTTTGTAAAAATGAGTTTATAGGAGTTATTCAGAAAATACGAAAAGAGAGGGATAATATCCATATTGGAAGATTTCTGATTAATCCCGAACTTGCTGGAAGAGGGCTTGGAAAAAGAGCTTTGATAGAGTTTATAAATTTAATTTTTCAAGATGAGGATGTGAATTCGATTACGTTAAATGTGTTTGATTATAATGCGGGGGCAAAGAAATTGTATGAGAAAGTTGGATTTGAAGTTGTGAATGTTATTGAAAATCCGATGAAAAAGTATATGATGATTATGAAAAAAGGTGAAAAATAGGAGAAAATAATGATAGAAAAAAAAATATATTATGTCTGGATTGGAAACGCCAAAAAGCCAGATATTTTTTATAAATGTCTGGAATCGTGGAAGAAAAATCTGCCTGATTTCGAAATAATAGAGATAAATGAGAAAAATTTTGATATGGAAAAACATCTTGCAAAAAATAGATTTTTTCGTGAATGTTACGAAAGAAGACTTTGGGCGTATGTCTCGGATTATATGAGAGTGCATTTTATGTATGAAAATTCTGGAATTTATGTGGATACGGATATGGAAATAATTAAAGATTTGACACCGATTTTGGAAGGAAAAGATGAATTTTCTAAAAATGGGAAGATGAATTTTTTTATTGGCTATGAAGATGAAAAACATATAAGTGTTGGGATTTTTGGGACAACGAAGCATAATGAAGTGTTAAAGGACATTAAAGATTTTTATGAGAATGACATTTGGAAAAAGCCAATTTGGACAATTCCTAAGATTTTTACCTATACTTTTGAGAAAAAATATAATTTGAGCGAGAAAAGGGAAAATTTTTTGAAAAATGGGGAAATAGTTATTTTTCCGAAAGAATATTTTTATCCTTATGGATTTAAGGAAGCTTATTCTGATGATTGCATAAAACCTGAAACATACGGAATTCATTGGTGGAATGACAGCTGGAGCAGTTTGAAGGCTAGATTGTTTTTGGAAACGAAGCATTTGTCAGGAGTAAAAAAAATGATTAAAAAGATGAGGATAATTGCGAGGTTTTATTTGAAGGAAAAGAGATAATAAGGATTATTTAGATAGAAATAAAAAAGTAAAAATAAAAAGATTTGGTAGATACTAAAAAAAGTGATATAATTGAATGAAAAAAATTGGAATAACAGATAAATTTTTATTAGAGAAACTGTTATTTTGAGAAAATAAAGAAGGATTAGGAGAAATATTGGAAAAATGAGTAATTTAAAAAAAATATTGTTGTCTCTTATGATTTGTGGGACAACTGTTAGCTGGGCGAAAGAATTTAAGATAATGACATATAATATTTATGGAGGAAGACTTACGAATGGTCAGAAACTAGGTGAAAGCATTAAGCCGTATGAGCCTGATTTTGTGTCACTTCAGGAAGTTGACAAGTTTACGAAAAGAAGTAATTTTCGTGATATAACTTCTGATATTGCGAAAGTTCTTGGTTATGACTATTATTTCTTTAAGAAATCAAGAGATTATGATGGTGGAGAATATGGAATTTCATTTATTTCAAAATATCCGCTTGAGAAGATATATACCTATGAATTGCCGTCGGAAGGAGTAGAAAAAAGACAGCTTATAGTTGCTGAACTTTCTAAAAAGACTTTTGGGAAAAAGGTGCTGGTAATGAATACGCATTTGGACTTTAAGCAACAGATAAAGCCTGAGGAAATGGAGTCGCTGGACTTGCTTACAAAATTTTTTGATAAAGATGATATAAAATTTTTGAGTGGAGATTTTAATTTTTTACCAACGACAAAATATTATGGAGAAATAACAAAAGGCTGGAGAGATACTTACATGGAATCCAATGTTGGTGGTGTAAGAACGCTTTCAGATCCACGTATTGACTATATTTTTGGAAGCCAGTCGAAAAAATGGAAGGTAAAATCAAGTTATTTTATTAATGATGTAACGCAGGACTGGACAAAATTGTCAGATCATCTTCCATATATGACAATTTTAGATATAAAATAAAAGAAAAAGGAGACATAGAGTATGAAAATTTCCCTTGTAATGCCGACAATTAATGTTACAACTGAACTTGATTTATTCCTAAAAAGCCTAAAGGCACAGACTTATAAGGATTTTGAGCTGATTGTGGTGGATCAGAATGAAGGAAATGAAGTTTTTGAAATTGTGAAAGATTATGAAGAGGAATTTAAGATAAAATATGTAAGAAGTGATGAAAAAGGGCTAAGCTTGAATAGAAATAGAGGACTTATCTTGATGAAAGGTGAAGTTGTCGGATTTCCTGATGATGATTGTGAATATCAGCCTGATACACTTGAAAAAGTTGCAGAATTTTTTGAAAGAAAGAAAAATTATCAGATTTATTCGTGTCGTACACTTGAACGAGGAAAAGACTATGGAACAGGCGTTATGGAGAAAAAGGACATGGAAATAACGAAGGATAATGTGGATACAACTGTGAAATCCATAACTTTTTTTGTAAATTATGGTAAGGATGATATCGTCTTGTTTGATGAAAATCTAGGCGTTGGTGCAACTTTTGGAAGTGGGGAGGAAACAGACTATGTGCTGACACTACTTCACAAAGGCTATAAGGGAAGATACTTTGCAAACGATATAATTTATCACCCAGCAAAAAAGGGAAACTATAACGATCTGGAACGTGCTTATAAATATGCATTGGGATTTGGAGCATTGGTAAAAAAGGAAGTAAAGGGCAGAAAAAACAGATTTTATATTCTGAAATACTGGAAGAGGCAATTTAGAAGTTTTGCTGGAATGATTGTTACAAGAAATAGGGCCTATCATAGAGTTGTGATGAAGGGTAGAAAAATTGGATATACAAAATATAAAATTTAAAAATTAGGAGAAAAATATGGATAAGGTAAAATGCTTGATAAATATGATAATAGCTTATCTCATTTATCCATTTAACAAAGAAAAATTCAAAAATAGAAATATTTGGATTGTGGGCGGAAATGCAGGAGAACTTTTTGTGGATAATGGACGTGCGATGTATGAGTATTTACGGTCAAGACAGCAGGAGGAAGTGTACTGGGTAATAAACAGAAATGCCAAGATTGCAAAAAAAATTCCAGGAGAAAAGCTGATAAAAGGAAGTGTAAAAAGCTATCTGTATTTTATGAATGCAAAAGTTGTATTATTTTCCCACTCAATTTCTGCGGACATTGTCCCATACCTGTTTGTAGTGCCATTAATAAATAAATTTCATAAAAAAGTATTCAAAGTATTCCTAAATCATGGAACAGTAGGCTTTAAAGTTCGACAGGCAATGAATCCAAAAACAGCAAAAGTAGCAGAAGCGCTTGTAAAATCTTATGATTTAAATATTTGCGATTCAGAATTTGAAAAAAAAGTAAAAACAGAAACTTGGTGGGAAGTGCCAAAGGAAACAGCAGTTATAACAGGCTACCCAAGATACGATAAATTATACAATTTAAAAATTATGGAAAAACAAATATTCTTTATGCCGACATGGCGAAACTGGCTAAAGTCAGAAAACTCAGAAAATCAAAAATTTGAAGATACAAAATATTTCCAAAATATTGCAAATTTAATTACGGACAAGAAATTAAATAACTATTTGGAAAAAAATGATATTAAATTAAACATTTATATTCATCAGTTAATGCAAGATTATCTAAAAAACTTTGGAAATATAAAACTTGGAAAAAATATAAAAATACTCCCAAAAGAAGTAAATATAACCGAAGAGATGCAAAAATCAAAATTATTAATAACAGATTATTCAAGCGTAGCCTACGATTTTTACTATCTAAACAAGCCAATTATCTTCTTCCAGTTCGATAAACGTGAATACGAAGAAAAAGTCGGCTCTTATGTAGACTTAGACAAAGACTTGTTTGGAAAACAAGCCAAAACTGTAGAAAAATGCGTTGAAGAAATCATCGAAATCTCCGAAAATAATTTTCATTATGATAAGGAAATGAAGCAAAAGTCTGATAAGTTGAGAGAAAAGTTTTTGAAGTACGTGGATAAAGAAAATTGTGAGAGAGTTTACAATGAAATTTTAAAAAAAATAAACTGATTATATTTTTGATATCTATTTTAGATTATTTTTATTAATAATAGTTTTTTCTTTTATAATTATAATCTTTTTTAACGTAAGGGCATCAGACGCCATGCCCTTACAACCCCGCTTACCGCAAAACTTTCTTATAAAAGAAAAATAGAACTCGCTTTTGAACAAAAATTATTTTATATCTAAATAAATATGTATAATTAAAAAATATTTCAAAAGCTCAAACAGCTATTTTTCTTCTAACGAAATTTTGCTCGAAAATCTTTTAATTAGAATAGTTGTTATAACTAAATTAAAATTGTCGTGATTTTTTGGAAATGAAATCGATTGTTTGAGCGAAGTTTTACGTAGCGAGTTTCGATTTTGTTTTCAAAAAATGCTTAGACAAGCCGGGATTGTAAAGGGGATGGCGATTGATCCCCTTTACGTAAAAAAAAAGAAAAAATATAAATTAACAGAAAAATATTTATTAACAAAAAACTCTAAAAAAATTAAGAAAATAACTTAATTGAAGAATTTAAGAAAAAGATTTAATAATTAGAATTAGGATAAAGATAAAAAAATGTTAGGGGGCATAGATAGAAAAATGAGTACAAAGTATTTGAAGGTTAAGCCATCGGAGGATTTTTTTAGGAAATACGGAATTAAGAATTTTGAGATTGAGTATGTTAATTTATTTTCTAAAAAGAGAGAGATTGAAATATTTATGAGGGTTCATAATTTTGAGGCACATAATGAGATACAGGATTTGAGGCAGTTGCTTTATAAGAGTTTTGAAAATGGGTTAAAATTGAAGATTAAGATGGATGTTAATCCTGAATTGATACAGAAGGATGTTATTGGATTTGTAAAATTTGCAATTGAGAATTATAAACATGAGAGTAAGAGATATCAGTATATTTTTGCAAGTTATGAAGTGGAAAGTTTGGGAAATACGGTGTTTATAAAATTACCGTCGCATCATTTGATAGAAGAGGCCAAAAGAACTGAGGCAAAGGAAGAACTTACAAGGAAAATTTATGAATGTATGAACAATTCGATAAAAATTGAGTTTGTAAATGGGGATTTTGAGGAAGTGAAGGCTAAAATTAAGGCTCAAAATGAATTAAATTCGGTAAAGGCAAGTGAACTTCCAAAGTATGAAAATACCAGTGCAAGTAATGGTAATGGCGGTAATTATGGAGGAAATGGAAATTTTAATAATGGAAATAACGGAAACGGTTATTCAAATGGCGGAAATGCTAATGGAGATAGTAACAAAGGTAACTACAAATGGAAAAAAATTCCTGATTTAGATGCTATGCCATTTTCAACACTTGATATTTTGAACAATGGTGATGATGTGGCACTAGAAGGGAAGATTTTTAATGTAGATATGAGGGAAACTAAGAATGGTAAGTTAATGTGTGATTTTATGATTACAGATTATACAGACTCTGTTAGCTGCAGAATATTTTTTAACACGAATGAGGATATTAAGGTAAAACTTGGGGAGTGGGTAAAGGTTACTGGAAGTTTTGAGGCGGATATGTATAGTGGTGAAAAGTATGTGAGAACGCAAAGAGTGGAAGCTATAGAATCTAAAGATGTGAAAAAAGAGGACAATGCACCCAAAAAAAGAATAGAACTTCATGCACACACGAATATGAGTGAAATGAGTGGAGTTATGTCAATCAAGGATTATGCGAAAAGAGCTAAAGAATTTGGGCATAGTGGGATTGCTGTGACGGATTACGGGGTAGTGCATTCATTTCCTTTTGCGTTTAAGGAGGCAAATGAGGATTTTAAGGTTATTTTTGGGATGGAAGCATATGTAGTTGATGACGAGCAGGACTTGATTACAAATCCTAAGGACAAGATGATTGAAGATGAAATTTATGTTGTATTCGATATTGAAACGACAGGATTTGATCCGTTTAATGATAAGATAATTGAGATTGGGGCTGTGAAAATGCGTGGAAGGGAGATTATTGGTGAATTTTCTGAATTTGTAAATCCTGAAATTCCAATTCCGCCAAAGATAACAGAACTTACAACAATTACTGATGAAATGGTTGCAAATGCTGAAAAAATAGAAACAGTACTTCCAAGATTTCTAGAATTTTGTACTGATACAACGGTAGTTGCCCACAATGCGAAATTTGACGTGGGATTTATCAAGCAAAAAACTATTGATCAAGGACTTGAGTATTCTCCAAGCGTAATTGATACGTTACCTTTGGCTAGGACATTGCTTCCTGATTCGAGAGGATATGGACTTGCTAATTTGGTAAAATATTTTGGGATTACGCTTGAAACACACCATAGGGCTGTTGATGATGCAAAGGCTACTGCGGAAGTTTTTCAGAAATTTTTAAATATGATTTTAAGTAAAGGGATTTTGAAACTGATTGAGATTAATACAGATTTACAGCCGAACATTCAAAATTCTGAGACATTGAACACAATGATTTTGGTAAAAAATCAAGCTGGGCTTCGTGACCTGTACGAGCTTGTATCACGTTCCAACATAGAATTTTTTGGAATGAGAAGACCTAGAATACCAAAAACTTTGTTAAACAGCATGAGGGAAAATCTGCTAATTGCAAGTTCTGCTTCGGCTTCTGAAAGAAATAAGGGAGAACTTGTAAATCTTTATTTACGTGGGGCAGAAAAAGATGACATTGAGGAAAAAGCGAGATTTTATGATTATATTGAGATTCATCCGCATACAAATTATGCTGACATGGTGGAAAGAACTAGCAAGGAAATTGAAAGTTACGATATAATAAAGGAAATGAACAAGTATTTTTACGAACTTGGAAAAAGTCAGAATAAAATTGTAGTTGCGACAGGAGATACCCATTATCTTGAAGAACGTGAAGCAATTAACAGGAATGTTCTTCTTTTGGGAAGTGGAACAATGTGGAAAACTGAAACTTCGGAAGGAGTGAGAGGATATGAGTTTTTTGATAGAAAATTGTATTTTAAAACTACTGAAGAAATGTTAGAGGCATTTGATTATCTGGGAGAAGAAGCGGCTCAGGAAGTCGTTGTGGAAAATACTCATAAAATCAATGATATGATAGAGCAGGTGCGTCCAATTCCAACTGGATTCTATCCGCCAAAAATTGATGGGGCAGAAGATGAAGTAAGGGAAATGACTTATAAGAAACTTGAGGAGCTTTATGGGGAAAATATTGATGAGAGCCTAAAGGAAAGAGTGGAAAAGGAGCTTAATTCGATTATTCAAAATGGATTTGCGGTGCTTTATCTGATTGCACAGAAACTTGTGCATAAATCGGTGGACGCAGGTTATCTTGTAGGTTCACGTGGTTCGGTTGGATCTTCAATAGTTGCCTATCTTATGGGAATTACCGAAGTAAATGGACTTTATCCGCACTACAGATGTCCGAAATGTAAGCATACGGAATTTATGAACGAGGAAGGAAGTGGAGTTGACTATCCTGACAAAACTTGTCCAGAATGTGGTACAAAATATATAAAAGATGGACACGCTATCCCATTTGAAGTGTTTATGGGATTTAATGGAGATAAGGTACCAGATATTGACTTGAACTTTTCTGGGGAATACCAAGGGGAGATTCATAAATATACAGAAGAGCTGTTTGGAAGTGACAATGTCTTTCGTGCTGGAACGATTTCTACGCTTGCCGAAAAGAATGCTTTTGGGTATGTGAAAAAGTATCTTGAAGAAGTGGAAGGAACGCCTGAAATAAAGGAAAGAAAAGCAGAAGTTATGAGAATTGCAAAAGGCTGTGAAGGTGCTAGAAAAACAACTGGACAGCATCCCGGTGGAATGATAGTCGTTCCAAAGGATAAGTCAATTTACGATTTCTGCCCAATCCAGCGTCCAGCAAATGATATGAAATCAACTTCCAAGACAACCCATTTTGATTATCATGTAATGGACGAACAGCTTGTAAAACTGGATATACTGGGACACGACGATCCGACAA
>ERZ772924.1708-NODE-1708-length-10373-cov-2.801318_pt1 | contig 10373 bp, 7 predicted proteins | sample MGYA00512116_ERZ772924 | MGnify/ENA primary metagenome ERZ772924 (study PRJEB29015, sample SAMEA2737920) | human oral metagenome | biome: human oral; feature: human-associated habitat; material: dental | place: China | collected 2134 ...
AGCTTGGTTTCTGGGAGTCTAAAGGCGGTATTAGAGAGCGTTGGGCTAGAATGGGTTACCAAGGCGGTGCTATGGGATATCCGACCGGGCCGGAGGTTTGGGATGGCCGAGGTTGGTGGCAGAATTATGAGCATGGCGCTATAGTCGGTACAGCAAAGCTTGGTTTCTGGGAGTCTAAAGGCGGTATTAGAGAGCGTTGGGCTAGAATGGGCTACCAAGGCGGTCAGGCAGGATATCCGACCAGCTCAGAATACTATGATGGTAATCAGACCTGGCATCAAGAATACGAGCATGGGGTAATAACTTTCTCTAATTACACCGGAAGTCACTTTACTGAGAGGTAAACTAAGTTTAGGATCGTACTCTTCGATATATTTTGCCACCCATAGTGCGCAAACGACTACCACTCGGCAATAAAGTCCTGATAAGAGTGCGCCGTAATGAGCCGACCGGAGCAATTCGATCTCGTAACGAAACGCTTCTTCCAGCTCTTTGAGATGTATCTTTACGACTTATCACAAGCAACATCCACAGACTACAGCTTGACATTACTTTATAAAAATCAAGCATAAACATAGTTTTACCATTGACAATGGACTGCGGAACGAATTGACCAATCTTATATGATGTTTTAGTACTATTCCATTCTTGATACAATTTAATCGGAGTGAAGAAATTACCAATATGGTTAACTGTATTACCGGTAGGTATCTGGTAATTCCATTGTTGTCCGATTAACTCGACTTTACCATATAAGTAGTTAAATATATCTTCGCTACTAAACTCTTGGTGTAGACTATTATACTTAGAAATAACATCATCCAGAGAATGCCGTTGTCTTATTTGCGCTAAATCAATTAGCATAACATTAGTATCAAAGTACTTTGTCACATCTAGTTTTAGTTTATCTGTCAGCGACTTTATTCTGGGGATCCGCTTATCACAATTAACTTCTACAAGTCGCCCTATCGTAAACATATTTTGGCAAGCAGCTACTTCATTATCTTTAGTTCTTAGACTCCATAAGTCGTTCACATCTCCTTTTACCCATGAGTGCCAGCTCAAATAAATTATTCGATCATAATGCTTAAGCACCCATGGTAGAGTTAATTTAAGACTGATATTACCAATTTCTTTGAGTTCGTATAATTGGTCCAGGCTATTGGAGTAATCCAAGAATCTTAAGTTTATATTATCAGGAACGCACTTCAAATACTCCGACATACATAACTCAGATAATGTGCCACTATGAGCGACTATAACATCGTATTTTCGCTTGCTACTACAATTATCAATAAACTGTGCTAGAACTGCTTGGAAATAATAATCTACATTAGAAATAGGATAAGCCATCAAATCAAAAACAACTGGTATAGATTGGTCATTTAACGGCTCTATGTCATACCGACTGACAGGATCAGTCTTGAGAGCATAAATCATCTGCAGCTCTTTTACTTTCAAGCCGGGAATAGTCTGTCGTAAATAATAAATATAGACACTGGTTAGGATCTCTGCTAAGTACCCGTACACCCTGTTAGCATTTAGACTACGCTGATTTAGACCTTTACCAAGAGTCTTCTCCACTTCCTCTAATACATCAAACTCAAACTGACACATTTTTGTAAAGAACTGCTTCTTCATGATAAACATGTTGTAGCCAAGAAAGAAATTACCATCGAGGTACTTTTGATAATATGGATATATCGCTGGATATTTATCCCTGACAATATTCGTCATTAGTTCAATATCACTATTCCGCACTATAGTGCCATCGTGATAGATATAGTGCTCTCTGACTGACTTTCCCGCTAATCCCATCGGTGTTGGTAAATCCTTGACCGGTCTAGACTCGTGAACTATTAGGTCGTTAGCTTCAATTATCCGTCGCATTTGATCTTCATCTGTTAGACCAAACTTATCGTATACTTCGGGAGATAATAATCTAGCTCGCACCATCATGTGACCGTCATCGCTAACTGGATAACGTTGACTACTAAAGGAGTAATAACGTCGATAATGAAATAGACCATAATAATCTGCTTCAAGGTTTTTCCATGCCCAGTAAATAGCTGTTAACTCACAGTAGCCTGAGTTCTTATGGGATATATTATCCTCACCATCGTCGTCTCGCTGGAGACCAAGATCATCCTTAGCCTTCTCCGCTCCGACTCTAATAGGTAGGAATAAATTATTTTTAGGTAACTCGCTTGGCTTATGGCAGGCAATCAGGATCTTGATATTAGTTTTTTTACACACCTCTATATCCCCCATTCTTCATTGTCATAGCTTAGCCCCATTATACATCAGTTCAACATAGTGTGATACTATGGTCAATATGAGTGGAATGTTACCCGAAATATCTATTCTGGTACCGATTTATAATGTCGAGGAATATCTTAATGAATGTTTAACCAGCTTGACCAACCAAACCATGAATAATATTGAGATAATTTGTCTCAATGATGGATCGACTGATAATTCGCTATCAATAGTCAAACAGTTCGCTAAAAAGGATAATCGTATTGTCGTAGTCGATAAGAAGAACTCAGGTTATGGTGACACTATGAATCTCGGGATTAAAAAGGCTCGAGGTGAATATATTGGTATCGTAGAGTCTGATGACTTTGTTGATTTAGAGATGTTCCAAAGTCTATATGACATTGCCTTAAAGAAAGATAAGCCAGACATAGTTAAAAGCAATTTCTACTACTATTTCACTGATTTAACTGAGCAAAGCAACTTATGGGATGCTAGTATTGGTGGGGTTTGGAGTGACGGTCTATCACAAACTATCCACGATCATAATATTAAGGAAAATGTTATACCTAAATATATGCATGACAAAGTGGTCTGTCCTCGTAGGAATTATAATGAGATCTTTTATGCCCTACCTAGCATCTGGTCAGCCATTTATCGGACTGATTTTCTTCGTGATAATGCCATCCAATTTCTCTCTACTCCTGGAGCTTCCTATCAAGATGTAGGTTTTGCTTTTAAGACGGTTCTCATGGCTGACCGAGTTGCTTTTACTAGCCAGGCTTATCTTCATTATCGTCAAGATAATGAAGAGTCTTCTGTAAACAATCCTGATAAGGCTATGTATATCATTGATGAACAACACAGCATAAGTCAGTATATTATCGACCACAATATGGATAGCTCAAAGATGCGTAAGATAGCTAATCTTATCAAGTTTAATAAGTATAAATGGAGTCTCAGGCGCTTACCTTTAAAGCTAGCTCTTCAGTTTCTACCCATAATGTCCAAAGAATTCAAAAAAGACCGAGCAGAGAAAAATATAAATTGGTATCTAATTAATGAGACAGATACCAGGGTACTCAATGAAATAATTGATAACCCCAAGATGTACGCCAAACGACTAACAGCTCAAACAAAAGCTAAGCTCTCTGTGGTTGTACCGATATATAATGTTGAGGACTACGTTGGCAAGTGCCTGCAATCAATCGTCAACCAGACAATGAGCGATATTGAGATCATCTGTGTTGATGATGGTTGTCAGGACAGATCAGTCGAGTATATAGAAAAATATTGGAAGTCTGATCCACGTATCACTATCATCCATGAGTCTAATCGAGGACTGGCTGGAGCTCGTAATTACGGCATGCATTCCTCCCATGCTAAATATGTCATGTTTTGCGATAGTGATGACTATTATGAACCAAAAATATGCCAAAAGATGTACGAGGCAATTAATCAAAATAATACTGACCTAGCGATATGTGGTATTAAGATGTCATATTCCAGTGGTTACGACAAGTATCGCAATGACAGACTATACTATGATCTAAAGTTTATCGGTAAACATGATATTACCAAGGACGTTCTAGAAATGACCGATGTATCTGCTTGTAATAAGATCTTCCGACAGTCATTCATTAAAAAATACGATCTCCATTTCCCGGAAGGTCTACTCTACGAAGACTATTACTTCACTAAGTCGTACATGCTATTGGCTAAGAGTATCTATTTCGTTGATGAGAAGTTATACAATTACGTTAGAAGGTCTAACAGTATTATGGTTAGCACCTTTAGCGGTTACAATCGAGCTCTAGATCATATGAGAGTATACCTATGGTTATTTGATGACTATATAATTAAATATAACCTCATCGATGGTAAAGTTGACTATTTTATAAATGAGTTTTGTGCCATGTTTAGCCTTAGTAAGAAATATGGTCGTAGCCAGGATTACAATGATCTTTATTTTATGGTCAGACACTTCTTAGATAAATATAAATGGTACTTAGATAAGCAGGACGATAGTATCTATCCAAGAATAAAGCAGCTAATACCAAGCCGAAGCTTAGTTATAAAGATAAAAGATCGACTTAAATCAATATATAAAAAACATAGCCCTAATTATCGGCGATATAATACTCTAAATAACCGTATCTCTGAAATAGATATTAAGCTATCCAAATCTACCTCTAATTTTAGTCAACAGCTAAGTCAGATTAAGAACAAGAAAGAAAAATAGAACAACTATTTTACACCAAATACATATGCTAATAGTTTAGATTTACAGGCTAGACTGGTTACTACCATACTCATAATCGCCGACCCTAAAACTATCACCATAAAGATCATGAAGCTATTATTATGATCCATTCTTCCCTTTAAGATTGCTATCTTAAACGTATATACAAAAACATAATGCACTAAGTAACAGCCAAATGTCATTGTAGACATTTTAGTTAATACTTTATGGTTTTTATTATCTCTAAATAACTTTAGGAGTAGCATAAAAAGACAACTTGCCCCTAGCAGAATGAATATTGAGTCATACCACAACAACTTATCGTATTGCTTTACGCATAGCGTAAGATAGTATACCGCAGTGGATATAATAAAAGAGATGATCAATATCAATACCAACCATGAAGTCTTCAGCTTGTTTATTATTAAATCCTGATATCTTTTTATTAAGTAACCCATAATCATCATCACCCCACATATTCCACCCATATAGTGTAATTCTAAATTATTAATTAGAGGTGCACTATGGAATGCTTGCGCCACCATACTATAAGTTGGTACAAAGAATAGATAGAATATAGCTATAGACATCAATATATTTAACACTTTTTTATCTATAGTTAGCAACACATTAGAAACAAATGGTATAAACAAATATAAACCGATTACTACCGGCATATACCATAGATGTGGCGCCAGAGGATCGTTACTGATAAATAATATTTGTCGTATCAAATCAGGTATCTTGAACGGTCTCCCTAAAAACAGGGTATCATACAAATAATAGATCACCGACCAAATAAACAAAATTATCAGTAACCTCGCTACTCTCTTCTTGTAAAATACAATTACATTCTTTTGACTATATTTATAACCTAGCATGAGATATCCAGTCAGGAATAAAAAGAGCGGTACGCCCAATCTACCAAATACATGAAACGCAAGAACAGTAATACCTTCTATCGTCGGTAAGTTTTTCATAGCTCCCGGATGGATACTCCAGACAGTCTCTACTCCGTGTACAACGATTACCATAATAATAGCTAGAACCCTAACTATGTCTAACGAAGCATTTCTACTTTTATTATTAATCATAAATCACTTAGTTTTCTCTCGGATTATAATCTAGCTTAATAACATATCTTCTTCCTTAAATGCCAGTTACCTCTTAAGTTGGGTTATAAATAGCTATAACCCACCGGACTGAGATAAGTTAATAAATAGCTCGTCATACGGTTGGCTGGTCAAATTGCTCAGATCAATACTCCATGGAGATTGGAAAATATTATCTTATCAGCCCACTAACTAATTTTAGCGCACTGGCAAAAGATTTATCCATATCATAGTAAGCATATTCACCTAATCGACCGCCGAAGTAAATCTGCTTCGATTTATCGGCTTGCGCCAAATCCTGATATTTAGCCAGTTTAGCCTTATCTTTAGTGGTGTTAATAGGGTAATATGGCTCATCACCTTGTTGCCAAGCCTTAGAGTATTCTCGGACTATCACTGTTTTATTATAATCCGGTGCATAGCCAGGCCACTTAGCTACGTTATCCGCTCGTTCGGGATGAAAATGCTTGAATTCGTGGATCCTGGTGAACTTTGGTTCAAGGTCGTTATAATTCATAACCGGGCAGCCCTGAAAATCATGAACGTTCACCACTTCTTTATCCAGTTTCAAACTTCGCCACGATAGCTCGCCAAACTGATAGTCGTAAAATTGATCAATCGGACCGGTGTAAATAGTCGTCATCCCGTCATCTCGTAATCGTTTAATATTGGCATCCTTAAAATAATCCGTCTTTAGTTTGACAGCAATAGAGCCTCTCGATTTGTTGCCGGACTCAACCATTCGCTGAAACCAAGCTTCATAGCCATCCTGTGGTAGCCCCTCGTGAGCGTCCTTAAAGTAGCGATTATTATAGGTGTATCGAACCGGTAAACGTTTGATGATTTCCGGCGAAAGCTCTTCGGCCGGTGTCTGCCATTGTTTAGCTGTGTAGTTTTTAATAAAAGCATTAAATAGCGGCTCACCGATCAGCGATATTCCCTGCTCAGCCAGGTTGGCCGGCTGACGATTCTCTTTAGCCGCCGGATTATTCTTGGCTTGTTCAGCTATTAACTCTCTAGCTTCGTCCGGTGTGTAGTTAGACCGGAAGAATTGGTTGATCGTCCCTAAACTAACCGGCATAGGAAAGACCTCCGGACGCTCCGCACCTTTTCTTTGATGCATAGCATAGACGTGATGTACATAGCTAGTAAACTTGGTAAACTGATTAACATATCGCCAAACCGTTTCATCGGAAGTATGAAACAGGTGCGCCCCATACTTGTGACATTCAATCTCCGTCTTGGTATCGAATTCGGAGTAAGCATTACCACCGATGTGATCACGCTTATCGACGACTAAGACTCGTTTACCTTGCTGAGTAGCCAGCCGTTCGGCTACTGTTAAGCCGAATATACCGGCTCCCACTACTAATACATCCGGTTGATCCATCTCTACCTCCCCATCGTTACTACATCACAAGTCTGAGCCCCAAAATATAGAGTGTATAGAATCCACTACATCATAGGTTACAGAATCCCACTTGGGTTATTGTATCAGAGATTTAGCTGGAGTCATAATGATTGTTAATAGACAACTATTTTAGCCTTTTCTTGGCTTCGTGATAAACTGCATGGACCGACTACACTAGTTTAGGTAACTTTTTATCCCTACATTCTATTTGATCTCTTGCGTACTATTTTTGAAATAGTCCACTATACTCATCCGCCACCTCACTGGGGTTGCCCTCCACTTTGATCAGTCCATTATCAATCAGGATCGCTCTATTACAGAATTCTCGCACTGCGCTCATATCGTGCGTCACCAAGACAATCGTCTTACCTCTTCGCTTCGCCTCCTGGAAGTAGTCGTGACATTTCTTCTGGAATGCTTCATCGCCGACTGCCAGTACTTCATCCAGGACTAAGATATCGCCCTTGGCTTTAATCGCCACTGAGAAGGCTAGGCGAACCTGCATACCGGAGGAATAGTTCTTCAGCTTCTGGTCCATAAAATCATGTAGCTCGGCGAAATCAACGATATCGCCATACATAGCACTAACTTGCTTCCGGCTAAAGCCAAGCATCGCTCCATTGAGATAGACATTTTCCCGACCGGTCAACTCAGGATTAAAGCCCACTCCCAGCTCGATGAACGACACCAGCGAGCCGTTAACTTTAATTTGCCCCCGGTCGGGCGGATAAATACCTGAGATTAGTTTCAGTAGAGTTGATTTACCCGACCCATTACGACCAACGATACCGAAGAAGTCGCCTTTCTTGACCTCAAAGGAGATATCTTTCAGTACTTCCTGGCGTCGATAGCCCTTAATTCCCTTTGTCCAGTTAACGAAGACTTGCTTTATCTCATTGGAATGTTCAGTCGGCAACTTAAATGATTTACTGACATGACTCACCTTTAGTACGACTTTATCCTTATTCATCACCTACAGCTCCTCCGCAAAGTATGGCGACCGGCGCCGAAATACCGTCACACCGACCAATAGTACTATTGCTATAATCAGCAAGGGGATTAGCTTAAAGAGCCAGCACTGCTGACCAACCAGCCCCCAGATTGTTTCCGTCTGAGTCGTCACTACTAGGTAGCGGGCATCTTGAATGATCTGGGCGATCGGGTTTAACATCAGAACTAACTTAGCGACAGATAGCCAGCCAACATTAATTAACTGAGTCAAGGGATAAATGATGGGTGTAGCATAAAACCACGCCTGCATGATCACATCCCAGATGTGACCGATATCTCGAAACTTAACAAACATAGTACTAAGTAAAAAGGCGATTCCTAGAGCAAAAATATATAGTTCAACCACGACTAAAGGAAACAGTAAAATAGTCGGACGAAACTCCACTCCATTGACGATCATGAAGATCAGCACCACGAAGAGACTAATCACCAGATTTATCAAAGCCGAGACTGTAGATGATACCACTACGATATACTTAGGGAACTTTAGCTTACGCAGTAAGTCACCCCTCCCGACGATGGCTTGCATCCCTTGCGAAGTTGCCTCCTGAAAGAATGCCCACAGAGTCTGCGCCAGTAATAGTGAGACGGCAAAGTGCGGGATACCCGCCCCGAAGCGAAGGAAGCGGACAAACACTACGTACATCACCGCAAAGAGCATCAGAGGCTTGAGGACCGACCAAGCCATCCCCAGCATCGATCCTTGATAGCGAAGCTTAAAGTCGGTCTTGACCAGCTCACGCAGTAATATCCAAGAGTAGCGGTATTTACTGATTAGTTTACCTGTCGTCCGTCTCATTTACCGCCCTATTATAACATCTAATCAGTTAGTTAAAGTGAGTTACAAGATTATTTCGCCGGTTAATTTACCTTGGCGAGTCTTAGTCGACAGGTTAACAGTGACTGACCACTTACCGGTCTGCTTATCACGATCCCGTTCAATATCATTAACTAGCACATCAAAGCCATTACAGATAGAGGTAGTGGATGAATTAGCGATAATCTGCGTAGTATTACTATACTTCTGCTCACGTGGACCGACCAGAGCCAACTCGCAAGTACCATCATTGATTACTTCATTGATAGTTACTCTTACTTGGAGCGACCCGTTAACGAGACTGGTATTATCTATCTTACCTTTGATTGGCTTAGGAGTCTTTTTCCTATTTTTAGCTCCGGTGTTATTAGGATCTTTCTGTTCGCCCGGCTTATTCGGGGCATCTTTATCATCAGTTTCTTCTTCATCATCCGGTTCCTTCTTTGGTTTAGGCTTCTTTGCCTGCTTGGCGGCAGGTGTCTTCTTCACCTTATAATCATCACCCTTCTGAGCACTAATCACAATCACCGTGATCAAAGTAGCGAGCAAGACGACGAAGATAAATATCGTTACCCCGATGATCGCCTTAAATGATTTCTTCTTTTTATACGTTACTTCAACCATTATTATCCCTCTGTCTAGTCATTACTCTTATCGTGATTATACTATATCGGTAGGACTATTTGCTATCATATAGTTATGATTAAACCTGAACTCTCGATCATTGTCCCTGCTTATAATTGTGCTAGCGATATCACCGGAATGGTTGATAGCATCAGAACACAAGACTACTCTGACTATGAGCTGATCATCGTCAATGACCATTCAACTGATGATACCGCTCAGGTGCTTAGCCGGTTAAGCCGATCCGACCGGCGCATCGTGGCTATTAACCAACCGGCTAATGGTGGCGCCAGTGTCGCTCGCAATACCGGCATATCTCGAGCTAAGGGTAAATACCTGATGTTTCTCGACGCTGATGACACTCTGAAGAAGGGAGCTCTAACCAAGTTCATTGGTGCCATCAAGAGTGATCGAGCTCAATTGGCAGTGAGCGGCTTTACTATCATCACCCGGAAGAACCGGCAGGAGTTATCTAGAGTGGATGTCTGCAGTGAGTTGCTACCCGGTCGTCAGACTGATGAGCCTTGGAAAATATATATCCTTCGCTTACTCGGTATTGACGGCAGGCTCTATCAAGTCTGGAATAAGATATATCTCACTTCCCTCATCAAGGAGCATCATCTCACCTTTCAGCCAGGTGTCAACTTCGGTGAAGATCTCATGTTTAATCTCGATTATCTTAGCTTAATCGATAGTATTTCATTTATTCCCGCTTCGCTTTACAACTACTATCAGAGTCTGGATAGTGGTACCTTTAGTAAGTCGTCACTAATCTACCAAAATCGCCTGGATAATTTCACTGCGTTAGAGAAATTCTTAGCCGACGTCGCTCCGGGTGAGCCCCGAGACAGTCTGCTCAACTGGATAAAATATAGTTGGATTTATTCACACCTACTAGCG
>ERZ772924.1709-NODE-1709-length-10371-cov-107.987980_pt1 | contig 10371 bp, 7 predicted proteins | sample MGYA00512116_ERZ772924 | MGnify/ENA primary metagenome ERZ772924 (study PRJEB29015, sample SAMEA2737920) | human oral metagenome | biome: human oral; feature: human-associated habitat; material: dental | place: China | collected 2134 ...
TGCTGGTGGTAGGGGTAAAGAATGTCTGTGTCTACGCCGGCGATCATGGTTGGCACTTGTGATGCGGCAAGCGCCTTATTGAGTCCGCCGCGTCCGCGTCCGATATCGTGCCGGTTCATGGCCTCGGTCAGGGTGACATATGTGCCAGCGTCGAATCGTTCGGTGAGTTTTACCCCCTGATAATCAAGATAGCTTTGTACCGCGAATCGTTGATGGGGATCACGGTAGGGACCTAGCGGATTTTCCCCTGGTTGGACTGTGGTGCCGAAACGCTCGTCGATTTCTAGTTCGCCTCGGTAAGTGAGGTGTGCGATGCGCCGGGCCGCGGCCAAACCGTTGTGCGGGGTGGCTTCGGTGCGATAGTAGTCGCCACCCTGCCAGTCGGGGTCTTGTTCGATAGCGGATATTTGGGCGGTTTGTATCCCGATTTGCCAGGCACTGGCTCGGGCTGAGACCGCAAGCACGAGTGCGGCGTTGACGAGCTGTGGGTAGAGCAGGGTCCATTCCAAGGTTCGGGCCCCACCCATGGAGCCGCCGAGGACCGCGAGTATCTGCGTTACCCCGACTTTGTCGAGGAATTGTTTTTCCGCTGCCACCAGGTCCCGAATAGAGAGCGCGGGGAAGCGGGATCCCCAGTGGTTGCCGTCGGGTGCGAGGCTGGTCGGCCCTGTGGAGCCCATGCATCCGCCCAGGGCATTGGTGCAGAGCACACAATATTTATCGGTATCCAGGGCTTTTCCCGGCCCGACCACGCCATCCCACCAGTCGACCACATTGGAATCCCCCGTCAATGCGTGTTCTACCACGATGAGGTTATTGCCGTGGAAGGTTCCCCATGCCTGGTAAGCGATGGTGACATCGGGAATGGTTGCGCCAGCTTCGGTTATAAACTCGCCGATGTCTACTTTATGCAGCGTTCCCGTGGTGTCGAGCATGAGGTTTCCTTTCGTGGTCTGAATGAACTCATGCTACCTGGACAGCTTGGTCTAGTCGAATATGCGTGGTAAAGCCACAGTGTCGGTTTCCTGGCCCCGTGGGTGTGCTTTGCGACGCCTGCCCATGGCGAAACTACATCGCATTCATGCTGGGCATAAGTCACACCAAGAGTGCTGTTACCGTCATCACCCCTGCGGTTGTGGGCCTGCCAAAGCGACCATAGAGATACCAACCTGAATGCGGCCGCAGCCTATTGCGACCACATTATTTGTTTTGCCGCTAGCGTGGTGGCGTCCTACGGCCCGACGCCGTGTCACCGATAATGCAGAAAACCTGCCCGACCTTATTTCCGAAAGGATAACCCTATGAAATATCGTGTGATGAGTGTGGCATTGGCCGTGAGTCTTGCCCTGTGCCCCCAACCCGTTTTCGCCGCCAAAGCGGGCAATGGGGGACTTCCCCCGCCGGGATGGTTGCGGCGGTAACTGGCGGAACGACTGCCGAGTACACAACCGGTACCAGCTCGTCAAGCTCTGGCCCCCCTCGCGGTGGTGGGCAAGATCGGTGCTGATATCGCGCAGCAACAGGCGAGGGGGTAGCTTAGCGGTTTAGCTCGGCTGTGGTTGCTGGTAATGTGTTCATCTGGCGAGATGCAAAAAACCCATAATGGCCGTCCCTGTTGCAAGGTGACGACCATTATGGGTTTTGCGAATATTATGCGGCTGCGGAGGCCAATGGTTGCGCTGGGGTAGGGAGGGTCGTTGTGTGTGCTTTTTTCAGCGTCGTGAGTCGGTAGCTGAATATTGCGATCACAAAGACGACACCGATTCCTAGGGGAATGTATTCCCATAGTTTCATTTGGAAATCCCCGAAATAGGTAATGAACGCCATGACCATGACGAGAATATTCACCGCAACAATGGAGTTTTTCTGCTGCTCAGCCGCATCAGGATTGGTCGAATTCTTGGCGGGAGTACCAAAAACTAAATTATCCGCGGGGGTTTTGATGATGATTCGGGTGAATGCCAATAGGATGGCAATGGAGAGGATTCCCGAGAACAAGATTGCGGTGTTGCTGGCCAGCAAGAGTCCGGCAGCAATGAGGGCGGGTGGGAAGAACGCCGCCGTTCGCATGGTTTTGGCGGGTGTTAGTGTGCCAAAATTATTCAGCACCGACCATAGTTTTTCGGGGTTGCCCATCATACGGGCCCCCTGAAAGACCAGGTAGGCTCCTGCGAAGAATCCGCAGAGATAAACTAATAATCCAGTGGCAGACATTGCCGCTGCTCCTTTATTTTGTTCATAGATTTGGTGTTCCTTGCGGAACGTCACAACTCATCGTAATAGCATTACGTTATATCTTGCTTAAAATTAGCTGCGTACTTCGCCTCATGTTTTCGGTGAAAATGGTGGTTATTCTTAAGGACTAGTTTTTCAGCATGCGAAGAATCACCATGGCGCATTATGCCCACGATAACATGGGGACTTATGGGGTACGGTGTTGCCATTCGGCGGTTTTTATGGGGCGAATTTCACACTTTTACACTCTTTGGTTACCTCCGGTTGAGGGTAGGCGTGAGGGCCTGATTTTGTTGTTGATGCGTGCAACAATATATCAAAGTGCCAGTTGAAACAGTAAATCGTTACGATAATGGCTGCTTTATACCTATATTCCAAATAATCTGCATCGTTGTAGTCTGGGTCACCTATATACTGAGTGAGTTCCGAATCACACGGAGATGCGTTTTTCCCGTGTTTCCTCGTGTGATCACCATGAAACCGTTGTAAAAGAAATTGAGTTTAATCATGGCTGAAGCTTCTACTGCTCCGCGCATTGCGGAACCCAAAAAACCTAGAAGGGATAACACCCACTGGCTTTATATCGGCGTCATTGTTGCAGTGATCGCCGGCATTGTCTTTGGTTTGGTTGCTCCCAATGTGGCCAAGGAATTTAAGGTGCTAGGCACCATGTTCGTCAATCTCATTAAGATGATGATCTCGCCGGTGATTTTCTGCACCATTGTGTTGGGCATTGGTTCGGTGCGGGCCGCCGCGAGTGTGGGGAAAGCCGGCGGTATTGCCCTCGGGTATTTCATCACCATGTCCACGTTTGCCCTTGCCGTGGGGTTGGCCGTGGGCAACATTATTGAGCCTGGCCATAATCTTAATATTGAGGCCACGAAAACCGCGGGGGCTGAATATGCCGCTAAGGCCGATCACGGTGGTGGCACGATCGGGTTTATCCAGTCCATTATTCCCGATACGCTGTTTTCCGCGCTCACTGAAGGCTCGGTGTTGCAAACCCTCTTTGTGGCGCTCCTTGTGGGTTTTGCGGTGCAGTCCATGGGTCGGAAGGGCGAGCCGATACTGGGTGCCATTGCTCACCTGCAACGGTTGGTCTTTAAGATCCTCACCATGATCCTCTGGATCGCTCCCATCGGCGCTTTTGGTGCTATCGCCGGCGTGGTGGGTGCCACCGGTATCGAGGCGGTCAAGCAGCTTGCCATTTTAATGGTTGCCTTCTACATCACCTGCGTCATCTTCGTGTTCGGGGTTTTAGGGCTGGTTCTGCGGCTATTTACCGGGTTCAACATTTTCAAATTGGCCAAATATTTGGGCCGCGAGTATCTGCTTATTCTCGCAACGTCTTCTTCCGAGTCGGCCTTGCCGAATCTGATGCGCAAGATGGAGCATGTGGGAGTGGACAAGTCCACCGTGGGCATCGTCGTGCCCACCGGTTATTCCTTCAACCTGGATGGTACCGCCATTTATCTCACCATGTCGGCTATTTTCATTTCCGATGCCATGAACAAGCCGCTGTCGCTGAGCGAACAAATCAGCCTGTTGGTCTTTATGATTATCGCATCTAAGGGTGCCGCGGGCGTTTCCGGTGCCGGCATTGCCACCTTGGCGGCGGGCCTGCAATCGCACCGTCCCGAACTGCTCGATGGCGTGGGCGTCATTGTGGGCATTGACCGGTTCATGTCCGAGGCTCGGGCGTTAACTAATTTCTCCGGTAACGCGGTTGCCACGCTTCTGGTCGGAACCTGGACGAAAACTATTGATAAGCAAAAAGTTATGGATGTTCTTGATGGCAAGATCCCATATGTGGATAGCGGCAGCGACCATGATGTGGATTTCAAGAACCCCAGTGTTGTCAATCCTGCTACCGCAGAATTGCAACCCACACCACAAGTTGATTTGGACGCATATCGACACTAGTAGAATTTTTGCGAATCAGTCACATTCCCCCTAAATGTGTGGCAACATATAAATAATATGTTACTGCAATCTGGGCCACAATTAACCAAAAATTACCCTAGAAAGGGGGAGGCATGCCCACGTCCGATTCGCCGCACACCGCAGGCGTACCACCCGCCACCGCATCGGTAGAGTTGCCAAAAGTACCAGTTGTAGAAGCACTCATGCTGGCACTTCTGGTGGCGGTGTTCGCATTCCAATTAAATGCCTCCATGCTGTCACCTGCATTGAAGACCATGGAGGTAGAGCTGGAGACCACTGAGGCGCAGATTGGCCTCACCCAAACCGCGTTCTTTACAGCTGCCGCCCTCTTTTCCTTGTTCTTGCCGCGGTGGGGGGATCTCATTGGCCGTCGCAAAGTTTTGGTGGGCATGTTAGCCATCACCGCTGTGGGCTGTGTTATTTCGGCAATAGCACCGAACGTGACCGTGCTGTTTGTCGGCCGTGTGATTCAAGGCGTTTGCGGCCCAACCATTTCTCTGACCTTGATTATGCTGCGGCAGCAAGTACCCAACGAAAAGCAATATGCGTTGCTGATGGGCATTTTGGCCTCCGTCAACGGTGGTATTGCCGGTGTGGACGCCCTGGCCGGTGGCTGGTTGGCGGGAACGTTTGGGTTCCGCTCGATTTTCTGGGTCATGGCAGTCATCTGTGCTATCGGTGTGGTAAGCGTGCGGTTGTTCACGCGGGAATCCACTGCCGAAGAAACCATGCCCATGGACTGGCTTGGTGTGTTGCCGCTGACAGTGTCCATTGGTTCACTCTTAATTGCCTTCAACGAAGCCGGGAAGCTTGCCGACGCCAACTGGTTGATGGTCGTTGGCCTGCTTGTACTTGGTGGCATCGGTATCGCAGTGTTCTTGAAGATTGAGGCCAAGGTGCCGCACCCGCTCGTCACTGTTACGTATCTGAAGCAACGTAGGACCTGGGCCCTGTTGTCGACAACCGTCCTCACCATGACCAGCGTGTTTGCCGTCATGAACGGCATTATCCCCAACCTGGCCCAAGACGCCACCTATGGCCCAGGCGTCGACACCAATATGGTTTCCTGGTACACCCTCACCCCGTATGCGTTGGCTGGCCTGGTTTTCGGGCCGATCGCTGGCACCTTTGCCGCAAAATTAGGCTATAAGCGCATGCTTCAGATTGGTCTTGTCGGCATGTTCATCGGCCTTCTGATCGCAGTGTTTAGCAGTGGCATGGCGAACGAATGGGTGCTGCTATTCATCGCCATCTTCATGGGCGTCACCTACGCCGGCACGGTCAACATTATGCTCAGTGGTCTGGGCATTGTGCTCAGCCCCGCCGATAACCAGGGTTATCTTCCGGGCATGAATGCGGGCGCCTTCAACCTGGGTGCGGGAATCAGTTTCGCCGCCCTGTTCGCGGTGGTGTCGATGTTCAAGGACGCAGACGGCGGCTATGCTGCGGGCATTATCGCTGGTGCCGTCATTGCGGCGATTGCGTTCTGCACGTCCATGCTCATTCCGAAGCCGGAAACCATTGACGACACCGTCGCTGCCCGCGATGCACGTGAAGCACTTGAAAAGATGAAAACCAACGCATGACAACCGCAAAGCGAATCATTCTTGATTGCGACCCGGGCCACGATGATGCCGTTGCTATCCTCCTGGCCCTGGGTGATCCCCGCATTGAAGTGTTGGGAATCACAACGATTGGTGGCAATCAGACCTTGGAGAAGGTGTCCCGAAACGCCCGGGTGGTGTGCACTGTTGCCGGTGTCACCGATGTGCCCGTGTATGCTGGCTGCACCCGACCTCTGGTGCGTGACGTGGAAGTGGCCACCGATATTCACGGTGATACGGGCATGGAAATCCACAACTATCAACTGCCGGAGCCCGCGTTTGACCTGGCAGATGGGCATGCCGTGGATTTCATTATCGACACCATCATGTCCGAGGAGCCGGGTACCGTGACCCTGGTGCCCACCGGTCCGCTCACAAACATTGCCATGGCTGCCCGCAAGGAGCCGCGCATTGTGGAGCGAGTGCAGGAAGTCGTGCTCATGGGTGGCGGTTACCATGTGGGCAATTGGTCAGCGGTGGCGGAATTCAACATCAAGGTCGATCCCGAAGCCGCTTACATTGTGTTCAATGAAAAATGGCCGGTGACCATGGTGGGATTAGACCTCACTCACCAAGCCCTGGCGACCGCTCCCGTGGAGGCAGAAATCGCAGGTCTCGGCACCGACTTGGCTAATTTTGTGGTGGGCCTGTTCGGGTATTTCCGCGAGGCCTATAAGAATGCGCAAGGGTTTGACGATCCGCCCGTGCACGACCCCTGTACCGTCGCCTACCTCATCGATCCCACCGTGGTGTCGATGCGACGCGCGCCGGTGTCCGTGGAGCTGACCGGCACCTTGACCACCGGCATGACCGTGGCCGATTTCCGCGCGCCCGCCCCGCCCGACTGCCACACGCAGGTGGCGGTGCAGCTGGACCACGCCGGTTTCTGGCGGCTCGTCATTGACGCTTTACGACGCCTGGCGCCGCCGTCGTAAAGCCTAGCTTATGGCGGCAAACCCGGCCTGCAAATCAGCGATGATATCGTCCACATTTTCGATACCAACTGATAGCCGTACGGTGGCTGGGCTTATGCCGGCACGCTGCAACTCCGCCGCATCCCCCTGGGAATGCGTCGTGGTTGCGGGGTGCACTACCAGGGAACGCGTGTCGCCAATGTTGGCCAAATTCGAATGCAGTTTCAGGGCATCAATGAACGCCCACGCCTCATCCTGGCCGCCATCAATATCGAACGAAAGTACGGACCCGGTATATTTCAGGCCCAACTTTTCCTTCACCTTATACCAGGGCGAATCCGGCAAACCCGCATAATTCACCTGCTTCACCTTGGGGTGCTGGGCCAAAAACTCCGCCACCTGTTTGGCATTGGCATTATGCCGCTCCAACCGCAAAAACAGCGTGTCCAACCCCTGCACACTCAACCAGGCGTTAAACGGCGACAATGCTGCCCCCATGTCCCGCAGCAGGCCGGCGCGCGCCTTCACACCAAAGGCTGGGGCGCCCAAGTCCGCATATTTTAACCCATGGTAGGCGGGATCCGGGGTTACGAACCCGGGAAACACCGGCTCACCAGCGGAATTCTTGACGGTCCAATCGAACTTGCCGCCGTCGATCACAATGCCGCCGATCACCGAACCGTTGCCCGTGTAGAACTTGGTCAGCGACGCTACCACAATGTCGGCCCCCAATTCCAAGGGGCGAACCAAGGCGGCCGTAGCGATCGTGTTATCCACAATTAATGGCACATTATTGCGGTGTGCCACCTCGGCAATGGCCGGAATGTCCAGCACGTCAGCCTGCGGATTGGCGAACGTTTCCCCATAAAACGCCTTCGTGTTCGGCTGCACCGCGGCCTGCCACGATGCGGGATCGTCGGGATTCTCGACGAACGTGGTGCTAATGCCCAACCGCTCTAGCGGGCCAGTGAATAGGGTGAGCGTGCCGCCGTAAAGCCGGGGGCTGGCCACGATATGATCCCCAGCCTGAGCTAAGTTCAAAATCGCCGCGGTCTCAGCTGCCTGACCTGACGCAAACGACACTGCGTACACGCCACCCTCCAGGGCGGCCAGGCGATTTTCCAGCACCTCATTGGTGGGATTGGTGAGCCGGGAATAGATGGGGCCAATATCCTCTAGCGCGAAGCGCTGCTTGGCGTGCTCCGCGGAATTGAAAACGTAAGATGTGGTGAGGTAGAGAGGAAGATTCCGGGCCCCGGTGTCGGAATCAACTGGTTGGCCGGCATGGATCGCCTGGGTCTCCAGGCTCCAATTTTGCGGTTTGGAATTATCGTATTTGGTTGACATAATGCATTCCTTCATTCGCCTCAACGAGGCAATAAAAGTGTTCACTGACTGAGTTCCGAAATTACTTGCTTAGTGCAATGAAGCGAAAGGCTCACGGTGATACCTTGTGGGAAATAGCGCAATTACCTGGTCATATTTTTATTCATGCGCCATTGGTGCCTTGCCAATGGCGGTGAGCTATGGGCGGCAGGGGAGCTTGGGGCAGGTCTCGCTGATAGTGTGGTGCTGCAGTGGCGATGCTATAGCACCATGCCGCCAGCGGCTTCACGAGTGCTGAGCTGGGGTAACGGTTGTGCTAGATTCAGGCCTGGGAGTTTGTGACATGTAGAAATACTCCTCACCAGAACTCCAGCTCAGCACAAGTGATATCAACTTCGAACGCCCATAAAACCATCATCAATCCGCCATCAGGCCACCCACATATCACCCGTATCACGAGTGCTGAGCTGGAGTTGTGGGCTGCGAGGGCGCCTCTGATGGGTACTGAATCGAGAAAGTCAAGCTTAGGAATTGCTGGACCGGGGCGGAAAGGGCGTGTTATCCGTGGTTCGGCGGTGTTGATGGACAACTAAGGTCTGGTAGATAATGTGCTGAGCTGCAGTTCGTGTGGACAGGCAAGCGCCGGTGGGGGAGCGGTAGGTTGGTGCGGCGGGTCAGCGTGGCAGGCACCTACGGGCCAAGTGCTGCATGTTTGTTACCCCAGCTCAGTAAAGTTGCAGCCCTCAGGTTTACAGTTCGATGGCGGTCAATAAGTCGGGTCGAACGTAGCCCGGCACCTTGGTGGCGGTGAGAATGCTATCCACCAAAGCCTTGCCTTCGGCCGATAGGATGGCGTCATGAATGGGCAGGGATAATCGTGGCAGAATGCTGTGTGCAAATTCCACGGTTTCGGACACCTTCAGCCAAGGGGCAGCAACTGGCAGGAACAGGATCTCAATATCATTGAGCGAATGCATGGCAATGTCGGGAAATTCGTCACCAGGATGCAAAATACGCCCGTCGATGAGGTACCCCAGGTTGGTCGGCCGATTGAGGCTGGGATGCACAACCGCGTGATAACCCCCCACGACACGTATATGATGCCCATCAAGCTCTAGTTCGTCGCCTGGATAAACTTCATGAGTATCGCAATCCGTCAGCTGTTCAATAGCTTCTTTCGGGCCATAAACCGGCAGGTTATGGATGATATCGAGATTGCAGTGGTCTGGGTGGGAGTGGGTAAGCAGCACATGCTCGGCCCCCTCCATAATGGCGGGATTGGTAAAAATGCCAGGATCAATCGCAATGCGGTCGATACGCACGCCGGAATGTCCAAAGAGGGTTATAGCGGTCATGGTAACTATCATAGAAAATCTTCTGGCTATTTGAGGTATGTTCTTGGGGTGTTTGCTCATCGACGGCTAAACTCGGCAGCCATGAATGCAACACAGTGGATCGCTCTTGGTATCACCATCATTTTGCTCATCGCCTGTATCGTGATTTGTGCCTGGATGGTGCGGTGGGTCATCAAGAATCTCAAATAGCCTACCCAATTTTCCAAAGGTCGCCTTCAGGACGGTCTCATAATGATTTTGTTATCATGCAATTAGTTAATGGTCGCATTATTGTGATTGGCTATTGCTATAGCATGGTGATGCGCGACAGAGTGAGAATGGAAATCATTCAGACACCACCATGATGGTTTCGGAACCATGATCGGAGCCGGTGATGTGCACGGCTTGGCTATCGGTGATGTCCACAACCTCAGGGTGTGCGGCGATAGCTTGGTCCACGGCCGATTCGAACATGGGATTATGCTTGTGCGGCAGCACCCTTGTCGTGGTGAGGCTCAAACCGGCAAAATCCGTCATGGAATGAAAATCAAAGGATTCGGGATCCTCCAGCGGGCGAATATATGCACAATCATCAGCAGCAACTGCGCTGCCTGCCGACTCCCCAATATATGTGGTTCCCTGGCGCACCGCTTTGACGATAAGAGAGCCCGCACCACTGTCCCGCAACTGTTTGATGAGGTAGAAGGTGTGCCCACCGGAAACATGGATGCAGTCCGCTGCGTCGATCGCGGCGGCGATGCTGGCGGCGTCCGCGGAAGCAATGTCCACTTCCCTGATGGTGGCGCCCAGGTCGGCCAGGGCCTGCCGGGCCTCCGCCACATAAAAATCCACATCCTCCACAGCGGCGGCCGTGGGAATGAATGCGATAGTGCATTCTGCCAGCGGTTTATCAGAAATAGTCGGGAGAAGATGCGCGACTTTTGCGAAATATGAGGTGAGAAAGAGATTCATGCGTCCCAGCGTAGCCATAGTTGCTCCACCGGCAATGGTCAG
>ERZ772924.1711-NODE-1711-length-10370-cov-13.375182_pt1 | contig 10370 bp, 9 predicted proteins | sample MGYA00512116_ERZ772924 | MGnify/ENA primary metagenome ERZ772924 (study PRJEB29015, sample SAMEA2737920) | human oral metagenome | biome: human oral; feature: human-associated habitat; material: dental | place: China | collected 2134 ...
TCACCATCTTCGCCAGCGCACTCGGTGTCGGGGTCGGTTTCGGCTTGCAGAGCATTGTCAACAACTTCGTATCGGGCCTCATCGTGCTGTTCGAGCGTCCCATCAAGGTGGGCGACTCGGTGGACATGGCGGGACAGAGTGGCAGCGTCAAGCGTATCGGCATTCGTGCCAGCGTGCTGCGCACTGGCGCGGGGGCGGACGTGATCGTGCCCAACTCGCAGCTCATTGCCAACCAGGTGGTGAACTGGACACTGTCCGACCACCTGCGCCGCATCGAGATCGGCCTGGGGGTGGCCTACGACAGCGATCCCAAGCAGGTCATCAAGCTGCTGACCGAGGTGGCGCGCGAACACGCCGACCTGCTGGCCACGCCGGCGCCCACGGCGCAGTTTACCGACTTCGGCGCGTCGGCCCTGCAGTTCAAGCTCTATGCCTGGACGGCGCGCAGCGAGCGCATGGGGGCCATCCGCAGCGAGCTGTGCATCGCCATTCACGAGCGCCTGAAGACGGAGGGCATCGCACTGGCGACGTCCTGATTGCCCAGCAGCTGATCGGTATCCGGGCCATGGCGTGGCTGCGCCATGGCCCGGATCGTTTTCAGGGCATGAAGCGTATATTCGAGGCGATGACAGTACCTTCGAGGAGGCTTCATGCGTCACAACGAATTCGGCCAGCCCATCGGCGACGCGGTGCCTGGCTTCACGCCAGGTGAGCGGCCCGGCCATCCCGTCCTGCAGGGGCGTTTCTGTCGGCTGGAGCGGCTGTCGGCCGCCAGGCACGCCGACGATCTGTATGCCTTCCATGGGCCAGCGGCGAAGCTGCAGGACTGGACCTATCTTCCCCGGTTGCCGGTGGCCGACCGACAGGCCCTGCAGGCGCAGCTGGAGCGACTGGAGGCGAGCGAGGATCCCTGCGCCTTCGTCATCATCGAGGAGGGCAGCAACCAGGTCGTGGGTTCCCTCTCACTGATGCGGATCGATCCGGCCAACCGCGTGATCGAGGTGGGCTCCGTCACCTATTCCGACCGGCTCAAGCGCACGCGCATGGCCACCGAGGCCCAGCTGCTGCTGGCGCAGTACGTGTTCGAGACGCTGAAGTACCGCCGTTATGAATGGAAGTGCGATTCGCTGAACCAGCCATCGCGCAACGCTGCCCTGCGCCTGGGCTTCACCTACGAGGGCATGTTCCGCCAGGCCATCGTGTACAAGGGCCGCAACCGCGATACCTGCTGGTATTCGATGCTGGATTCCGAATGGCCCCGCGTGAAGCGGCGCCTGGAGAAGTGGCTGTCGGATGACAACTTCGATGCCGATGGCCGGCAGCGCGTGGCGTTGCGAGATATTGAGGGGTAACGATCTGGCGCCGGCAGACGCCGTGATGTGCGCCTGCCGGGTGGTAGCGCAACCAGACCTCGGTCGGAGGGAGGTGGCATACTGACCGTGTCCGCCCGCTAGGTGCCGGGTGTATGGGAGGTGCTATCCATCATGGATGTACACGAGATCCTCACTGTGCTGCAGGCGGCTGCCGAGCCCGGCCGGGCGCCGCAGATGGCGGCCTACATGAAGCATCGCTTCGCGTTTCTGGGGGTGGGCACGCCCGAGCGGCGAAAGCTCTGCCGGCCGTTTTTCCGGGCGGCGCGTGGGCAGGCACCGGACTGGGCCTTCGTGCGGGAATGCTGGCAGATCCCGTTCCGCGAAATGCAGTACGTGGCTGTGGATTACCTGAATGAGGTGAAGGAACAGCTGGCTCCGGTAGACCAGGACCGCGTGGAAGCGCTGGTGGTGCAGAAATCGTGGTGGGACACGGTGGATGCGCTGGACAAGGTGGTGGGCTCCATCCTGCTGCGTCATCCGGAGATCCGCCCCCGGATCATCAGCTGGAGCCTGCACGAGAACTTCTGGCTGCGCCGCATCGCCATCGACTGTCAGCTGTCGTTGGGGGCGCAGACTGATCGTGCGTTGCTGACCGAGGTCATCGTCAATAACCTGGGGCAGACCGAGTTCTTCATCAACAAGGGCATTGGCTGGGCCTTGCGCCAGTATGCCCGTCATGATCCGACCTGGGTGCTGGCCTTCATCGAGACCCATCGTACCCGGATGTCCTCGCTCAGCATCCGTGAGGCGCTCAAGCACCTGAAGGGGTGAGTTTTTGGTGGTGATCCGCACCGCACGCCCCTGAAAAGGAAACGCCCCCACCCGGCGGTAATCGGGTGGGGGCGGACGGGCGGGCCGTGGCGATGCGCCATGCCCTCAGCGGCGGCAGGGCAGACGGCTTACTTCCGCTTCTCCATCACCATGCGCGACAACTTCAGCAGGGTCTTGCGCGGAAGGAGCGGCAAGACGAAGTCGGAGGCAAATTTCAGCTTGCCTTCGTTGAAGGCAACCAGCTCACCCTTCTGCATGGCCCGATAGCCATACTCGGCAACGGACTGGGCAGAGTGAGCATTTTTCCAGAAATCGACGCCCTGCAGGTCGCCTGCCTGGACAAAGCCGGTGGCCACGGCGCCGGGGCACAGGGCGGTCACGGTCACGCCGAACTCGCGCACTTCCTCGGCAATGGCCTGGCTGAACGAGGTGACGTAGGCCTTGCTGGCGTAGTACACGGCCTGCAACGGCCCTGGAAGAAACGATGCCGTGGAGGAGATGTTCAGGATCTTGCCGGATCGGCGTGCCACCATGCCTTGCAGATACAGATGCGTCAGCGCTGTCAGGCTGGCGATGTTGAGCTGGATCATCTGCATCTCCTTGCTCAGCTCCCGCTCGAAGAAGCGGCCGTGTCCACCAATGCCGGCATTGTTGATGAGGATGTCGACCTGAATGCCACGCCGCTCGGTTTCGGCGAATATGGCCTGGGCGGCAGAGGGTTGGGACAGATCTTGTGCGATGACGGCAACTTCCACGGCGTGCTGCTGACGCAGTTCCTCGGCCAACGCGATCAGCTTGTCTTCGGATCGTGCCACCAGCACCAGATTTCCACCTTGCCGGGCATGGATTCTGGCCAGTTCCAGGCCAATGCCGTTCGATGCGCCGGTGATCAATGCTGTTTGCTTCATGCTCTGTCGTTGTTTCAGGTTTGGAGGAGTGGTATTGTTGGGTATTGAAAGCTTCGAGACAAGGTGATAACGGGATAATTTGTGGTAAAAATCGGAAATGACACAGAGGTTGCTCAGATCAGGCGTTCAGAACTCGATGTCTGCCTGTTCAGCGAATTCTGGCAAAGTGAGCATCCGCAGGATGAGCTGGCTCGCAGCCAGCTGGGCAATCAGCACCGGTTCGACAACTACATCTGGCTATGGGTGACCGAAGGCCGATGTCATCATCTGCTGGACTTTGAGCAGGTGGTGCAGGAGACCGGGGAGTGGCTGTTGATACGTCCCAACCAGGTCCATCATTTCCTGTCGATGCAGGGGTGGGATGGCTGGGGGCTGTCGTTCCTGGCCGAGCAATTGCCGCCCCACCTGACGGTGCAGTGGGAGAGCCTGCCCGGCAAACACCCGGTCGATGAACAGCAGGCCGAATGGCTGCTGGCTGCCTTGCTGCAACTGAAGCGCAGTCGTTACTTCGACTGGGCAGGCGTCAATGCCCTGCCGCTGATCCAGGCGCAGCTGCAGGCCTTTCTGACGCTGCTCGTCACGCTCCATGCCACGGTCAGGTTGCCGGACGACCGGCAGAGTCGGCGCTGGCAGCGGTTCAATCGCCTGCTGGAAGACCATTTCCTGACGCAGCATCAGGTCAGCTTCTACGCAAGACAGCTGGGGTGCACGCCCAAGACGCTCGGCACCTGCTGCCTTTCTCATAGCGGGGTGCCCGTCAAGACCTTCATTGCCAACCGCCTGGTACTGGAGGCCAAGCGTCTGCTGATCCATACGCCGAAATCCGTGAAGCAGATCGCGCTGCAGCTTGGCTTTGAAGAAGCCTCGCACTTCAACAAGTTCTTCAAGCAGCACCAGCAGACCACGCCAAAAGTGTTTCGAGAGAGCTATCTGGCGACATGCCGGGATGTGGCTGATTTGCGTTCAGGTCAGCCTGAGGGCCTGTGACCGACTTGTCACGTAAGACATCGGTCGGGATGGTCGGTTCGTTCAGACAATGCACATGACTGGAGGGGCCGGCTTGGGCCGGGCGTGCATCGAGCGGGGCCATCTCAGCTTCTGCAAGCCGTTGCGCTGTCTTGCAGGGCGAGCTGGAAAAGATGAACCAGAATGAAACGCCCCCACCCGGCGGTAACCGGGTGAGGGCGGACGGGCGGGCCCGCACGGGACGGTGCGGGTCGCTGGTGTCTGGGTGGCTGATGGCATCAGGCCACCCCTGAAAGACTATGCCGGGCCGTGCGGGACGGCCAGGGCGATCGGACGGCCGGGCGATCGGTTCCGACAGGCCGCGTTTCGGTGGAAAGGCTGCTTGTTTGCGTGCCGATCAGGACGAGGTCTGGAAAGCGCGCTGCGCCTCGATGATGCTCGGATCATCAAGGCGCAGTGTGCGCTTACTTGGGTGCCGAGGTGCGGATCAGGTGATCGAAGGCGGCCAGGGCTGCCTTGGCACCGTCGCCGGCGGCGATGATGATCTGCTTGTACGGCGAGGTGGTGCAGTCGCCGGCGGCAAACACGCCTTCCATCGAGGTCTGGCCACGGACGTCGACCTGGATCTCGCCGTTGCGGACCAGCGTGATGCCGCTGTCCTTCAGGAAGTCGGTGTTGGGCACCAGGCCGATCTGGACGAACACGCCCTCCAGCGCCACTTCGTGGATGCTGTCGTTGGTGCGGTCCTTGTAGACGATGGCGCTGACCTTGTCGTTGCTGGCCTTGACCTCGGTGACCTGTACGTTCTTCAGGATCTTCACGTTGGGCAGGCTTTCCAGCTTGCGCTGCAGCACGGCGTCGGCACGCAGTTCAGGCATGAACTCGAAGAGCGTCACGTGGTCCACCACGCCAGCCAGGTCGATGGCGGCCTCGACACCCGAGTTGCCACCGCCGATGACGGCGACGCGCTTGCCCTTGAAGAGCGGGCCGTCGCAGTGCGGGCAGTAGGTGACGCCGCGGTTGCGGTATTCCTGCTCGCCGGGCACGCCCATGCTGCGCCACCGGGCACCGGTGGCCAGGATGACGGTCTTGCTCTTGAGGCTGGCGCCACTGGCGGTCTTGACGGTGACCAGGCCGGCAGCCTCGTCACGGCTGATCGACTCGACCTTCTGCAGGTTCATGATGTCGACGCCGTAGTGACGGGTGTGGGCTTCCAGGGCAGCGGCAAACTTGGGACCGTCGGTTTCCAGCACCGAGATGTAGTTCTCGATGGACATGGTGTCCAGCACCTGGCCGCCGAAACGCTCGGCCACCACGCCGGTGCGGATGCCCTTGCGGGCCGCGTAGACGGCTGCCGCTGCGCCAGCCGGGCCACCGCCGACGATCAGCACGTCGAACGGGTCTTTCTCGGAAAGTTTCTCGGCGGCACGGGAGGGGGCGCCGCTGTCCAGGCGCGCCAGGATCTCTTCGGCGCTGGAGCGGCCCTGGAACAGCACTTCGCCGTTCAGGAAGACGGTGGGCACGGCCATGATGGCGCGTTTTTCCACTTCGTCCTGGAAGAGGGCGCCGTCGATGGTCTGGACGCGGATGCGGGGGTTGATGACCGACATCGAATTGAGCGCCTGCACCACGTCCGGGCAGTTCTGGCACGACAGCGACATGTAGATCTCGAAATCGTAGTCGCCGGACAGGGCCTTGGTCTGCTCGATGGTGTCGGCGTCGAGCTTGATGGTGTGGCCGCCGACGTGCAGCAGGGCCAGTACCAGCGAGGTGAACTCGTGGCCCAGCGGGATGGCGGCAAAGCGCACGCCGATGTCGGTGCCGATGCGGTTGATGGCAAAGGAGGGCTTGCGGACATCCGCGGCCGGGTCTTCGCGCAGGGTGATCTTGTCGGACAGCTCGGCGATTTCCTGCAGGAGTTCCTGCATCTCTTTCGCTTTCGGACTGCCGTCCAGGGTGGCCACCAGCTCGATCGGCTGTTTCAGGTGGCCCAGGTAGGTTTGCAGCTGGTTCTTGAGGTCTGCGTCAAGCATGATGGTGCCGTGGTGACGTGGGAAATGGACAAAAAAAGACCAGCCACCGGTTGCCGGCGCGAGGAGCTAGGCGATAGGAGCGCCGCTTGGCCGGGGCTGGCTGGTAACGATGTCAATCATGACGGGAAGGCTGGGGATGGTCTGCAACCGGCCAGCCTTCCGGGGTGCGGGATCAGATCTTGCCGACCAGGTCCAGCGAGGGCTTCAGGGTCTCGGCGCCTTCTTTCCACTTGGCGGGGCAGACTTCGCCCGGGTGCGAGGCCACGTACAGGGCGGCCTTGACCTTGCGCAGCAGTTCGCTGGCGTCACGGCCGATGCCGTTGTCGTGGATTTCGCAGACCTTGATCAGGCCTTCGGGGTCGATCAGGAAGGTGCCGCGCAGGGCCAGGCCTTCTTCTTCGATCAGCACGTCGAAGTTGCGGGCCAGCTGCGTGGTCGGGTCGCCCAGCATGGGGTACTTGACCTTCTTGATGGCGTCCGAGGTGTCGTGCCAGGCCTTGTGGGCGAAGTGCGTGTCGGTAGAGGCCGAGTAGACTTCCACGCCCAGTTTCTTGAACTCGTCATAGTGCTCGGCCAGGTCTTCCAGCTCGGTCGGGCAGACGAAGGTGAAGTCGGCGGGGTAGAAGCAGATGACGTTCCACTTGCCTTTCAGGGTCTCGTCGGTGACTTCGAAGAACTTGCCGTTCTGGAAGGCCTGGACCTTGAAGGGTTTGATCTGGGTGTTGATCAGCGACATGGGATTTCCTCTAGAGTAGGTGGCAGGACAGGGCCTGCCGATGGTGTCGGAAGCGGCCTTGCCGGATCGGGTTCCTACCCCACGCCTGAAGGCGGGGCAGGAAGCGGTTCCCGGCGGGGAATCTGGCCAGACGGGGAAGGCGGGGCATCCGCACGTCCCGCCATGGCGGGCAGACTCTGGCGCTTCCTGGCCGGGCGGGCTGGGTGCCAGCGTGTCCGCGGCGGCCGATGCGTGAATGATCCGGGATTTCTGCTGTTAAGTAAATTGAATTTAACTAAATGTGGCTATAAGCGTAATCTATCGCCTGGAGGGCCGGGCAACGGCGGGAACAGACGCCGCCGTTACCCGGCATCATGGCTGATCCGTCAGCGTCGGTCAATCAAGGTTGTCGGGCTTGCTCTGGAAGACCGTGCCGTCCTTGGCGTCCACCTTCACGTCGAACACCTCGTTCCTGGGGGTGACCACCTCCACTTCGTAGTAGAGCCTTTCCTTCTTGAACTTCAGCTCGGCCTGGTTGGCCTTGCTGCCTGGATGGTGCTTTTCGGCCAGCGCGACGGCCTCCGGCAGCGACAGCTTGGCGTTGGACAGGTTGATGGCATCCTGGGGAATGCTCTCGGCCGAGGCCGAACCATGGGCAGCCAGGGCGGCCAGGCCGATCAGGACGGCGGCAACAGACGTTTTCCGGATCATGGGAGACCCTCCAGTGTTCAATGGTCTGATGAACGGGCCGGGGCAGGGCGCCCCAGGCCCGAATCCATCTTGCATGGAATGATCAGGCACTTCATGAACGACCAATGGTGGGGCGGGGTTATCGTTTACGGGTGAGGTCTGGCCGTCCCTGCACGGAGGGTGGTTTTTTCCCGGGGCCGCTGTCGTCCGGGCTGTGAAGAGGGGCGCGGGCAGGGGGACAAGGGATATCCCGCCCCCGGGAATGGGGCCGGCAGGTGCCCGGGAAGCTTGAAATATGTTAGATTCCTGCACCATGGATACACGCAAGGACTCCCTGCTGCTGGCTCTACTGCTGTTCGTCCCCTACGGGCGAAGGTAGTTGCGCGCGCATCCCTGCGATCCAGCTTCAACGGCCCGTATGCCCTCGGCAGCGGGCCGTTCGTTTTTTGGCCCCTGCGTGGTTCGCATCGTCGCCGATTGCTCAACCCTTTCTTTGTCAGGAACGTTTTTCATGTTGCAACAGCCCGCTTCCAAATACCGCCCGTTCGCGCCCGTCGGCCTGAAGGATCGCACCTGGCCGGACGCCGTGCTGACCAAGGCACCGATCTGGCTGAGCACCGATCTGCGCGACGGTAACCAGGCGCTGATCGAGCCGATGAGCGTCGAGCGCAAGCTGGAGATGTTCCAGCTGCTGGTGAACATCGGTTTCAAGGAGATCGAGGTGGGCTTTCCGTCGGCCTCGCAGACCGAGTTCAACTTCGTGCGCCGGCTGATCGAGGAGAACCTGATCCCGGACGACGTGAGCATCCAGGTGCTGACACAGGCGCGCGAGTCGCTGATCCGTCGCACGATCGAGTCGTTGCAAGGAGCCAGAAAGGCCACGGTGCACGTCTACAACGCCTGTGCACCCGTCATGCGCAAGGTGGTGCTGGGGATGGACGAGGATGGCATCGTCGAGATGGCGGTGGGCCAGACGAAGCTGGTCAAGCAGCTGGTGGCCGAGCATCCCGAGACCGAGTGGGGCTTCGAGTATTCGCCCGAGACGTTCTCGGACACCGAGCTGGACTTCTCCAAGCGGGTGGTGGACGCCGTGGTGGATGCCTGGGGAGCCACGCCGCAGAACAAGTGCATCATCAACCTGCCAACGACAGTGGAGCACTGCACGCCGAACATCTTTGCCGACATGATCGAGTGGATGCATCGCAACCTGGCCAAGCGGGATTCGATCATCCTGTCGGTGCACCCGCACAACGACCGGGGTACGGGCATTGCGGCGGCCGAGCTGGCGCTGATGGCTGTTAGCTGTGCAAAACTGGGTGGCTATGTGTTGTATCGTAGTGTTTTCTGGATGTTAAAATCATGCCCAATACGGCCAAATTAGTGTAAGTTGTTTGGTGTTTCCACGGCTTATGCTTATATTTGCGAAAAAGTTCGTAACGAAAATTATCGCAAATGAAGAACCCATTTAAGTTTGGAACCATTGTTGAAGGTGAGTACTTCACTGATAGAGACGATGAACTGCAACAGATAAAGCAATTGCTTAACAGCGATAACCACCTGATACTTATTAGTCCCAGGCGGTTTGGTAAGTCTAGCTTGGTGAAGAAAGCGGTAACGCAAGTGGCGCGGCCGTGCATCTCGCTCAATCTGCAAATGGTAGTTAGTGTTGAGGGCTTGGCGGCAATGATATTGAAAGAAGTTTTTAAGCTACACCCGTGGGAAAAGCTTAAACATCTGCTAAGTAGTTTTCGGGTTGTGCCAACTATATCCACCACACCAACGGGAGAAACCATTGACATAACCTTTCAAGCCACAACCGACGCCACGGTGCTGATAGAAGACGCACTGCAATTGGTGGAGAAGGTGAGCGAAAAGGGCGACTCGATGGTGGTTGTGTTTGACGAGTTTCAAGAACTGATGGGGCTAGACAAGGGTATCGACAAGCGATTGCGTGCCATTATCCAAACACAACAACATGTTAACTACATTTTCTTGGGCAGCCAAGAGTCGATGATGACCGAAATTTTCGAGCGAAAGCGTTCGCCTTTCTATCGTTTCGGCGTGCTGATGCACCTCGACAGAATACCACACGACAATTTTAGCCAATATATTCTCGAACGATTGCCTGCGGATTGCGCCACGAAAGTCGATGTGGTAGAGCAGATTTTAAGTACTACACGTTGTCATCCGTATTATACGCAGCAGTTGGCCGCACTTGTTTGGGACTTTCTGACTTACAAAAAGCTCGATGCGGCAGAGGTGGTAGAGCAGGCCATTGCAACCCTTGTTCGTACGCACGACTTGGATTTTGAACGTATTTGGCTCAATTTTAACAAGACCGACCGCAGCGTTTTGATGGGATTGGTAAGCAATGTGCAACTTGCAAGCAACCGCCGACTTCCCACGAGTACGGTATACAGCAGCGTTAAGCGGCTAATGCAAAGCGGTTATGTAATAAAGCTAAACGCTTTTGAAGTTGAAGACCCATTTTTTGCGCGTTGGATAAGGCAGCGACAGGGCTAGAAAAGCAGAATAGAGTAGGGGGTATATGGGCATAACTCCCAATCGCCCGTTAATAAAACCGGGCTTTCAATTCACGCAAACGCGATTGTATATGTGCCAATTGGGGATAAGGATTAGCTTAGAAAAATTCCAATAGCCTACTCTTTTCAATGTGCTTGGGCAGACCATCGGGCTTGTTGTCAAAGCAATCTTGCCTGATGTATATATACGCAACAATTGTTTTTTTGTCTAGTTTTCAGTAGAAAACTTAACATTATGAGTGCCTTTTTTCCAACCAATCGCCCACCTTGCTGCAAATAATCGATTCTCGCGAAGGTTTGTTTGGGGGCAAAAGGGGGTAGCATGTGGATGTTGGTAAAATGAATATTTATTTCAAAGAGCCGCCATTTGC
>ERZ772924.1718-NODE-1718-length-10347-cov-12.194617_pt1 | contig 10347 bp, 3 predicted proteins | sample MGYA00512116_ERZ772924 | MGnify/ENA primary metagenome ERZ772924 (study PRJEB29015, sample SAMEA2737920) | human oral metagenome | biome: human oral; feature: human-associated habitat; material: dental | place: China | collected 2134 ...
TAATAACGGCCACCATCTACCCATTCATTCTTGGCCATCTTTCCATCTGATTTGAAATAATAATTTCCTACCCATTTATTGCGAGCTTGGCTGCCTTCTGATGGTAGATTAAGTTTTTGAATTGCATAGTTTGCTTCTTCTTTTGTAAATTTTCCAACATAAGAAGAAGTTAGCCACTCATAAATCTCTGTCTTTGATAAATGGTTATTCTTTCGGTATTCTCTTGCTGTAATTAAGGCATTTGCTTTGTAATCTGCATTCAAGTGATCGATGGCATACTGCGCTACTGAACTTGAAAAACCATTCCACGTTAATTGGTTATAGAGATCTTTTTTTGACATATGTAAAACCGAATTATAGCTTTTCGCTTTATTTAAAGCAGCATTGTACTGCTTCCCATCTAGTTTTGGTTGCCGCACACCATCGTATCCTACATAGTGACGGCCACCATCTACCCATTTATCCCTAGCCATTTTACCATCTGATTCAACATAATAACGGCCACCATCTACCCATTTGCCCCTAGCCATTTTACCGTCTGATTCAACATAATAACGGCCACCATCTACCCATTCATTCTTGGCCATCTTTCCATCTGATTTGAGGTAATAATTTCCTACCCATTTATTGCGAGCAGAGCTTCCTTCTGCGGTTAAATAATAATAGGATCCATAGTTTTTATCATAAATCCAGTCACTTTTAACCTTTTTTCCATCAGAATCAACATAATAACGACCACCATCTACCCATTCATTTTTAGCTCTCTTTCCATCTGATTTGAGGTAGTAATTTCCTACCCAGCCAGACTGAACTTTAGATTGTGATTTATCCTGTTTAGGAGTTGTTTCTTTAGCTTTTTCAGTCGGTTTTGGTGCCGGCTTCAGCGCGGGTTTTGGTGCCGGCTTCGGCGCGGGTTTTGGTGCTGGCTTCGGCGCGGGTTTTGGTGCTGGCTTCGGCGCGGGTTTTGGTGCCGGCTTCGGTGCGGGTTTCGGTGCTGGCTTCGGCGTAGGTTTTGGTGCCGGCTTCGGCGCGGGTTTTGGTGCCGGCTTCGGCGCGGGTTTTGGTGCCGGCTTCGGTACGGGTTTTGGTGCTGGCTTCGGCGTAGGTTTTGGTGCCGGCTTCGGCGCGGGTTTTAGTGCCGGCTTCGGCGCGGGTTTTGGTGCTGGCTTCGACGCGGGTTTTGGCGCGGGTTTCGGCGCGGGTTTTGGTTCTGGTTTTGGCGCTGGTTTTGGTTCTGGTTTCGGCGCTGGTTTTGGTTCTGGTTTCGGCGCTGGTTTCGGCGCTGGTGTTTTCGATTTCTCAGCAGGCTTTTGCGCTGGTGTTTTCGATTTCTCAGCTTGATTTGGCGCTGGTGTTTTCGATTTCTCAGCTTGATTTGGCGCCGAAGTTGTATTCTCTTTTACAATCTTACCGTTTTTAGATACATCCTTTTCTTGAGCAGAAACATGCTGAGCCGAAAAAGGAAAGGCTTCAGTTGTATCTGCAAATGAAATAAGTCCCAGTGTTGCAGTTGCTAAGCTGGTTACTAAAATTTTTTTTGATTTTTCATAAAAATCTCCATTATTTTAATGATTTATACCTATAGTATACCATATACTTTATTTTGCTTTCAAATCAAATATTAAATATTCAGAAATAAATCTAAAACTTAATTGAAAAATCCATAGTTATATCACTTCCAACTCATACAAGCCTCTGACCGCATTACAACCATAGATAGCCTCCGCGTGGTTCAAGTCTGTCAAAGTCAGAACTTTTTCCTCTACCTGCCCTGTTTCCAGCAAATACTGACGATAGATTCCTGGCAAGATGCCAAGATTGATAGGCGGTGTGTAGAGCTTCCCAGCGATTTTCAGAACCAGATTTCCAATAGAGGTTTCCAGCAATTCTCCTGACTTATTGTGATAAATCTTCTCTTGTTCCCCTAGACTTAAGTGTGGTCTATGAGTTGTTTTAAAGTAGGTAAACGCTTGATTCAAATCTGCTTCTTGCAGACAAAGTTTGGCTTTGCAGAAACTTGGACTGAGGGGTGTTAAGATTTGGCGACTGAGTTCTAGCTCTCCAGACTTGTTGAGGGTAATTCGCAAGCGGTAGTCTTGATTAACATCACAAGCTTGACACTCTTCCTCTATCTTTTGTCTCAGTTTTTTTGGATCAAAAGGATAGGCAAAATAACGACTCGCCTTTGTCAGTCTTTCCAGATGTTGATCTTCAAAAAGCAGTTGTTTTTGGTTGATTTTCCCAGTTGTAATCAATTGGAAACGTGCTTGTTTACGATAGAGTACAGCTGCTTTTTGATGAACTTCTCGGTATTCAGATTCCCAAGTACTATCCCAAGTAATCCCTCCGCCAACTCCATAGACGGCTTTCCCTTGATGAAGTTGAATGGTCCGAATGGCAACATTGAAAATCCGTTGTCCATTTGGAAGCAAGAGACCAATCGTTCCGCAGTAAACTCCTCTGGGCTGGGGCTCCAAGTTCTTGATGATTTCCATGGTCGCAATTTTGGGTGCACCCGTTATGGAACCACAAGGAAAGAGAGAGCGAAAAATGGCAATCAAGTCCACATCTGCTCGTAACTGACTCTTGATGGTCGAAGTCATCTGCCAAACCGTCGAATACTGCTCCACTTGACAAAGACGTTCCACATGTTCACTTCCAACTTCAGAAATACGGTTCATATCATTGCGCAAGAGGTCCACAATCATCATATTTTCAGACCGATTTTTAGGATCCTGTTCTAGCCAGCTAGCTTGGGCAAGGTCTTCTTGGTCAGTCACTCCCCGCTGGGTTGTTCCCTTCATCGGACGAGTCGTTAATTCTCGGTCATTTTGCTCAAAAAAGAGCTCTGGACTCATGGAAATCACTGCCATCTCATCGTGTTCAATATAGGCATTGTAGCCCGCCTCCTGTTCTACCACCATGCGATTGTAAATGTCAAAAGGATTGGCACTTAAGTCTTGCTTGAGTTGGACAGTGTAGTTGACCTGATAGGTATCACCCTGCCGCAAATGATGGTGAATCTGGGCAATAGCCTTTTCATAGTCTGCTTCAGACGTTACTTCCTGCCAATTTGAAGGCAAATCAATATCATCATAAGTCAGAGGAATAGGCGATATTTCTACGCTATCATGAACTGTAAAATATAGCAGATACTCTCCCAGTAAAGGAGCGGTGTGAACTGCTAATTTCTCCTCAAAAGCAGGTGCAGCCTCATAGCTGATATAGCCCACCACATAATAGCTCTGTTCTTGGTAGCTTTCTACTTGTGCCAGCAAGTCCGCCACTTCTGATAAATCTCTCGTTTTTAACTCTTTGATCGGCTGGGTAAAGGTGTATCTCTCGCCCAAAGCCCTAAAATCAATCACTGTTTTTCTATGCATACCTTTAGTATAGCACAAAAAGGCAGATGCAGCTTAAGCTGATCCACCTTTTTAGTCATATCGACTCTATAACGATGTTTTGGCGAATAAATCTCCAGAGAATCCATCTGATTTTTGAAGGAGCTGTTTGTAAACCTTCCATTTAAGATCTTCAGTATTTTTATAATGATTCTTAATATTTGGATTTTCCATGCTATCTATGTCTTTTTGAACAGCTTCATCAAATAAGGACTTCAACTCAGCATAAGTAGAGATAGATCTGCCATTGATTTCGATTGTAGTGAAGCCGTTTTGAGCTTTGTCATAGACTTCTTTATACCAATGTTTCTTCCATGCTTCAAGAGTATCAAATTGACCATTAGAGACTTTCTTGATAATGAAGTCATCACCCAACAACCCTTTGTTTTCCTTGTTAGCTTCCGCCTTATATTTGTTTGAAGCGTAACCAATAAATCCGTTAAGATAACCATAATATCCCCACATACGGAAAGCATTATGTTTGAATGAAATCGAACCAACTGTACTCTTGCTAGTATTACCACCAAAGATACCCGACATCATATTTACGGTTTGGTAAGCACTGTCAAAACCTTCCGAACGATAACGTCCATTCCCTGGCATACCATGTTTTGTAACAAAGTTATGATCAACCAATTGATCAATGCTCATAATCGTCAATTTCTTCTCATTATCCGTTAAATCACGTAATTTATCCCATTGATGTGGCTCGCCTTTCAGATTGTTTCGCTCAGCGTTCGTACGCCATTCTCGGTCCATCTTCTTGAACCACTTGCTGTTGTCGTCCAAGTGTTTTCCAATAACTGCATCTGCTTCTAGATGGTCCAGCATCATCAGAGCCTCGTTATAGTTCTTCATATAGTGATCAATTTCTTCACGGTTCTTTAACTTATTTGGATCATAATTGTAGATTTGATTACCATCATTCTGACGTTCATAAGCCATGTTCAAACCTAAGGCACCGTATTCACCATTTGGATTTGTCAACGATGGTGACTGGAGCATACCTTGCGCAAAGGACTCTAAGTCCGTTCCTTCACGATGATACCAACCGCCATAGTAAGCCATACGATCATTCACGTGAGTCGTTTCATGCGTAAAGGCCGATGTACCAAAATCACTTATCAACTCTGTCATAACAAAGTAGACAGCATCTTGCTGATTTGGAGCGGCAAAGATATATGCGTAAGCACCATATCCATACTGATAGCCATGATATTTATGGATCCGTCCAAAAAACTCTCGAATCGGAGCATAATCTGGTTTCCCATCCTTGTGACCATATCGGTTTGCCCAACCGATACCCGGCGCATCATGATTATCCCAAACAGGTGTTGGAACACTATTTTCACTCTTGAGGAGCTTATTACGTACATTATCGGCAGCTAATTTTGACCAAAAGTCTAAGTAGTTCACCTGCTCTTTTGCTCTCTTATTGATTTCACTCTTGAAGGCTTCACGATCCTCCTCAGTATTCTTACCATATTTTTCAAAAGCACTGAAAGAAATGGTATTATAGGTCGAAATCATGAAGAGATGCGAGTTCTTTAGGTTTAATAGAGGCAGAATCATCCGACCATGCACGCCATTATTAATCCCTTCATACAGACGATACTTCTTATGAGCAAAATCGGGGTTCAATGATGGCTGTTCTATCACATAAGCATTCTTTTCAATCGCCTTTTTAAACCAAACATTCATATCGGTTTCATTTGTAAACAATTTCATGTTATATGTTAGAAACTCATGAAGGCTTCCTTTACCTGTAGCACCTGCAATCACTCGACTATACGCATCTTGGGATTGGTCACCCTTAAGATTGTTCTCCTTTGAGCCGATAGTGATCAAGCGATCTAAGACATTCACGTTCTTACCATAGAAATCTGGTTTAAACATCATAATCTCTTTGATTGACAATCCATCATATTTAATGTCATAGTATTGGTTCAAATAAGCAAGCCCCATCATAATGTTGGCCTTATTGTCTTCAACTTTCTTAATGAAAGCACGTTGAGCTGCTTCATCATCATTTAGTTGATGATCTTCATTTTCAACAATTTGTTTCACCAAGTTTCCAAGATTTTGTTTTACTTCATCAAAACTTTCTTCTAAGAATAAATCGCGAATGTAACCATTTTTTCGTTCATCCGTGTTTTCTTGCGGTTTGTTCCGCTTGTCCATAAGAGCGCGCACTTCAGGAGAAATCAACTCCACACTGGATAATGTTTCTTTTGACTTTGCAATCAAATCAGCACGATCTTTCACTAGCATATTTGGCGTATAAACGATATCCTGATTGGTCACTTCGTACTCTTTGACTTGTTTTACATTAGAGTCAGCTTTGGCAGTAACGGCCAATTCTTCTTTGGTACCATCAGCATAGTGAATCATGATCTGATCAATAGCTGACAAGTCTGTTACAAACTGTCCATTCTTCAAACCAGTAACAGAAAGGACTTCTTTGGTCACCAAGTTTGAGCTAGCATCTAGTTTATTAGCCTGATTGACAATCCACTCCTTATTATAGAATGGTTGTAATTTTTCAATATTGCGATAGGCAAGTTCGCGGTCAGATCTGTAGTCTTGAGTGGCCTTGTACTCGTCTTCACGCTGTGTCAAACGGTTTAATTTATCTACAACAGGCTCTTTGATCTCATACTCATGCGCTGTGATTCCCAGAGCAGCAATTTTCTTGTCTGCTTCTTCTTGCGAAATAGGCTTAATACGATGCTGTTGTTTAGAATATCTATATGAAGATTTTCCTTCACTCACACCAGTAACAACAAAGTTTCGGTTTAAGCGATCACCTGTCCAATAAGGATCATCATCAATATCAGATGAGCCATAGAAAATCTCACCATTTTTAACTTTCATCATTGAAACAGTGTCTTCAACGGAGCCCAAGGCATTTGCACTGCCTACAACACCACCCGCGCTAATCGGTTCTCTCACATCGATAGTACCTTTGGCTACAGATTTTTTAATGGCTCCGTCCCGATAAACTGCATGGTTGTCCCCACCATTTTGTGACCAATAGGCGATGCCCGCAACTTTCGCTTTATTACCTGTTATTTGTGCATCAACATAGGCCTTCTCAACAGAACCTTTCCAGTTTTCTCCAACAATTCCAGCAAGAAAGGCGCCTTGATTCCCACCAGCATGAAGCTTACCAATGAATGCCACATTTGTTAATCTGCCGTTATTATCAATTTTATTGATCAAACCTGATACGTCATTATTTCCGACAACTGTACCCGTTACTTTCACATTATTGATCGTTGTGTTTTTTACAACAGCAGCCAAGGGAGCAACTCTATTTGCCCATGGCATATGAATGTTTACCTTACCAAGGTTAAGGTCATGGATGTGGGCGCCTTCGGTATCACCTAATAGTGGACGTTCCAAGTTATGAATCGTGTATCGTTGACCGTCTACACTTGATAGCTTGCCTCGGAACTTCGTCGTTACATATGATTTACCAGCTGCAGGAACATTGACCGCATTCAAGTCTGCACCAATTTTAAATTCACCAGATGGATTGGCCTGCATAGCTTTTACAAGTTCATTGAAGTCATAGTATACATTCTCTTCATGAGTTTTTGGTTTGGCAAAATAATGGACGTATTCCTCACTGAGCTGGTTACCATCCGTATGCTGAACGAGGTCAGGCGCTTTGGCAGTGACCTTATAAAGCGTTTTCCCATCGACTGTCACTTCTTCAATTTTGTCAATCGCAAGACGCGTCATCTTATTATCACGTGTAGCAATCTTTAGATAGTAAGGCCTTACATCACTTGGAACAGAGGTTAAGAAGCTACTATCCGTTTCCACGCCATTGTCGTCAACACTTATGAGGCTTGTTTCTTTTATATTTTTAACTTCGACCTTTTTTAAATCAATTCTCAGTGGTTCTTCTTTGAGAATTTCTTCCTCGTTTCCTTCACCACGATCATAAACCATTTTTGTTTCGAATTTATAATCCTTGTAATATTGCAAATCTGTTAGAGTTGCAGTCAAGTTATTTGGTGAAACCGTCATGGTTTTGACGACTTCGTCGCCTTTTCTCAGAGTTAAAGTGATCGATTTAATCGCTGCCTTACTTGGATTTTCCAGATTATAATGAATCTGAGATGAGCGTTTCAAATCCTGAATATCAACCCTTGAAAAAGTCAACACTGGCTTTTCGAAGTTTTTGGTACCTAGTTTAACAATACGGTCTTGGGCTAACTCGATGACCTGTTCAAGAATTTCAGGCGCTTCCTGCGTCTTGATTCCTTTGATGGTCTTGTAGGTTCTGATAACCTTTTTCTGACCGTCTTTTCCTTCTTGGACCGTAACTTTATCGCCCTTTTTCAGTTGCGCATCTTCTTCGACTATCTCCTTAAACGGAATTTTTTCAAGACTTTCTTCTACAAGAGTGCCTTCTATTGGTTTCGTACCGCGGCTTATTTTTTTAGTGACTGGTTCTTTGATGACAGTGGTTGTTGTATTTAAAACTTGGTCAGTCTCAACACCTTCGACAGTTTTATAAGTCGTTTTGGTAACTTGGATCCCTTTTTCGCCGTTTTGAACCACTGTTTCTTCATCGGTGTACTTTGTAGGATCATCAATGATTTCCGTCTGGTAGTCAATCTCTGCGATTGTGTCTTTAGTAATTGTTCCTTCAGTTACTGTATATTCTGGAAGGTCCTCTTGAATAAGGGAATCACCTTCCTTACCAGTTTCCTGAGTGCCTTTACTTTCAAGCTTTTCAGTATAGGCTGGCAAACTATCTTGAATTAGAGATTGACCTTCTTTACCGGGTTCCTGAGTGCCTTTGGCTTCTATCTTTCCAGTATATTCTGAATGAGGCTCTTGAACAAGGGACTCGCCTTCCTTGCCGGGTTCTTGTGTACCTTTGCTTTCAAGCTTTTCAGTATAGGCTGGCAAACTATCTTGGACAAGGGAATCGCCTTCTTTACCTACTTCTTGAGTGCCCTTGCTTTCAAGTTTTCCAGTATAGGCTGGCAAACTATCTTGGACAAGGGAATCGCCCTCTTTGCCTTCTTCTTGGGTACCCTTACTTTCAAGTTTTTCAGTATAGGCTGGCAAACTATCTTGGACAAGGGAATCGCCTTCTTGACCAGTTTCCTGAGTACCTTTGCTTTCAAGTTTTCCAGTATAGGCTGGCAAACTATCTTGGACAAGGGACTCACCTTCTTTACCTACTTCTTGAGTGCCCTTACTTTCAAGCTTTTCAGTATAGGCTGGCAAACTATCTTGGACAAGGGACTCGCCTTCTTTACCTACTTCTTGAGTGCCCTTGCTTTCAAGTTTTTCAGTATACGTTGGCAAACTATCTTGAATTAGAGATTGGCCTTCTTTACCTACTTCTTGGGTACCTTTACTTTCAAGTTTCCCAGTATAATCTGGGGCATTGTCTTGGACTAGAGATTTCCCTTTTTTAGAAAAACTAGCTACTTTTGTATCAGTTCCTTTAAAATAACCAATATACTCATATCCTCCAATATCGATCACACCTTTTGCTAGTTCTTCATTTGAGGCGGCCGAGATCGTTTGATTGTAAGCAAGTAATTCTTTATTCTCAAAGGCAAAAGTAGCAAAAGGAATGAAGTTGCTGACACCAAGAGAACCAATCAAAAGCACTCCAAGAACTTTCTGACGCTGTTTTTTAGACACCAAAAAAACAGCTAAAGATGCTGTTGCAAGACCAAAACCTGCTAAAGCAAATTCTTTACTTCCTGTATAGGGAAGTTGTTGACTGTTAGTTGCTTTCTTGCGATAAACCACATAAATAATATCTTCATCATGAAATTCTGTAGGAACTTCATGATGAATCAAGGCTTTTTCAGATTCGGTTAATTCTTGCTCCGTCAAATATCGATAATGGACTGAATTCACTTCAGCTAATTCATCTGCTTGGACTTTACCAGTTAATAACAAGCTGGCACCAACAAGAAAGGCCCCGATTGCTACAGGACCAACTCCAACAGTCAATTTACGAATAGAATACTTTAGGTTTTTTTGAAACTGTTCTTCTCTTTTTTTCATTCTCATATCTTTCTAATAAAATCTTGTGGATACCGCGCACGCGCACCCCCGATGAGTTTGGGACGACTAGCGAGAGCCGTTACATGGGCATGGCCAATCTCACGCAAAACTGGTCGAATCGGAACCTGCACATGCTTGACATGCATACCAATTGCGGTATCTCCGATATCAATTCCCGCATGAGCCGTGATGAACTCCACCTCAACAGGGTCTTTCATAAACTTAAATGCAGCTAACTGACCCGAACCGCCTGCATGAAGAGTCGGAAGGACACTGACGATTTCCAGACCAAACTGCTCTGCCACCTGACGTTCAACGACCAGGGCCCGATTGACGTGTTCACAGCCTTGAACAGCTAGGTGAATTCCTTTTTCCTCTAGGATATCTAGGATGGTTTTCACAATGATTTCGCCAATTTCTTGGCTTGATTCTTTGCCTATATGGCCGCCTAAAACTTCGCTAGAGGATAAACCTAGGACAAAGAGGCTTCCTTCACGCAATCCAGCCTTTTCCAAAACATCTTCAATTACCTGCTGTGTTTCTGTTTTAATTCTACTTTTGTCCATCACTCTTAACCTCATTTTTCTCCTACTATCATATCTTTTTTTACTGATTTTATCAAGGCGAACTAATCACTCAGAGTTGACAATGCAAAAACTTTAAAAATGAATTTTCTTTTAGTAACAAAGTAAAGAGTCTGGGACCAGGATGCTTTTCAAAAAGATAACAACTAAAATGACCTGTCCCCTAAAAAAGTTAAATAGAAGATTTAGCTTTTTTAGCGGATCAGGACAAATCTCCAGCGATGCTTATGTTATCTGAGTTTGAACATAGTGTGCAATGACATCTGATGTGTACTGGGCTGTTCCAGGTCCAAATTTGTCAATGTTTTCCT
>ERZ772924.1719-NODE-1719-length-10345-cov-12.848299_pt1 | contig 10345 bp, 8 predicted proteins | sample MGYA00512116_ERZ772924 | MGnify/ENA primary metagenome ERZ772924 (study PRJEB29015, sample SAMEA2737920) | human oral metagenome | biome: human oral; feature: human-associated habitat; material: dental | place: China | collected 2134 ...
TTTTACTCAAACCTTAAATTTATATAATTTTAGCAGTTTAATTTAAAATAGGTTTGAGTATATTTTCAGATTTTAAACTTTTTGATAATAAAAAATGACAAATCAATAAATTTGTCATCTTTAAATAGTATTATGGAGTTTAAAATCATTAGTTATTTTGTCTGTAATAATCCCATTCATCAATTTGTGTACCATTTTTAAATTTACATACACCTTTTTCGTTACCTCTTTTATCTTTAACTGTAATAGATTTACCACCTTTGTCAACACAGAATTTTGCAGCTGGATTTGGAGTTCCTATCATTTCTGCTTCAAGACTTTGTGGAGTATTGTTTTGTTTATAAAATTCCCATTCTTCAATAGATGTCCCATCTTTTAACTGACAAACTCCATATTCTCCTTTGCTTCCTTTTACAATAACAGACTTACCACCTTGTTTTTCACAGTAAACAGATGCTGGATTTCCTGTTTTTGTAGATGGAGCAATTTGTGTTGAAGAAGTATTGTCTTTCTTTTTCTTTTTAAACATCTTAAAATTTGCTGCCATTCCAGTAATTGAGATAACTAGCATAGATGTAACCATAATTACTTTCAAATTTTTCATTTTTATTTTCTCCTTTTTATTATTATCAATTAATTTATAACATAAAAAAGTTTGTTTCTTTTATATTTATTATTATTTTTTACTTAAAAGGATAAATTTATTGGTTTTATAATGTATTTTTGATATACTACATGAATTTTTTTACTCTACAAGAAAATCAGATTCAAACTATCCTAGTTTTTCAGGTTATTCAGATGAATAGAATGTAATATTATGGTACAATAAGCTGTGTTATATATAATGAAACTGAGGTTAGAGATAAAGGTTATGAAATTTTTTCTAGCTATGTTTCTAGTTTTTAATTTTTCTTATGGAATTAACATGAGATAGTAAACAGTATAATAAAATAAAAACATAATCTAACAAACTGGGAATTTGGATTTAAATTAGGAAAGTTACATTTTGTATTTATTTTTCAATGAATTATTAACATTATATTTTTGTTCTCTTTTAACAAATGCTTCTGTTCCACCTTCTAAAATATCGAATATATGCTCTCTAATTCCTTGTGATTCTAAAATATATTCGCATTTTTCATCTTTCGGTTTTGTATTTTCTAATGAACCATTGACATATTGAAATTTAACAGAATCTCTATTTTTTTCTTTTTCATTGTGTTGATTTGCAATAATTATATTTTCAGCATCAGCTCCAACTACTACATTAGCATTATGTGTAACAATAATAACTTGTCTTTGTTTTTTAGTTTTTAGAATATAATTTCTTAATTCATGATAAATTGCTCTGTTATCTAAACTATCTTCAGGTTGATCGATTAACACAGGTTTTTTATTATCACTAAATTCTAATAATAATTTTAAAATTACAAATGATTTTTTACCTTGAGACATATTCTTGAACTCATCTTTTTGGTAAGTGATGATATAATCATATGTGAACCAATTAGAAGAAAAAATATCATTAATGAAATCTTTAAGAGTTTTGTTTCTATTAAATACTAGATCATTATTATTAAAAATTTCTAATAATTCTTTTTTCATCCCTTCATTGTTGTTATTAATCATAATATTTTTGAATTTTTCAACAAAGTCATTGCTATTTTTATTACGAGCATTTAAATAGTCTATTTTTTTTTGAAAAGTCAGTTAGTACAGGATTTATTTTTATTGATAGTTCATTTTCATTGATATTAAAAGTTTTTTCTAATAAACTAATTTCATCTTTATATTTAATAAATTCTTTTACAATATTTATAGAATAATGTTTTATTTGCTCTTTTAGATTCATAATTTTTTGTTCATAGTTTTCTATTACATTTAATTTTTGTTTTTCTAGTGAAAGTTTTGTTTCTAATTCACTTAATTCTGTATTTTTATCTTTTAGTTCATTTCCTTTAATGTATATTTCAGATGCTTCTACAGTATTAATATTATTTTTTAAATTTGTTATGTTATGATTAACTTCATTTATAATCTCATTTATAGAATGTTCCCATTCATCATTTAACTGACTTATAATAGCAGACAATTTTATGTTTAATAATTTTTTATTTTCATCACTAATATTCTCTAGGTTAATATTGACAGTAAGAGAGTTATCCTTTAATATTAATAAATTTTTCCTTTCAGATTCATTTTTTTGTAACATTTCTTGCAAATTAGTAAGTTCTAGACATTTTTCTTGATATAAGCTATTTTCTTTTTCATCAAATTGATTATTCAGTCGTATTAAGTTAATTTTGTTATTTAGTTCTTTTATACTTTTAGTTATACCTTCTCTGTCTCCTTCTGGTTTAGATATTTCACTTATTGAATCTATTTTAGAAAAATATTCATTTAAATATTTATTTATGTTTTCTCGAATTTTACTAATGTTCTCTTTGTATTTATTTTCTTCTTTGTCCATATGTTTTTCTTTAATTATTTTATGAAGTAAATTATTCAAATCTTCAGAATTTTTTGAAATATTAATCATAAATTCTTGAGGAATGAATTCTACCTCTCTTGTTGTATCTAATTGTCCATCACGCCACATAACTTTAACATTTGGTAATGTATAATGATCCTTTTTTGAATTTAAATTATTTTGATATTTAGCAATAGAATTTAATAGAGTGGATTTTCCTGTACTTCTTCCACCTATAATTGTATTTAATCCACTATTAAAAAATATCTTTTTATCATCATATTCTAAATAATCAATTATTAAGTAATCATCTTTGTCATCTGGAGAATTTTTTTCATATTTTATTCTTTCATCTGGCTCATATATAATTTGCTTTAATCCTTCAAATGTCAAGTCAGATTTAATCCATGTATATCCAGCAACATCAATATAATATTTTCCGTTTTTTTCATAGACATTTTCTTTATTTTGATATTTGGTATCTATTAAAACTTTTTTTAATCCAATTTGATCTAAGTTATGTGCATCACTTGTTTGTATTAGAGGTTTAATATATTCTTTGTTTTTATCATTTTTTCCACTCCAAAAATCTTTATCAATTTTTAAATTTTCTATAAAATCTGATGAATGTATAATTATATCTGATTTTCGAACAATATCTTCATATACAGTATATGCTCTTGATCTACCACATATAGAATTACCATGTCCTCTAGATAAAAAACCTGTTAAATATTTCCCATTTATGTGTAAACTTTCAGAAGACAATACTTTATGCAATTCTTCAAAATCTACAGCTGCTCTTTGAAAATCATTTTTATCTGTAATTGAATTAGCTGTTTTTTCTGTATGACCGACCTTAACTATTATATTTGCTAATACATCTTTGATATTTTGAGGTGATAATTCATCACTAAAGATAATATGATAATCGGAAAGTTGTTCTTCATCATTGAGATTAGTTAAACGGAGTTCTAAATTATAAAATACAACTATTCCTTTATCTCTAAGTTTTTTTGCTAATTCGAAGTCTTTATTTGAAAAGTTGATATAATTAGTTAATCCTACAACTTTAATATCTTCTTTTTTAATTTTTTCAATAAATTGTTCATCACTTATTCCATTATAATCACCACATCCTTTTATATTATTGTATATTGAATGTAAGTGTAAGTCCCATTTTTTCCATTCAGAACCTCTATTCTCCATATTATTCTCCTATGTTTATTATAAATTATTTTTCTACTCCCACTCAATAGTCCCCGGCGGCTTAGAAGAAATATCATACACAATTCTGTTAATCCCATTCACCTTATTTATAATTTTATTTGACACTTCTTCTAGAAATTCGTATGGAAGTTTGCTCCAAGTAGCAGTCATGAAGTCGATGGTATTTACTGAACGAATAGCCGCTACGTATTCGTAAGTTCTTTGATCGCCCATAACTCCAACAGTTTTTACAGGCAGTAATGTTACGAATGCTTGATCTACTTTGTCGTAAAGTCCTTGTGCCATTAGTTCTGTGATAAAGATATCATCGGCTTCTTGAAGGATTTTTACTTTGTCAGGGGTTATTTCTCCGATAACTCTGATTCCAAGTCCTGGGCCTGGGAATGGGTGTCTTTTTATAATTGTGTTAGGCAGTCCAAGTTCATGTCCTACTTTTCTTACTTCATCTTTAAATAATTCTTTTAAAGGTTCTAACAGTTCAAATTGCAAGTCTTCTGGCAATCCTCCTACGTTATGGTGAGATTTTATTGTGTGAGAAGGGCCTTTTATAGACTGTGATTCGATTACATCAGGATAGATTGTACCTTGTGCTAGGAATTTTGCACCTTCCTGTCCTTTAAGTTTTCTAATTTCTTCGTTAAATACTTCGATAAATTCGTTTCCAATGATTTTTCTCTTGGCTTCAGGCTCATCTACACCTTTTAATTTGTTTAAAAATCTGTCTTTTGCATCAACGAAAACAATGTTTAAGTCAAAGTGCTTTTTGTAATATTCAAGAACTTTTTTTCCTTCATCTTTTCTTAGAAGACCAGTATCTACAAACATACAAGTAAGCTGATGTCCTATTGCGTTGTTAATCAGAACTGCGGCGACTGATGAATCTACTCCACCAGAAAGAGCAAGCAGTACGTGTTCATCTCCGACGGTTTCCTTGATGGATTTTGTTTTTTCAGTAATAAAACTTGAAATTTTCCAGTTTTTTTCACATTTACAGATGTTAAATACAAAGTTTTCCAAAATTTGTGTTCCACATTCAGAATGTACTACTTCTGGGTGGAATTGAAGTGCATAAATTCCGTTGTTGTTTGTAATTGCGGCAATTGATGAATCTGTTTTTGCGATAATTTCAAAGCCTGTTGGCAATTCTGTGATGTGATCGTTGTGGCTCATCCAGATGTTAGAAGATTTTTTTACTCCTGTAAACAAAGGATTGTCGTTATTTTCTACTTCTAATACAGCTTTCCCAAACTCTCTTGAATCTGCCTTTTCAACTTTTCCGCCGTTTAAGTGTGTGATTAGTTGCATTCCATAGCAAATGCCCAAAATAGGAAGATTTAAGTTAAATACTTCAGGATTTACAGTTGGAGCGCCTTTTTCATAAACTGAAGCAGGGCCTCCTGAAAAGATGATACCTTTTACCTTTTCTTCTCCATTTTTTATTTTTTCAATATCAATTAAAGGCACAATTTCACAATAAACTTCCATCTCTCTAATTCTTCTGGCAATTAATTGGCTGTATTGTGAACCAAAATCGATGATAATAATTTTTTCTTTCACTTTTCACCTCTATTTATTAAAATTTTTTATAAAACATAATATTATACAAGTATTTTAGCATTATTTTTGAGTTTTTTCTATATGTTTTTGGTATAAAATGAAATTTTTATTTTTTAAGATTTAAATAAGGAATTCTTCTTTATTAATAATTCTCTGATTACTGCTTCCTCTAAATTTTATATTTGGGTCATAAAGTTCTTTTACAAATCGTCCGTCAACTAGTACATCTACATATTTGAGGCATTTTTTACGGAATTCATCTTCACGTAACTGTTCAATTGTATAGCCCGTATAAAGCCATATATTTTTTCCTGTCTTTGCTTTTAGAAATTTTAGCACTTTTAACATATCTGTGGGATTAAAAAGAGGATCGCCGCCACTTATTGTGATTCCATCAAGCAAGGTGTTCTCATTTATTTCCTTAGCAATTTCTTCTAGTTTTTCATATGTGAGTACATTTCCGTGATTGGGGTTCCATGAATATTCGTTGTGGCAGCCAGGACAGGCGTGTGAGCAACCTGCAAAATAAAGTGAATAACGAAGACCGATACCATCAACAATGGTTTCCTTATAAGTCATTAAAAGCCTTAATGTAAAATTATTTTTTAGATTTTCTGAATTTTTTTCCTGTTCTTTATTCACTTTAAATTACCTCACTTTTTGCATTATTTTACGCCGTGTTTTACTCTATCCTGCTCTTCAGCCTGTTTTGCACTGTTCCAGCTGTCCAAGTCTCCTGTCAAGTAACCTGTTATTCTTCTAATTCTAGAAATATTGTGACTTCCGCAAATTGGACATTTATCATAAATTATGGCTTCTGTTCCGCAATCTCTACATCTGTCAACAGGGTGGTTTATCGAACCGTAGCCAATTCCCGTATCTTTCATAACTTTTACAATTTTTAGCATAACACCTATATTTTTACGAGCTTCTCCATCCAGTTCAACATAAGTGATATGCCCTCCTTTTGTTAGTTTATGAAACGGCGCTTCCTTTCTAATTTTATCAAAAAGACTGATTTCTTTTTTTACGTCAATATGGAATGAATTTACGTAATAATCTCTGTCTGTAACATTTTTAATTATTCCAAACTCATTTCTATCGATACGCAAAAATCTTCCTGCTAGACTTTCAGCCGGAGTTGCTAGAATCGAATAGTTTAAATGGTATTTATCTCTAAATTCATCTGCGACTGCACCCATTTTCTCAATTGTGTCATAAAGCACTTTATAGGCAACTTCGCTTGTTCCGTGTTCTACATCAAATAAGGCGTACATTGCATTTGCTCCACCAACAAATCCTATCGAAAGTGAACCTGAATTTATGGCTTCTCCTACTTCTTCATTTCCATCCTTTACTCCAAGTCCTTTCCACAAATTATTGCTTCTCATAAATGGAAATTGCTTTGCAAGAGCAGTTTTTTGGAAATTGTAACGCTCATAAAGCTGTTCTCCAGCTAGATATGTTGTTTCTAGGACTTTTTTCTGAAATTCTTCTGTTAGAAGTTCGATTTTTTTATTATTTTTTTCTTTTTCATTTAAAAATTTACCAGTTTTTTCCATTTCTAAAATTTCTTTTTCTACTTTTTTTCTTGTCAATATTGCAATTCTAGGGAAATTAATGCTTGTAAATGATAGATTTCCACGTCCAAGACTGCCTTTTTCACCATTAATATTCTCAAATACTCGTGTACGGCAGCCCATTGTAGCAATTTCGTATTTATATTTTTTCGGATCATCCATTTTCCATTTTTCGTGTTTATTAAATTCTGAATCTAGAAAAACAAAATTTGGAAATAGTCTTCTGCTTGAAGTTTCACAGGATAGGAGTAGTAAATCAAAATTTGGCGTTTCAAAAATATTTTTTTTATTTTCTGAATTATTTTCATAAGAAATTTTTTGTTTTTTCACAGTTTCTAAAATTCCATCAAAATCGTTTCTAGCTAGATTGTAGTCATTTTCAGAATAATTAAGACCATCTTTTACTTTAAAGATTTGTATTGGGAAAATTGGTGTTTCATGTTTACCAAGCCCGTTTGATGTGGCTTTTAGAAGTTCACGGATAACCATTCTTCCTTCTTCTGAAGTATCTGTTCCATAATTTATTGAAGAAAAAACAACTTGATTTCCGCCACGTGAGTGCATTGTGTTCAGATTGTGCAAAAACCCTTCCATTGCCTGATAAGTTTCGTTTTCAGTATCTTGATAGGATTCTGTCAAAAGTTTAATCAAATCATCTTTTTTTATTTCAAAAAAATTTTCCATTAATTTTATTACATTTTCGCTACACTTTATTGAAGAAATATTTTCTTTTAGAAAATTTTTTATATTTTCTTCCTGATCCTTAGTAACTTCGATTTCATTTTTTATTTTTAGAAAACTTAAAATTCGTTTTTTTAGATGTCTTCTAAATGATTTTAAGACTCCTTTTGCCATATAAAAGTCAAATGCTGGGATAGCCTGTCCGCCGTGCTGTTCATTCTGATTTGTTTGAAAAATAATAGTTGCAAGCGTGGCGTAAGTAGAAATGCTCTGTGCTTCACGAATGTATCCGTGCTTTGTATAAAATCCGTTTTCAAACATATCTTCAAGGTCATATTGCAGGCAAGTTGTAGTCTTGCTGGAATAAAAGTCTAAATCATGAATATGGATAAGTCCTTTTTCATGGGCTTCCTTGAATTGTGGTGAAACCAAATTTTCCAAAGCGTAAATTTTAGAAACTTCGCTTGCAAATTTCATCATTTGCCCAGCTGGTGTCATTGCCGACATATTGGCATTTTCATTATTCGTATCATTAGATTCGACATTTACTATTCCTGCTATTATATTTTTTAAATTTTCAGTTAATTGTGCTTGCATTTCCATTCCTCCCTATTTTTTCTAACAAAATTAAAGTAAAATATTTTAGAATTGAACAAAAGGTTTGATTTTTTCACATAAATTGCAATATTTTTCGAAATATATTTAAAAACTTAAATTTTCTAAATTTAGTTTTTTAGATTCAATTTTAAAATTTTTTTCTTATTTTTCTAAATCTCAATTAACCATCCCCATGAATTGTAATAACTCTTATTCAAAAGGAAAAAACACTATATATAGTTCTTTTAATACAATAATAACACAATATTTTGTGTTTTTCAAGTTTCATAAAAAAAATATATACTTCCATAATTAGTTATTTTTTTAAAATTTTTTCTTTTTAATTCCCATTTTTTGCATTAAAAAAATTTATTTAATTTTTTTGAATCATATATATTATAAATTTTTTTAAAATAGTTTTGAGAATTTTAGAATATAATACTAATCCTCTTTTAAAAATAGGAGTAAATTTTTGCAATGGGATTGTTTAATAGCCACTTCATAGTTATTCAATTTTTTCATCTTTTTTATTTTCGTAGGATTGCTCATTGTCGCAAATCCTTATCTTGCAGTAAAGATTTATCCTAATAATTAAAATTGTGGCAAGATTGCTACGCAATAACCTATGGCTAGTCTATGACATTTTTCTGCACTGACAAAAAACTCGTCATACTCAAATAGCTTTGTCAATACAGAAAAATGATTCGACAGGTTATTTATACTATAGATTGTTTAAAAAATGAAAATTATATATTAGAATTATTTAAAAATAATAGGTTTATATTCTTTATAGGGAAAGTTTGTAATAAATTCGTTATTTAAACATGGTTTAGTATAAAACTAATTTTCATCAAATTTTTTAATATTTTTATTCATATTCTGCACCACCTAAAACAATTTTTTTATATTTTATTATACATTCCTGTTTTTTTACATTGTGAAGGCTTTTAAAATATATCCAAATTTTTAACAAAATAAAAAAGACTGGATCTGAAAATTTACTTTCCAAGCCAGTCTTTCCTAACAATCTTAAAATATTTTTTTTAATAATAATATGTATGATAACTACATTTTCCATCATCATCGCAATCTCTTGTATAACCTGCTGTAGTTATGCAGCTAGTGACAAACAGTATTGTTACAATTGAAATAATTAAAAATTTAACAAACCTTTTCATAAAAGCTCCTCCTGTCCTAAATCATTATTTGTTTTGAATACAGTACCCAATTAATAAGGACTACTGCTGCATTCAAATCTTTCTCCATCATCAGTACAATAAGGACGTGTATATCCACAATTTCCATGTCCATCACAGATAAATCCTGCCGCATCCATTTGTCTATTTACTCTTTCCCAACGTTTTGGATCAAATAATTCACAACTGCTCAAACTCATTACAAATGAAATTAAAATCAATATTCTGAATAAATTTCTCATAACAACTCCTCCTAAATTTTATAAAATTTTTACATTTCTTTCTTTTATTTTAGTATATCCTATGTTTTTAATATTTCTGTTTTAATCACCTTATTTTTTTTTTTTTAGATTAGAAATTCATTATATCCTTCAAATCCAATAATTTAACACTATTATAGTCAAATATTTTTCTCATTTATAGAATAACTACAACTTTTTATTCTTAAAAAATAAAAACAAAAAAATCAGCCTCCATACAAAGACTGAAAATTAATTATTATTATTTATTATTTAACTGCAAATACTTCTCTCCCTTTTCAGAAAGTTTATAAACTGTGCCATCAACATAAATATATTTTTCCTTTTTAGCTTTTCCAATAACTTTATTCAAAAATCCCTTATTCCAACGCAAATGATTATCAATGGTGTCAATTCCACATTCATCTTTTTCCTGTTTTGTGTTAGTATGATTGGATAGATGAATTAGAAGTATTCTTACAGAAAAAGTCATTTTTTGGCTTTTTTTACGTCTTATTGTGAAAATTAGCCCTTTTTTAGGTGACAAAATCAAGGTCATTAGAAAAATAACACCTATCATTACTGCAATGCTTCCAGCGATTGAAATATCAAAGAATCGTGCAAAATGAAATCCTATAATACTTGCAACTGCTCCTAGAAGAATACTTAGCCCAATCATTACTTTCAATTTATCTGTCAATAGATATGCTGTAATGGGAGGTCCTATCATAAATGCAACTACCAATATTGAACCTACTGCCTCAAATGAGGATACTGCTGTCATTGACACAAGCG
>ERZ772924.1721-NODE-1721-length-10336-cov-6.038907_pt1 | contig 10336 bp, 9 predicted proteins | sample MGYA00512116_ERZ772924 | MGnify/ENA primary metagenome ERZ772924 (study PRJEB29015, sample SAMEA2737920) | human oral metagenome | biome: human oral; feature: human-associated habitat; material: dental | place: China | collected 2134 ...
GGCGGCGACAACATAGCATTGGTTTTCTACGGCGCGGGCGCGCAGCAGCAGCTCCCAATGGGCTTTGCCTGTGGCGTAGGTAAACGCGGCGGGCAGCATGATGAGGTCGGTGGGGGCTTGGGCGCGGAAGAGCTCGGGGAAGCGCAGGTCGTAGCAGATGCCTTGGGCGACACGCCAGCCGTTGATTTCAAGTTGGGGGATGGTTTCGCCTGCCAGCAGGGTGTCGCTTTCGCAATAGCGCTCGCTGGCGGTTTGATAGTTGAACAGGTGGATTTTGTTGTAGCGCGACAGGCATTCGCCGCTGGGGCTGTAAACGAGCAGGCTGTTGCGGGCTTTGTTGGGCGTGGGGCTGGTGAGGGGGATGGTGCCGCCGAACAGGTGGATTTGGTGTTGCTGCGCGGCTTGGGCGAGCGCGGTTTGCAGGATGCCTGCGCCGTAGGGTTCGGCGTGGGCGAGTTTGTCGGCATCGCGCAGTCCCATAATCGCCCAGTATTCGGGCAGCAGCACCCAGTTTGCGCCTGCGGCGGCGGCTTGGGCGACAAGTTTTTGCATGGCGACGATGTTGTCGGCGAGGCGGGGCGTGCTGGTGAGTTGGATGGCGGCGAGGGTGAGGGTGGTCATGGGGGGCTCGTGTGATTGAGGCAGCCTGAAATGGGGGATAAAGGTTTTCAGGCTGCCTTAGGATGGATGTGAAGTGGGCGTGGTAATTGGATTAAGGCAGCCTGAAATGAGTGAGCGGGGTTAAACCCGTTTGTTCATTTCAGGCTGCATTTTTTGCTCAATCTGTAACCCAGTAGAGCGTTGTCGGCTTGCTGATGTTGTCCGTCAGAAAATCATATTTGGCGACGAGCCGTCGCCGCTCCATTTTGGTTTTAGCGACGCTGAACTGCGTTTCAGGCTGCCTCATCAGTTTGGCAAAGCCGCACTTGCCAACAACCAACGCAATCTCGTTCAACACGCGATTTTGGCAACAAACCATCGCCGCTCCATTTTAATTTTAACCACGCCCAACGCCATTTCAGGCTGCCTCATAATCACACCTATTCCCCCGCCATGCCGTCATTCCTCTTCTCCAACACCCTTTACCTTGCCGCGCTGTGTTTGGGCATCATGGCGAGTTTCAGGCTGCCTAGCGTTGGGGCGTGGTGGCTTTGGGCGGCGGCGTTGTTGGCATCATCAACATGGGCGGTGTGCAGCGCGAAACGCCATCGCCTTGCCCAGTTTCAGGCTGCCTTTGCGCTTATTTGCGCGCTGGCGGGCGCGGCGTATGGCATGGTGCGCACGCAAATCGCGCTCAATCATCAATGGACTGTTGCCGATTCGGCGCAGTTCGTTTTATTGCGCGTGCAGGTTACGGGGCTGCCCGAGCGCGATGAGTTGGGCAGAACGCGCTTTGTCGGCATCGGGCAGACGGATGATGGGCGCGCGTATCGGCTGTTGTTTGCGGATTATGCGGCGCGGGATTGGCGCGTGGGCGAGGTGTGGCAGGTGAAGGCGCGGGTGAAGGTGGCGGTGGGGATGCGCAATGCGGTGGGGTTTGACCGCGAGGCGTGGGCGTTGGCAAATGGTTTGGATGGCACGGCTTCGTTGGCAAAAGAGCGTTTCAGGCTGCCTGAACGGGCGCGGTGGACGTGGTTTAATCGGCAGCGCGAGGCGGTGGTGCGCGCTTGGCAGGGCGCGGCGGTGCGTTATCCGCAGGGGGCGGGGCTGATGCGTGCGCTGGCGGTGGGCGATAAAAGCGGCGTGTCGGCGCAAACTTGGGCGGCGGTGCGCCCGCTGGGGCTGAACCATTTGTTGAGCATTTCGGGCTTGCACGTGGGCATGGTGGGGTGGATGGCGGCTTGGCTGGCAACGCTGTTGCTGCGCGTGTTGCCGCGTGTGCCGCAATCGCCGCGCGTGTGGACTTCGGCGCTGGGCTTGGTGGCGGCGGTGTTTTATGCGGGGCTGGCGGGGTTTGATGTGCCTGCGCTGCGCAGCGTGTTGATGATTGGCGTGTTTGCGCTCGCTTGGGCGCGGCAGCAGCGGGCAGGCTCGTGGCACACTTGGTGGACGGCGATGGCGGTGGTGTTGCTGTGGCAGCCTGCGGCGGCGTTGTCGGCGGGATTTTGGCTGTCGTTTGGGCTGGTGGGCGCGTTGATTTGGGCAACGGCGGGGCGCAAAACGCCGCGCGATGTGCTGGACTATATCCTCAACGAACAGCACGATTTCAGGCTGCCTCAATTAACGTGGCGCGACAAATTGCGGCTGGCGGCGCAGGCGCAATGGGCGGCAACGCTGCTGGGCGGGGTGGCGACTATTGCGCTGTTTGGCTTGCTGCCCGTGTTTTCGCCGCTGGCCAATGCGCTGGCGATTCCGCTGTTTTCGTGGCTGCTTGCGCCGCTCGCGCTGTTGGCATCCGCCTTGCCGTTTGATGCGCCCAAGCTGGCGGTATCTTGGCTGGGCGAAAACGTGGTGGCGGCGGTTCAATGGGCGGGGGCGCGGCTGCCCGAAATGGCGTTTGCCCACGCGCCTGCGCCGTTGATGCTGCTGGCGACGGCGGGCGCGTTGGTGCTGCTGTTGCCTCGTGGCACGCGCCTTAAACCGCTGGCGTGTTGCGCGTTGGCGGCGTTTGCGCTGTATCGCCCGCCCACGCTTGCCGATGCGCCACAAGGCAGCCTGAAAATCACCGTGTGGGATGTGGGGCAGGGCTTATCCGTGTTGTTGCAAACCCAGTCGCACAATCTGCTGTATGACAGCGGCACCGCCTACGCCGCCGAAATGGCGCTGCTGCCCAATCTACGCGCCGCAGGCATCACGCGCTTGGATGCCGTCATCGCCTCGCACCACGACGACGACCACGACGGCGGTTTGCCCGCCGTGCAACAACGTTACCCCGCCGCAACCCTATGGGCAGGGCAGCCTGAAAACTACCCCCGCGCCCAATACTGCCAAAGCGGCAGCACATGGACGGTAGACGGCGTGTATTTTGAATGGCTCACCCTGCCGCGCACGCCCAGCACGCCCGACAACGACGCAAGCTGCGTGCTGCGCGCCATCGCAGGCAAACACGCGCTGCTGATTACAGGCGATTTGAGCGCGCGCGGCGAAGCGCAACTGCTCGCCCAGTACGGCGACGCGCTGCAAAGCGACGTGCTGATTTTGGGACACCACGGCAGCCGGTCATCCAGCAGCAGCGCGTTTATCAACCGCGTTGCCCCGCGCTGGGCGATTGCCAGCAGCGGCTTTGCCAACGCCTATCATCATCCGCATCCCGATGTCATCAACCGCCTCGCTGCGCATGGCGTAACCCTGCTGCGCACCGACACCCAGGGCGCGTGGGTGATTACGCTGGCAGGCGATGAAGCGAGCGTGGCGCAATTAGCGCGGGGGAAATATTGGTGGCAGAAAAAGCCGTTTGACGGCGCGTAAACGTTTTCAGGCTGCCCTTGGCATAACAGCATAGAGGCAGCCTGAAAACCGACAATCCGCATCACCCCGCGCTCAACGCCTGCCACACCCGCAGCGCATCGCGCGTTTCCTTCACATCGTGCACGCGCACAATCTTCGCCCCCTGCCGCACGGCAAACAGCGCGGCGGCAACGCTGCCCGCCACGCGCTCGGCGGGCACTTCGCGCCCCGTTAGCGCGCCAATCATGCTCTTGCGCGACACGCCCACCAGCTGCGGCAAATCGTGCCGCAAGGGCAAACGGTTCAGTTGCTGCATCAGCGCGATGTTGTGCGCCAGCGTTTTGCCAAAGCCAAAGCCCACGTCCAACACCAGCCGCTCGGCGGCGATGCCCGCCGCAAGGCAAGCCGCCGCCCGCGCATCCAGATACTGCGCCACCTCCGCCGCGATGTCGCCGTATTGCGGATTGTTTTGCATGTTTTCAGGCAGCCCTTTCATGTGCATCAAACACACGCCCGCCCGCGACTGCGCCACAATCTCCACCGCGCCCGCATCCTCCAAGCCCTGCACATCGTTGATGATGTCCGCCCAGCCGCGTTCCAGCGCCGCCCGCATCACGCCGGCGCGGCGCGTGTCCAAGCTAACTGGCACATTCCAACGCGCCAGCTCCGCCAAAATCGGCTGCACGCGCTGCCATTCCGCCTCGGGCGGCACATAATCCGCATTCGGGCGCGTGGATTCGCCGCCAATGTCCAAAATATCCGCCCCGTCTTCAAGCAGCTGCTCGGCGTGCTTTAAGGCAGCCTGAATGCTTTGCGAATACGTTCCCCCGTCGGAAAACGAATCGGGCGTGATGTTGATGATGCCCATGATTTTGGGCGCGCTCAGGTCTAGCGTGAAACGGGCGGTTTGCCAAATGGTGTGCATGGTTACTCCTCAAAAAACGCGCATGATAGCGCAGGAAAGGCTGTTTTTCATGCCAAGAAACGGCGCGGCAAGCCGATTCGGCTATAATCCGCGCTTTTTTAACAACAAACGATAAGGAACACTCATGGATAACACCCAATACTACGGCGCGGTAAGCCGCTTTTTCCACTGGACGATGGCGGCGGCGTTTGCCTTTATGCTGTTTACGGCGATTCAATTCAAACAAGAAAATTACAGCTGGATGGGCGCGCACAAAACCACAGGCTTCGTGCTCACCATTTTGGTGGCGCTGCGCGTGATTTGGGCGGCGATGAACGCGAAAAACCGTCCGCACGGCACGCTGCCGGTGAAACTGGGACACGCCGCCATTTACGCGCTGATGATTGCCGTGCCGGCGATTGCTCTGATTCGCCAAGCAGGTTCAACGCGCGGCGATTTGGTTGTGTTCGGCATGACCATCATGCAAAAAGCCCCCGCCGAAGTGCAATGGATGACTGGCTTGGGCAACGCGCTGCATGGCAAACTCGGCTTTTTGCTGTTTGCGCTGGCAGCTGGGCATATTGTGATGGCGGTTGTGCATCAGGCGAAGGGCGAAAAAATCATCAACCGCATGATTGGAAAATAATTGCGGCAGCCTGAAACGGCTGTTGCGCTAGAAAACACGTTTTGCCGGCAAGCGAAGCGTGTTTTCTTGCTTTCAGGCTGCCTTATGCCGTGCCAAGCCTTTACCCCCATACGTTTCGCCAACGCAGTCTGCGCCCACACCGTTTGTTTGCCCGCGCTGCGCCAACAAAAGTTCACATTCCTCAAATTTCGCTTGCGCAAAACCCTCCGCTTCGCTATAATCCGCCGCAGATTTAAGCCCTACCCCCCAACCACCGGGGCTTAAATTTAGAAACGCCGCAAGCCCGCCCATCCCCGCTTGCGGCGTTTCGCCGTTTGTGCGTTTTATAAACGTAAAAAAAAATGGGCTGTATTGGATAAGCAGTCATATCGCCCATTGGAACTTGACACAACATTTTTAGCGCTGAACTCCGTTTCAGGCTGCCTTGAACTCTCCTTTTTCTATTGCGAAACCATGCCGCTCACCCCCCAAGCCATCGCCCCGCACATCCCCGCGCATCAACGCATCTGCCTCGCCCTTAGCGGCGGCGTGGATTCCATCGTGCTGCTGCATCTGCTTGCCGGTTTGCGCGCCAGCCATCCGTTCACCCTATCCGCGGTACACGTTCACCACGGCTTAAACCCCGATGCCGACCAATGGCTAGACTTTTGCCGCGAAGCCTGCGCCCGATTAAGCGTTCCGTTTGCCGCCGAGCGCGTGCGCGTCCGGCCCAAAGGGCAGGGCATAGAAGCCGCCGCCCGCGCCGCCCGCTATGCCGTGTTCGCCGCGCAGCCCTGCGATGCCGTCGCGCTGGCGCATCATCAAGACGACCAAATCGAAACCTTTTTCCTTGCCGCCCTGCGCGGCGGCGGCATCCGCGCCCTAGCCGCCATGCCGCCCAGCCGCGAGTGGCAAGGCAAAACCCTGCTGCGCCCGCTGCTGGCTTACAGCCGCGCTGAAATCGAAGCCTACGCCGCCGCGCACGGTCTCGCCCATGTGAACGACAGCAGCAACCAAGACCCCGGCCTGCTGCGCAACTGGCTGCGCCACCAAATGCTGCCGCAACTCGTTTTCAGGCTGCCTCATGCCGCTGCGCACATCCAAACCACCATCGCCACGCTGCAAGACGAACACGCGCTGTTAAACGAAATTATCGCCGAAGACTGGCAGCGCATCCACACGCCCGCTCGCCAATTCTCCCGCCCCGCATGGCAGCAACTCAGCCCGCTGCGCCGCCGCCAAATGCTGCACCGCTTCGCCCATGCGCACAACCTAGGCACGCCCGGCAAACGCAGCCTTGCCGACTTCGCCCGAGTGCTAGACCAAGCCGCCCACAGCGCCACATGGCAGCTGCCGCACGGCAAAGCGCTGTTGCACCGCCAAATCCTGTTTCCGCTGCCCAACCGTCTGTTCAGCAGCCTTGCATGGCAGCAGCCACAAATCGGCAGCCTGAAAACCATTGCCGCACAAGCAGACTTGACATGGCAGCCTGAAAACGATGCCGTGCGCACGCTTTCAGGCTGCCTGCGATGCGCCAGCAAACACGACAGCATCGCCCTGCCGCATGGGCGCGGGCATAAAAACGTGTTCCAACTGCTGCAAGAACACGGCGTTCCGCCCGCCCTGCGCCCCGCATGGGCAGTCATCGCCGACAGCCAAGACCGCTGCATCGCCGTGGCCAACATCCGCTCCGCTGCCTGCTTGCAAGGCGCGATGCTGCACAGTGCATGGCTGGCACGCTATCAGGCAGCCTGAAAACGAAAATGCTCGTCGATGTTGCCAAGCTGAAACCTTTGCCAAACCTGCAACCGATGGCGCGTCGGCGACCCGCTTTAATAGAATAGGCTGAACGCTTTGCAAAACCCTAGTGGCAGCCTGAAAAACAAAAAATGCCGTCATTCCCGCGCAGGCGGGAATGACGTTGGATAAATTGAAGCGTTTTATAAAGGTTTCAGGCTATTTTGATTGCGAGCCGCTGCCGTTTCCCTTTTAGATTTCAGGCTGCCTTAGAGGTTTTGCAAAGGGCTCAACCTGTGCCGTTTTAATACACTATTTGGTAACGAACTCTCGCCGCTCCATCGATTGCGTTTCAGGCTGCCTCAATCCATCCCGCTCTTTGCATAGTTTTTCACATCCCCCCACTTTGACAAACGCCGCATATCCATTACTATCCGCCCTTTTTACACCGCACCCGAACAAGCCACCCAAGGCAGCCTGAAACCCAAGGCAGCCTGAAACCCAAGGCGCCAACGAAGTTAAAACCACCACCCACAAAGGAACACACATGAAACGCATCGCCCTTTTTCTTGCCACCAACCTTGCCGTCATCCTCGTAATCAGCATCGTGTTAAGCGTGCTGGGCATCAACTCCCGCAGCGGCGGCATGGGACAAATGCTCGCCTACGCCGCCGTAGTCGGCTTCACCGGCTCCATCATCTCCCTACTGCTGTCCAAAACCATGGCGAAGCACTCCGTGGGCGCGCAAGTCATCACCACGCCGCGCAGCGAAGTGGAAGCATGGCTGCTGCAAACCGTGCAAAACCAAGCCCAGCAATGGAACTTGAAAACGCCCGAAGTCGCCATCTACCAATCGCCCGAACCCAACGCCTTCGCCACAGGCGCAACCCGCAACAGCTCGCTGGTTGCCGTGTCCACAGGCTTGCTCAACAGCATGACGCGCGACGAAGTGGAAGCCGTGTTGGCGCACGAAATGGCACACGTCGGCAACGGTGACATGGTAACGCTCACGCTGATTCAAGGCGTGGTGAACACGTTTGTTGTCTTCTTTGCCCGCATCATCGCCAGCATGGTGGCGCAAGGGCGCAACGACAGCGAATCGAGTAACAACGGCATCTATATGCTGGTGAACTTTGTGCTGCAAATCCTGTTCGGCTTCCTGGCCAGCTTTATCGTGATGTGGTTCAGCCGCCAGCGCGAATACCGCGCCGACGCAGGCGCAGCCAAACTGGTGGGCGCGCCCAAAATGATTGCCGCCCTGCAACGCCTGAAAGGGCACAGCAGCGACCTGCCGCAAGACATGACCGCCATGGGCATCGCCAGCGAAGCCAAAGATTCGCTGCTCAGCACCCACCCCAGCCTAGACAACCGCATCGCACGGCTGCAAATGATGTAACCATCCACGTAAACCGTTTTCAGGCTGCCTATTGGAGATAACCGATAGGCAGCCTGAAAAGTTTGTAGGTTTTAGCCCTGCTTTCAGGCTGCCTTTTGTTAAAAGCTATTCCCACCGCAAACCCCATCAATCACGTTTACTCGTATAATCAATAAAATCAAACAAAACCAAAAAATACCCAAAAGGAAACACAACCATGCCATCCCACCCACAAGGGCAGCCTGAAACCCCGCAACCCGCTCCCAAAGCCGCCGCCAAGCCCGCAGTCAAAGAACAAGTCATCCAATTTCACAGCAGCAAACGCATCCATCCCAAGCGCGCCATCGGCAAATTTGCCAACCTGCGCGTGTTGATGATTGTCGCCACCCAGCTTTTTTTCTACGGCATGCCGTGGATTATGTGGCACGGGCGGCAAGCCGTGTTGTTCAACATCGAAGAGCGCCATTTTTACCTGTTCAGCATGGTGCTGGAACCCGCCGATATGCTTTATCTGGCGGGCTTGATGATTGTGTCCGCCTTCGGACTGTTTTGGTGGACCACCATCGCAGGGCGGCTGTGGTGCGGCTATTCTTGCCCGCAAACCGTATATACCGAAATCATGCTGTGGATAGACCACTTGGTTGAGGGTGACCGCAACAAACGCCTGAAACTGGACAAAGAGCCGTGGAATTTCCACAAAATCCGCATCAAGGCGTTGAAATACCTCGTTATCTTTATCGTTGCCGCGTGGACGGGGATTACCTTTGCAGGCTGGTTTGTGCCGATTCGCCAATTTGTGCCCGCCATTTTCGCGGGCACGGCAGGCAGCGTTGCGCTGGGCACTGCCGCTTTTTACGGTTTCGTAACCTGGCTGTTCGGGCATATTTTGCGCGAAAAAGTCTGCCTGCACATGTGCCCCTACGCCCGCTTCCAAAGCGCGATGTTTGACCACGACACGCTGGTGATTTCCTACGACGTGGAACGCGGCGAACCACGCGGCGCGCGCAAAAAAAACGCCAGCAAAGAAGATACCCAGCTGGGCGATTGCATCAACTGCACCATGTGCGTGCAAGTGTGCCCCACAGGCATCGACATCCGCGATGGGCTGCAATACCAATGCATTGGCTGCGCCGCCTGCATTGATGCCTGCGATGAAATCATGGATAAAATGGGCTACCCGCGCGGCTTAATCCGCTACACCACCGAAGCCGTGCTCAAACACGAATACACCGATACCGATGTGAAAAAACGCCTGCTGCGCCCCAAAGTGGTGGGCTACGGCGTTGTGTTGCTGGTGGCGGTAATTGGTCTATGTGTGGGGCTAGCAACCCGCGCCACCGTGCAAATTGACGTGATTAAAGACCGTGGCGTGATGGTGCGCGAAAACAAAGAAGGCTTGCTGGAAAACAGCTACAACCTGAGCATCAGCAACGCCAGCGAACAAACGCAAATCATCCAAGCCAGCGTGTCGGGGCTGGAAGACATCCGCCTCACAGGGCTGCCTGAAAACGGCATCAGCATCAAAGGCGGCGACATCATCACCATCCCCGTGCAAGTGGCAACGCAGCCTGAATACGCCGAAAAAGGCAGCCATCCCATCCAGTTCACTTTCAAATACCGCGTGGCAGGGCAGCCTGAAAACGAAGCGCGCGTGTTGCAGGAAAAATCCATTTTCATCGGAGAATAAGTATGACCGGTCCACAGTCCAATTCCACCAAATCCGCCCCGTGGTACAAACACCGCTGGCCGTGGATACTGATGAGCGGGCCTGCCGCGGTGGTGGTGGCAGGGTTTTACACGTTTTACCTTGCCAAAACGCACGCCGATGAAATGGTAACCGACGATTACTACAAAGAAGGCAAATACATCAATATGCAGATTGAGCGCGATGAAGCCGCCGCCCAACGCCATATTCAAGCGCAGGTTTTGTTTAACAACGACGGCACCGCCGCCAAAATCTTCATCAGCGGCGATTTTGACAAAAACACACCGATGCAACTGCTGCTGTTGCACCCCGCCAAAAAAGCCTACGACCAAACCGTGCCGCTCAAAGCCAGCAACGCGCCGCCATCGGGCGACAAAACCGAATACACCGCCACCTTCAACGCCTTGCCGCCCGCCGTGCATTGGTATCTGCGGCTGGAAGACACGCAAGGTAAATGGCGCGTGGAAAGCAAATGGGAGCCGAAAGCGGGCAATGCTGCCATGCTGATGCCGAAGTTTGATGAGATGGCGGCGAGTGGGGCAGGGCGGTAATTTGCTGATTAGAGGCAGCCTGAAAACGTGCGGTTCAACACGTTTCAGGCTG
>ERZ772924.1724-NODE-1724-length-10321-cov-3.342392_pt1 | contig 10321 bp, 8 predicted proteins | sample MGYA00512116_ERZ772924 | MGnify/ENA primary metagenome ERZ772924 (study PRJEB29015, sample SAMEA2737920) | human oral metagenome | biome: human oral; feature: human-associated habitat; material: dental | place: China | collected 2134 ...
CATCGTCCTCGCGCTCTGGACGAAGGAAGTCTATATGTCGCTCATCATCGGCATCTTCTCGGGCGCCATGCTCTTCGCGGGCGGCAACTTTCTGCAGGCAACGCTCACGATGTTTCAGGTCATGGCGGACAAGGTTGGGAGCAACGTCAACATCCTAGTCTTTCTCGTCATCCTCGGCATCCTCGTCGCCGCCATCACGCGCTCGGGTGCGATGAATGCCTACGGCGAGTGGGCAACACGCACGATCAAGGGGAAGCGCAGCGCCTCTCTCGTCACCGTGCTGCTCGGCATCGTCATCTTCATCGACGACTACTTCAACTGCCTCACCGTCGGCACCGTCATGCGTCCCGTCACGGACAAGTTTCAGATCGCGCGCACAAAGCTCGCCTACATCATCGACGCGACGGCGGCACCGATCTGTATCATCGCCCCCGTTTCCAGCTGGGCGGCGGCAGTTGGCTCGTCCCTGCCGGAGGACGCGCCCATCGATGGCTTTATGCTCTTCTTGCAGACAATTCCATTCAACCTTTACGCATGGCTCACGATTCTCTTTATGCTCTTCATCATTTGGACGGGACGCGACTTCGGCGCCATGCGAAAGAGCGTTGAAAAATCCAACGCACATTTCGAGATCCCAAAGGAGTATCAGGACACGGCGGAGGCATCCGCGAGCGCGGCAAGCGAGGGACGCGGCAAGATGATCGACCTCATGCTCCCCCTTCTCGTCCTCATCGGCGCGTGCATCTACGGCATGCTCTATACGGGCGGCATTCATGAAGGCGCGAGCATTGCCGACGCCTTCGCCAACTGCGATTCATCAAAGTCACTCGTCCTCGGTTCCTTCATCGCCTTCGTCTTTACGGGGCTCCTTTACCTGCCGCGCCGCGTTGTTTCGTTCAACGTGTTCTGCGACAGCTTTGGCTGGGGCTTCAAGGCGATGACCCCCGCCATCTTCATCCTCTGCCTCGCGTGGACGCTCTCGGGCATCTGCAGCAAGGAATACCTCGACCTCGGCGGCTTTGTCGGCTCCGTCGTGCAGGCAAATGCGGGCGTCGTCATGTTCCTTCCGCCGCTCTTCTTCCTCGTCGCGGCAGGTCTTGCCTTCGCCACCGGCACGAGCTGGGGCACATTCGGCATCCTCATTCCGATCGCGATCGCTGTCCTCGGGCAGAGCGCACCGGACATCCTCGTCGTTTCCGTCGCTGCCATCCTCTCGGGCGCAGTCTGCGGTGACCATGCCTCGCCCATCTCCGACACCACCATCCTCGCCTCGGCGGGCGCACAGTGCCACCACCTCGACCACGTATCGACACAGCTGCCCTACGTCGCCGTCGTCGCCTCCTGCTCCCTCCTCGGCTACATTGCCGACGGGCTCACAGGAAACGGCTACATCGGCCTCGGTATCGGCATCGTCGCCCTCGCACTCACGATGGCAGTCATCTCCACACGCATCAGTTCGGCGGAGAAGTAAAAGAATCACGGATAAATTCGGCACACAAAAATGCCGCCAATGAGGCACATCTCCTCATCGGCGGCATTTTAAGTATCTCTGAATTTATCCGCTTTTCCTAAACCTGAACAGAGTCCCAAGAGATGCCTGCGCAATCCGTCTGTCTATGATGTGTGCCAAGAGACCGGCAACCTGCGTCGCAATGAAATTGATCACGGCGAGGAGAACTATCATACAGTTGAGTCCCAAGAAAGAAAGCAGCGTGATCGGTCCCAGAACGATAAAATAAACGACGGTCAGCACCTTTACCAAAAACACGCCAAGAATGGTACTTACAATACCGCGTCGGACAAGGCGGATATTGCGCGTATGCTGATGCAGGAAGGTTTTGATCCGCCTTGATATCTCACCCGGAGAACGAATCTCTGCCCACAGCTTTTTCAGCGCAGCCCACTTCCTACGTATGAGTTCGCATAACCGCCCGTTTAGATTTCGGTATACCTCGGAGACGGAGGAAAGACGACCGAGTTCATATCCCCATCCTCTGAGATCAATCATACTCCCCAGACTGCTCTTCAGCGTCCCAAAAAAAGATACGAAATGGATTTTCCGCAAGAACTGCCAGATTGCCTGCGGAGATAAATCCGGCATCGGCACTGACATGATGACCTTAATCAGACCAACGCATATTCTCAGGATCACACTGATCACTTGCAGAAGAATCCAGAGTCCCAACGATGCGGCATACACTTTCGGCTTCCGCTGCATGCCGTTCTTCCTGCGCCTCAGTCGTTCCATCAATGTCATTTACGTACAGCACCTCCCCCGTATTCCCTAAACCTCACTTACACTCCCCCTGCGGTTCGTGAGCGGCTTATGCCCATAGTGATCCAAATAGACATTCACTTGATCGACATTGTATTTGCGATGCACAATAAAGAACTCAACGATAAGGTCACTCTCGCTGCTGTGCGAGAGTGTATAGCCCGCACGCCGCAGAAGATCCTGCGCATCATCGAGCGAGAGATGTAGCGCAATCGCAAAGGCGAGCGCCGTCTCCTTCGTCGGATGATAGTTCTTGTCCGTCCGAATCTTGGAGAAATGCGCTTTCGTCACGCCCGCCTTCGTATAGATCTCGGAGGGCTTGCGCCCTGTGCGCTCAATCAGATAGAGAAGATGCTCCGAGAAGGAATCCTCCATCTTTTTGAGCAGACCATTGATCGCCCCCAAAAGATCAATGGATGACGTGCGCGGTCCTGCAAATGTACGCAGATCATCTACGTGCAGCCGGCGAACCTCTCGCTCCGCTTCGTAATGCGCATCGATATATGCCGCAATTGCGGCAAGAAGACGCTCATCCATTCGCTCTGCACTCCATTCCGAGCCAGCTCGCAATCCCCTGTGGGGTGGGTGCGACCTCCTCGCCAAGCTGCACCGTCAGCGCAGGATATTCCTCCGACGAAACATCATTGAGGAAGAGCGTTTCAAGATATGCGGTCGCCCTTGAGCTTCCCACGTAGATGAGGCGTTGACAAGTCGAATCGGTGAGCCTAGATACGCGCACATCCACGAGCAGCACCGCCTTCGCCTCAAGCCCCTTGTAGCGGCGCACCGTCGTGAGCCAGAGTTTCCCCTCCTCCGGCTTGTGCGAAATGGGAATCCCCGCGAGCTCGGTCAGAGAACCGAGCACAGATTTTACGAGCGTCGATACCGTGAGGATCACAATATCCCTCAGTTCCAATCTCTCCGCGCTGCGCATACGGCGCACAAAGTCAGCCGCCGCCTGTGCAAGCGCCTCCGTTTGGGAGACGAATACTGCACACGGGCGCTTGCCGTGAACATCGCTCAGGTAGTTCTTGTGTCTGCGCTCGATGAAGCTCCCCACCGTCCGCCCGATCTCCGCCGTATTGCGGCAGTTGCGGTAGAGCACGAGACGGCAGTCCATGTGTGCATCAATCCACGTCGGAGCCATCTGTAGAGTCTGCCCCTCAACGCGGCGGGAAAGAATCGTCTGCCCGCGGTCATAAAAGAGATAGAACGCCCCGTCATAAAGCTCGGCGAGCATCGCGAACTGTTCCAGAAGCGCACTCGGGAAATCCTGCGCCTCATCGACAATGATGTTGGGATATGCCCACTCCGTCCCATCGTATTCGTTTTGGAAAAAATCCTCGAACTCCCGCAGCACCGTCTCAATGCGAAGCTCCCGCCCCGTCATCAGCTCCTCCGCAAGCGTGCGCTCGTTATGAATCATGATGTTTGCGTCCCAACGACAGGAACGCAGACGCTCCAGCAGAAACTCATTGAAGCAGAGATAGAGCACCTTCTGCCCCTCGCGTGCAAGCATCCGCGCCTTCTCCGCCGCGAGCAGACTCTTGCCCGTGCCCGCCGCGCCGTGAATCGCCGCCGTGCGCTGATCGCGCAGATACTCCAGCAGCGCGAACTGCGCGTTCGTCAGACGCGCCGTTGACTGCTCCACCGCCGCCGACACGGCGGCGAGCGTCTCCACGATGCGGAACACAGGCTGCAGGATTTGAACGGTCTGCCGAAACTCCGCCGACGACTGCGTGCGCTCCGGAATGTGAAGAATTCCGCGCCAATACGCGTATATACGCTCCAACCTCTCCTTCGGGTCGCGCAGATCGTCCGCATCGAGGATGATGTCACGCGGCGACTCAAGCGGGAGCGGCTTCCCCTGCGGAATCTGAACCGACGTGAACCAGACCGCCTTGCCCACGAGCGGAACATTCTGCTGCATTCTCTTTTGCAGCTCCGCGAGAACCCGCTGACGACTCCTCTCCGCCTGCTGAAACGGGTAGATCACACGCGTCTCACCCATATTGCGGTTCGTCTGCCGCCACGCGCCGCCCTCGTAGGCAATCCCGCCCGCCTTCACCTCGATCGCGAGAATGCCGTGACGGGGGTGGAGGACGAGAAAGTCCGCCTCCCCCTGTGCCGCCGTCCGCACACCATCGCCAAGCCAGCAGTAGGAGTGAAACACCGTATAGTCATCCCCGAGCGTCTGGAGCGCATGATACGCCAGCCGCTCCCCCTCGCTCCCGTGAAAATCCCCTACGAATGCAGGATAGAATCGTGCCATGGGTGTCCTCCCCTATTGTCAAATAATAAGACCTCCGATATGTATATAATACACCATTTCAGAGGTATTTGCAGCGTTATTGCAGAAATACATCCCCTATGCGGCGTTCTCTCTACACCATCGCTTTCGCTGGCTGCAATTCCTTCAACGTCTTATCCATAAACTGCGCAAGCTCATCAAGCACCTCTCGAATGTTCTGAACACATTTTGTCTGCACAGGCTGTTCACACACTAGATCTTCCTCTTCTCCCTCCTCCGCGAACTGCGCTTCCAGTTCCGCGATAATCTCCTCACCGCGCTCGGCAAGTTTCTCCTGCAAAGCACCGATGGATGTCTTGATTTTGGCATACACAGCATCGCGCTCCTCATCGCTCGTGCATTCCTCCATCGCCCACTCCGCCTCGCGGCGCAGCTTCTCGGCAAGGACGGCGATACCATCCACGTCGCGCAGTCCCTCAGAGCTGCATTCTGCACCATCATCGTCCGCCTCAATCACCGCAGCCACACAGAGTCCGATGATGCCGCCCGTCGCGAGCAGCAGACCGTTTTTTACCCATGACATAGTAAACTCCTCCTTTAATCCTAAACAAAAACCACATTCAGTATAAATGATGAAAAGAGGGAAAAGGTCGCCTGCCAGGCAACCTTTTCAATTTCTATCTATGCTAAAATACAAACGACCATCAAAGCCCAAATAATTTCTCTTTTGAAAACGACTCTAAAAATAGTATAATAGTCTCATAGATTTTCATAAACTAAAGGAGCAAACAGACATGGAACACACAAAACGCTTTGAAGATTGCCGCCATGATATGCAGACCATCCTTACAATGGAGGAAAAATACGGGATTGCAGAGGAGAGCTTCCGTACGGCACTTGCCACCCTCGACCAGTTCTACGTCATTACGCCCATCGTCGGCAAGTTCAGTACGGGCAAGAGTTCTCTGATCAACGCCCTGCTCGGCAAGAACTACCTGCGTATACAGATTACCCCCGAAACCGCCATCCCGACCGAACTGCGCTGGGGCAGCTCAGAGCGCGTCATCCTCCACCGCAAGAACGGCGCACAGGACGAAATCTCGCTTGAGGCATTCATGGACACAGACTATCGTGTTGAGGACATGCACAGTATCGAACTCATCCTCAATAATCCCGCGCTGAAAGCCATCTCCACGGTCAAAATCGTCGATATGCCCGGCTTCGACTCCGGCATTGAGATGCACAACCGCGCCATCGACGAATACATCTCTAAGAGCCATGCTTACATCATCGCCTTTGATGCTTCCGAGCCACTCATCGCTGAGAGCATTGTACGCTTCCTGCAGGAGCTGAAGCTTCACGATATGCCCGTCTACCTCGTTATCACGAAGGCGGACAAGGTCACGGAGGAACAGCTCGCAGAAACAAAAGAGCGGATTCGTAGTGACGCGGCACAGTATCTCGGATTGACGGACATTGCACTCGTCACAACGAATGCAAAAAAGAACACGGATATCACCGAATTCTCCGCCATCCTTGAGAAAATTGAGTCTGAGAGCCAGACCATCTTCGAGAAAAACACACGCGCTCGCATCCGAAGCGAAGCCACCCGCACGGAGCAATATCTGACCGCCTCCATCAAGAAGGCAGACCTCTCTCCCGATGAACTTGCCGCAGAGGAGGAGAAATGCCGCCGTGAACTCGAACGCATGAAGGAGGGCATCGAAAAGGAAAAAACAGCCTTCGTACGCCAGATTGACGAGAGCAGTGTAAACATCGGTCGCCGTGTCGAAGCCGCACTCTCCGGTGCGGCGAGTGACCTCGAACGCATGGTGCTGAACAACGCCGATATCTCTGCAAAAGTCAACGCTATTGTGCGGCAAGCGGCACTTGAGGGACTAAAGGAGGACTTCGAGCCGCGCCTACACCGCTATCTGCACAAACTGACATCGGTCATACAGGTCAACGTCTCTGCGCAGCTGTCGGATCTAGACATCCAGAAGATTGATACCGATACGGCGACAAAGGAAATCGCAAAACAAGTTCTCCCTCTTATTCTCCTAATTATCGGGCGCACAGGAGGTCCTGTCGTCATCCTCATCCAAAAGGTGTTGGAGGAAATTATCTCCTTCTTCTCTCGCAAAAAAGTCCAGGAAGAGCGTCGCCAAAAAGTACATGAACAGTTGCACGATGTTATCATCCCACAGATTGTAACGGAGACAGAAGGCGTGATTCGCGATGGTCTGACTCAGCAAGTCAGTGATATCAACCAGATGATTGAGGACGAAGCAAAGGGGCAGATCGCCGTGCAGGAAAAAGCACTTGCGGATCTCCGCGAGAGTCGCGAAAAGGCAGCCGCCGAGCGCGAGACACGCCTTACCGAGATGCGCACCGATCTCGATGCCGTACAGAAACTGCTGACTGCATGAGGAAAAAGAAATGAGCACACAGACAATGAGCGAGCAAATTGCCCTGCTCAAAAATATTATCGCAAACCTGCGCGGACAGGTGGAGGAAGCAGATGCGACACTTGAGCGCATCCGTACGGCATTGGAGGAGGAAAGCGGCGCGGCAAAGCAGGAAACGGACTTCACCCGCCTCCGCTACGAGAGTGGAAAGCATCCCTATACAGGGCATCCCGCCGCACGCAGCTCCATGCCCGAGCTGTACTATTTGCTTCTCCTCACCGTCCTCACCTCTGCCGAGGCGACGGAGGCGCAGTGGATGCACCTCTATCGCGTCGCGGCAGGGGCGGGATATGAGCAGGATGTGCGCGACCTCCTGCCCGCCGCGCATGCCATCACGGACGCGAAAATCATCGAGTGTGTGGAGAGTCTGCATCGTGATAACCTCGTCAATGCCTTCCTGCTTGACGCTATGCTGCTCGCACTCTTGCGCGAAGAGTCTGCGGCTATACTTGAATATATTGCAGAGCTATTTGCGTTAATCGGCGCACCACGCGAGGCGGTCAATGAAACTATACAGGCGGCAAAAATCATCATAGCACAAGACCGTGAAGCGTATCTTGCAGCAATGAGAGAAGCGATACATCTCCGTGCTCGAGAAAGCTACTTTTATTTGTATTCCCCAAATAAGACAGCTGTCGTCAACGATCTCGTACAGATCGAATCCATAGCATCTGAACATTTGATTGTACTTTGCGTAGAAGCAAGTAATGCAACACTGAATTTAGATACATGGGAAGCGGACAAAATATCATTTCATGACTGCAATTTTGAAAATAGCACAATAAAAACCTCCCAAAAAGAAGTTGCTTTCACTGGATGCCATTTCTACGAAAAAAATGCCAATACAGGAAGCACCCATTTATTGGCAGGAAAAGCAAGCGTACTAACAAAGTGTACGTTCAAAAATATAACTGCTAAAACTCGTGTACTCTCCTTATATAATGCAACAATAGAGCATTGTACATTCTCAGATTGTACTGTCTGTGATGCCTCGCTGCTCGATTTAGTCAGTAGCAACATGACAAGCTCAGAGTTTACGCGCTGCACCTGCAAGGACAAGGAACAGCTAATTTCTGTAAGGAAAACAAACATCATACGTTGCAATTTCTTAGCTTGTTATACCGAAGCCAGTGCATCAAAGGTATTTATTATTGCTGCTAATGAAGATTCTGCGATAAAGAATTGTCAATTTGACAAATGCTCAACCAAAGGTTGGTATAATGATTCTAGACGTATAATTTGCCTATATCTATCAAACGCGAGCGATAACACCTTCCATAGTTGCTCATATTGGAAACCATATTATTAACCCCAAAAAGGAGATTACCATGACCAACATCACACCCGAGGAGCAAATTTCCCTCCTCAAGAAAATCATCGACCCGAACCGCGATGAGCGGATTCTGCCCGCACGGCTTGAGGAACTTGAGAACACCATCAAGAAGCGTCTGCCCGAGGCACTTGAGAAGAATGCCCCGCCCGATTTCCCCGCGCTCTACTTCGATTTTTGCTACATCTATGACCGCTTCTATGATTTCCTGCTCTTTCGCCCGCTCATCGGCAAGACCATCGTCGCGCTTGGCGGCGGGTTCAGCAGCGGGAAGTCGAGCTTTCTCAACGCTCTGCTCGGCGGCGCACGCCTTTTGCCGACCGCCGTCACTCCCTCCACCTCCGTCCCCGCCTACGTTCTGAGCGGCACAGACGAGACAGCACGCGGCATCAATATCTTTGGTGCGAGCGTCCCCATGCAGATTGCGGACGTTCGCACCCTCGCGCACGGATTCGGCGAGGATGAGGAATCTGAGGAAGCCCCGCTCGGACATCTCCTGCGCAGCGTGTTTATCGAGACACCGCTCCACGCCTATGCAGGGATTGCCTTCCTCGACACACCGGGCTACTCTAAGCCCGACAGTGCCGCCTACTCCGCACGCACGGATGCCGAGATTGCACGCAGTCAGCTGAACGCGAGCGACTATATCCTCTGGTTCGTCCCTGCCGATGCCGGCATCATCAGCAACGACGATCTCGACTTTCTGAATGCCCTCGATAAGAACATTCCGAAGCTCATCATCATCACGAAGGCGGACAAAGTCCCCTCTGCGGACGATCTCCACCGTATGACGGACGGTGTACACGCCGCACTCGACCAGAAGGGCATCCGTTACGAGGACGTTCTGACCTATTCGCGCCGCGCAGGTGCAGACTGCGACCGCGATGCTGTGGCGAGCTATCTCACACGCCTCGACACGGGCAAGCATGATGCGGACTTTGCCTATCAGTTCAAGAAACTCTTTACCGCCTGCAAAAACTACTATGACGAAGTCATTCACGAGGAAAAGCGCCGTCTTGTCGGACTGAACCGCGCCCTCACCCATGTCGGCGATGTGCCGGAGGTCGAGGATGGACTTGCCTCCTTTGCCCGCGAGGTGCGGGAGAAGATACAGGAGCTGACGGAGACAAAGGAGGCACTCAAAGAGCTTCAGCTTGACTTCTTCACCGAGCTGAAAGGCGTTGCCGACGAAGTCGGGATTGCCCTGCCCGAGCCGAGCGAGATCGACCTCCTCGAGGATCGTCGCACAGATGCCGCCGCCGTTGTGCAAAACCTTCTCAAACAGCGCGGTCTGAGCATCGACGATGACATCCTGCACCACATGGAGCGCGAGTTCCGAAACGTCAGTGCCGAGATCAGCAAACTGCCGGGCGGCGCATCCTACAAGCAGGAACTTCTCGCCCATATGCAGCGCGAGCTTGCCCGTGCCTAGGAGGAACACATGGAAAATTTGGACTTTGCGCGACTGCGTTACGAGGGAGAGAACCATCCCTATACGGGACACCCCGCCGCGCGCAGCACCATGCCTGAGAACTACTATCTGCTCCTCATGACCATCCTCACCACCGCCGAGGCAAAGGAAGCACAGTGGATGCACCTCTACCGCGTCGCAAAGGGCGCGGGCTATGCGCAGGATGTGCGAGAACTGCTGCCCGCCGCGCACGCGCTGACAGGAGAGAGGGTTGTCGAATGTGTCGAGAGCATCCGCCGCGATGACCTTACGAACGGCTTTCTGCTCGATTCCATGCTCCTCTACCTCCTGCGTGAGGAGGAAGAGCCGAAACTATCTCCTGCGCGATGAGGAGAATGCAAAGCTGCTTGAATATATTGCGGGACTGTGTGCACTGCTCGAAGTCGCGCCACCTGTTATCACGGAAACGATAGCTGTAGCAAAATGTATCATAGAGCAGGATCACACATATTTCTCGTTGATGGCAAAAACCACCATTCTCAAGGCAAGTGACAGTTATTTTTATCTCTACCAGCCTGATGGAGAG
>ERZ772924.1734-NODE-1734-length-10288-cov-28.997655_pt1 | contig 10288 bp, 7 predicted proteins | sample MGYA00512116_ERZ772924 | MGnify/ENA primary metagenome ERZ772924 (study PRJEB29015, sample SAMEA2737920) | human oral metagenome | biome: human oral; feature: human-associated habitat; material: dental | place: China | collected 2134 ...
CAGCGCGGCGATGGCCTCCGGCCCGGGAACGGATCCGGGCCCTGCGGCGCACCCCGTGGTCTCGGCCTCTTCGCCGTCCGCCGCCCGGGGCAGGCACCGTCACACCGAGGATCCGCGCGCCAACCGTCTGGTCCCGCTGACCGGCGGCGCCCCCATCAAGCTGGAGAGCACCACTGTCGTGGGCCGTGACCCGGACAACATCTCCGACTACCCCGGCGCCGCCTGCGTCTCCTTGAACGACGTGACCCGCTCCATCTCCAAAACGCATGCGGCGCTCGCCCTGGCGCCGGGCGGCCTGTGGATCACCGACCTGCACTCGACCAACGGCACCCGCATCGAGGAGGAGGGCCATGTGACTGTGGCGAGGCCCGGCGAGTCGATCCCCGTGCCCACCGGAGCCACGATCGTGCTGGGCAGCGCCGCATACCGCGTGGAGGACTGACACGTCCGCGCGGGGAGCGTTCAGGGCTCTCAGGGCGTGGGCACGCAGGCGCGGGTCGCATCGGAGGTCCTGCCGTCCTGCCGCCTGCTGAAGACCTCGATGCAGGTCGTTCCCTCCTGCGCGGGCAGCGATGCGCTCGTGCCCCCGGTCGGCTCGAACGACTTGTTCTCCTTGCCGGCGACGTCGCTGCGGTAGAGGTAGTCGCCGGCCCAGTCGTCCTCGGGGGCCTCCCAGGTGAAGTCGACCTGCCCGTTCGCGCGAGCGACCCCCTGAAGGTTGCGCGGAGCCGGCACGGCGGCGCCCAGAGGATCCGAGCGCCCCGGCGCCAGGGTGGCGAAGGTCGGTGAGGGCCGGTTCTCCTGCGCGATGTGGGAGGCGTAGACGGCGCCCGCGACCACGGAGACGAGGACCACCACAGCCGCACCTCCGAGCACGCGGGTCAACGTGCTGGGGCGGTCGCCCCCCTCCGGCTCGGCGGCAGACGCCGGTGGGGGCTCGGTCGGAACGACCACGGGCTCCTCGACGCGGGAGAACACCCCCAAGCGGGTGGCCTCGGGATCATCGACGTCGAGCAGCGCCCGGTCGGGGTTCTGGTCCTCCCCGTCGTCGTAGAGGTCGACCGCGGTGGTGGGCAGCTCGAGCTCGCCCTGAATCTGCTGGAGGGCCCTTGCGAAGGAGAGCATCGTGGGATAGCGGCTGGCCGGATCCTTCTCCAGGGCGACCGTGAGCACCCGCACGAGCGAGGCGGGGACGTCGGGGCGCCCCAGCGGGGGCACCGCGTCCTTGACGATGCGACGCGCCAGCTCGTAGACGCCCTCGGACGACCCCGGCGTCTCGAAGGGACTGTGGCCGGTGAGCATCGCATAGATGGTCGCCGCCAAGGAGTAGACGTCGGTGGCGGGCTCGGCGTTGCGCGAACCGACGAGCTGCTCCGGCGGGGCCCAGGGCACGCTCATGCCACGCAGCTCGTTGGGGGCGTCGCCCGCGTCGCGCGGCCCGCTCATGGCCGAGATCCCGAAGTCGGCCAGGACGGGGCGGCGGTAGACGGTGAACAGGATGTTCGCGGGCTTGATATCGCGATGGATGATGCCCGCGCGGTGCGCCGTCTCGACGGCCCCGGCGATGCGGATCGCCGTGTCCAGCGTCTCGGGGATGGTCATGATCTTCTGCCGCAGACGCATCCCCAGCTGCGGCGGCGGGCAGTACTCCATGACGATGAAGGGGCGCCCATCGGAGGAGACGCCCGCGCCGAAGACGGACAGGATCGCCGGGTGCGAGGAGACCTTCGCCATGAGATTGGCCTCCGACTCGAAGCGGGAGGCCGAGCTGCCGGCGACATCGGTATTCATGACCTTGACCGCCACCTCGCGCCGCGGCATGTGCTGCTCGTAGAGATAGACGCGCGAGTATCCGCCGGCCCCGAGTTCGCGCATGTAGGTGTACCCGGGGATGTCAGGGTGAGCGGCGTGGGGGGAACCCGTCACGGAAGGTCCTCGAGCACGAGCGACTGGCCGTCGCCGAGATCGAGGACGTCACCGTTGCGCAGCAACAAGGGCTCGGTGTAAGGCAGCTTCTGCGGGGACACGCCGTCGCGCTTGAGGACGGTGCCGTTGCCCGCAGAGAGGTTGCGCGCCAGGACGGACCACTCGTCGAGCTCGATCAGGACGTGATTGCGGGAGATGAGCTGCTCCGGGCTGGGTACCGTCACCAGCGTCGGCGACTGGCCCTCCAGCTGGGGCACATCGATCGACGAGGGCTGGCGGCCGACCAGGATCGGACGGTCGAGGGTGACGGCCTGCCCGGAGGACAGGCGCAGGCGCCCGAGCGGCGGGCAGGTGATCATGCGCGCGGGCTGGGACAGCTCCGCACCGCAGGCGCGGCAGCGCACGTAGTTGGTCGGATTGGCATGGCCCTCCGGGCACAGCACCGACAGGGCCTGGCGGCCCGCCGCCGGGTAGTCGGGCCGGCGGATGCCCACGGCGATGGACACGGGGGTATCGGTCGAGGGCTCGTGAGCGTAGAAGGCCGAGGCCGCCTCCTTGGCCTGGGACTGGGCGCGGGACAAGGCGCCCGGCCGTCCGGACGCGAGGGGACCGAGATCATCGACCAGGTCACCGGGCAGGGATGCCAGCGTCCAGCCGTCATGGTCCCCGCCCTCGGGGAGGAGATCCTCCTCCTGCTCGGACTGGCCGGGCTCACCATCCGGCTGATCGGGGTCGTCCTCGCCCCCGCCGGAGATGCCGGAGACGACGGCGCGCTCGTCACCGGCGGCATCGAGGTCGTCAAGGTCATCGTCATCGCGGTCGTCGGCGCCGTCGTACGGCTCATCCCACTGGAGTGCCGAGCCGATGGGGGGCATAGGGGAATCGGCGGACACCATCCGGGGAACGTCGTCGACGTCGGCGGGGCGGTCGGCGTCGGCGAGCTCGACGACCTGGGAACCGTCCACCGGCACGTCGTCGACGTCAATGCCGTAGGACCCGGCGATGGGCAACTCCTCGGCCTCGGTGAGCTCGACGACCTCCGAGCCGTCCACCGCGGTGTCGGGCGATGAGAAAGTCGATGGTGAGGCGGACGACACGGATGAGGACGCCGACGGGGACATCGGCGGGGTGGCCGGGGATGATGCCGTGGCGGGCGAGGCGGGGGTCAGGGGCGAGACGACCGGGGCCGACGAGCCATCGGTGACCGGGGACGACTCCGCCGGCGGGACAGCCGGGGACGACTCCGCACCGGGAGGAGCGAGGACTGCCGAGGCGTCGGGGTCGGGTTCGTCCTCGGCGTCGGAGGACTCCTCCTCTCCAGCGGGGGAACCCGGCGCCTCTGCCGGGAACACGGCGGAAACGGACAGGACGGCGTCCACGACCGGGCGCAGCACGGGACCCGTCGGCTCCGGCGCTCGCAGGATGATCCTCGGCGAGCCGGGAAGGTAGATCTCCCGCCATGTCGATACGCTGCGAGCCTCGACGGACTCGCCGTCGATCTCCAGGCCGACCTGGCCTCGAGCCGCGATGCGCACGCCGTCGGACGCGGTCACGACCAGGGCGAAGTCCGGGATCTTCGACAGATGCCCCCCGGCGGCTATGACCAGGCGATCCAGGATCGCCGTCAAGCTGCCCTGAGAGGATCGCAGCTCCTCCCATAAGTCGATGACGGACTCCTCGGACAGCGTCGGGGGCAGTACAAGAACGCCATGCGGTGCGACGGCGGCCGTCCAACTCCCCTCGGCCCAACGACTCCAGCGTGCGATGCCGTGTTCGGACACGGTCCCTCCTTCGACCCACCCGGCGGGTGGCGTGGTGACTATGCGGCGACGCGGTAGCGTTTACCGAGCGTGTCCGGAGCCCGTCTCCGGCTCGCCGGATACGCTACCGAACACGACACTCGGCCTCGCCGAAGTATATAGCCCCTCCCCTGGGCACTGTCTCGGCCATTCCAGGAGCCAGTTCGTGGCTGCCATGGGAATCGACCAGGTACGTGCCGTTCGTCGAGCCGAGATCGGTCACCGAGATGCCCTCCGGAGTGGGTTCGAGCAGCGCGTGCGTCTTGGAGACCGTCGCGTCGTCGGAGGGTACGGAGACTAATCGCACACCCTCGCGCCCGGGGCTCCGCTCGGGGGCGCGACCCAGGAGCACCGGGGCGTCCACCAGGACGGAACGACCGTCGAGGACGAGGGTGTACATCGTGTGCGAGCGCCTGGAGACGAGCATGGTCCCCGAGATCCGATCGAACCAGGTGCGCCGCAGGCCGGTCACGTCCGCGCGCACCACCATGATCACGGGGACGATCCCCAGAGTCGCCACGGCGGCCACCGCCATGAGACCGGCGCGCCCCAGGGCGGCCAGGCCCGGACTGTTGCCGCCGCGCGAGACCCGGTGCAGCCGCATGCCCATGACGGCCCCGCCGGGTCCGACGCCCATCACGGCCTGCAGCACGACGAGCGCCGCGAGAACGAGCCCCGCGCACGTCAGCTTTCCCACCAAGGAGATCGGCAGGAATCCGCAGATCCCGCCCACGAGCAGAATGTCGATCCCGCCGGCCAGGAGGCGCTGTACGGGCGAGGCGGGCACGGGAACTGTTGCTGGCACGACTACAGCATAGGATGGACAACGTCCTACGAGCGCCGATCGTCACGGCGCACGTGACGCACAAGGAGTCTTCAGGATGCAGATCGCCGTCACCCCGAACGCCTCGGTATGGATCGTGGTGCCCGAGTTCCCCCCGCCGGGCTGGGAGCGCGCGGAGGCGCGTCGCCGCACATCGGGGATGGCCGGCGCGGATCCTCGTCGACGCGCCAAGCTCGAGGAGCTCCTGGTCACCCTGAGGCGAATGGAGCGCCGCGCCCCGCTGGCTCGTCTTCTGTACGTGGGCACCGACCTGCAGGGCGTTCTCGTCGTGGACCTGAGCCTGGTCATCGCCTATGACGACAGCTCCAAACAGGGCCGACACGCCACTCAGCTGGCGCTATTGAAGGAGAACCTGCCGGGCGGAGCGCCGCACCGGCTGCGCCCCAACCCCAGCACGGCGGGTTACTGGGCGCTCGCCGACGGGACCTCGATGGGCTCGACCGTGCGCCCGAGCGCCGTGGTCGTCCTGCGCAAGGCCGGTCTGCCCACGGTGCCCGTGGACGTGCTCATGCGCGTCTGGGGTACCACTCCGGCCCAGGTCAGGCCCATGATCAACGAGGTCATCGCCCTCGTCGACAGCGTCGCTCCCGCCGACCTTCAGCGCGACCCCATCAGGCCGGGCCCTGTGCAGACCGCGTCGTCTCCCTGAGAGGCTGAGAGCCAGCCGCATCGAGATCGGTTCGGTTCCGCGCCGAGATCGGTCGGGTTCCGGCTCGAGAGTCGGTCCGGTTCCGCGCCGAGATCGGTCCGGCAGCGCGGGCAGAGGCCGTGGACGGGGACGCAGCCCCACGGCATGCCCCGGTCCCCGTCCCGCCCAAGCCCGGTACTCGGTCGGTGCCTGGAAGCATGAGGCGCAGTTCGAGGCCCCGTCCCGCCCGAGCCGGGTCGCACCCCGCGCACCACCACCTCGCCCATCCGCCTCGCCCCCGTCCGACCCGAGCCCGGTCGCACCCGCCCTCGACTCCCATGGGCGAGGACGCGCCGCCTCTCCCGCACGCCCCGCCGACCGGCGTCGTCGACGATCCGCGGCACGCGCCCCCTCCCATCCGACCAAAGGCCGAGCGTCGAGCAGGCGCACCCTCTGCGCGCGGCCCCCCATCCTCGGACAGCCCCTGAGGCGCGACCCCGGACACGACCACACGGAGAACCGCCAGTGCGAACCGATGTCGACGCGGAACTCGACCGATCTCGGCGAGGGAGAACCGAGAGGCCGCTCCGATCCCTTGCAATATCCCTATCATGCAATGCTCATGTCACGCACGTCTTTGCTTAGCAATACTCATGCCAGTGACAACCCGCCCACAACCTCCACGTCACCTTCAAGAACTCTAAGAAATATGTTAAAATTTGCATAAAGTACTCGTTCGCCCTGGCCACTCCCCGCACCACCACGTAGCGTCGCCCGAAGGCGCCATCGCCGATCCGCACACGAATCACGCCCGCACACCAGAAGGAGCACTGATGGCCAAGAAGAAAGTCTCATTGCAGCGCACAGGCGCATTCGCGTTGGCTATGACAACGGCACTCTCCACCCTTTCCTTCTCCGCAGCAAACGCCGCACAATCCTCGCACGACACCGACACGATCGATGTGCCCGATACGGACACCGTCACCAAGGTCATCACCGACTACCAGGCGACCCTCGATCGGGAGTGGACGGACAGCAGCGCCTCAACAGGAGCCTCAACCCTGACGTCCGCCGAGCAGACGGTTCACTACATTCGCGACGGCCTCATCGAGGATGGAGTCCCCGTCACTTCGGCGAGCAGCGAGGTGCGCATCGTCGAGATAACCACGCAGGGGAACAGCGGTCTTCTCGTCACCGCGGACATATCGACGACCAAGACCTACGGAGGATCCCGGACCTCCGGCAGGCCGGGAGTATGGACGGACCGGCATGATATCACGTTGGCGGGGAACGATGGCGATGGATACTCCGTCACCGAGGACACCGTCACCAGCCGCGAGGCCGTCGGAGATCCGAACGACGTCCCGGAGGGATACGACCCGCAGCGCTCGTCCGACACGAGGATCACCGATTCGCTTCTCGGGGTATCGGCGGGCGTCGGAGCAGGAGGCACGTCCGTATCAATGGCGTTGCCGGCTTACAACGACAGCGATCCGGACGTGCAGAAAATGGTGGACTACGCATCGAAGTGGACAAGTCCGCCCAATAACGAGGACGAGGACGACGACTTCAATCATGATTTCCCTGTCGAGGACAACAACTGCGCGAATTTTGCTTCGCAGGTTCTCCGCGCGGGCGGCTGGGAGTATGACGACTTCGGGATCAATCCGTATTCCACCGTTTTCTGGGGACCGGATCTTCTGGGCCCCGCCGGCCCCTCGCGCACATGGGTGAATTCGGCATATCAGTACACGTACGTCGATAAGAGCTCGTACGACTATCTGGACAACATCTGGAACGCCACAGCGGGAGACCTCCTGTACGTCGACTGGGACCCCGATGGGAAGGCTGACGGCGACATCGACCACGTCATGGTCGTGACGTCGAACGAGGGCGGCGAGCCGGGCATCTCGCAGAAGACCCCCAACAGGTCTGACATCCCGCTCAGCGAATCGATCAGGAATGCGATGAAACAGGGCAAGTCGGATATCGTGTGGTACGGCCTGAAGCGGTAGTCAAGACGCTCGCCCGAAATTCACTCCCCCTCCATGCGCCCTCAGCAAAGGATGGCCCATGCGCCCAGGAATCTTCGCCGGACAAGTCGTCCTCGCCGTCTTCGCCGTACTGGCACTGGTGGCACTGGTCCTTCCCTGGTGGCGTCGGAGCCGTATCCGCCGGGCCCCGACCGGCCTCAAGCTCGCCCTGAGCCTGACGGCGACGATCGCCATCGGGTTTCTGCTGCTGAACACGCTGAGGGATGTCGAGCACACCACAACCGCCGGTAAACGGATGTGCGGAGGCAGTTACCTCTTCATGCTCGATACCCGTCTCGAGATCACGGAGAATCTGTACCATGACTGCATCGTCTACAGTCGGGTCGCCATCGCCCTGCTCATCGCCGCCGCCCTCGGCGTCGTAGGGATGGAGTACGGGATCCTGAGGTACGTCGCCTCGCGACGCCGGGTCCGGTCGGCGTCGTCGTCCGTGACGGCGGCATCGGGCGAGGAGACGTAGCCGAGCCGCCGAGCCACAGGGCGCCCGCAGGACGCCGTCGGCCCTATTCCGCCTGATTTCTCTGCTTTTCCGGCACCATTCCTCTCGCGCCCCGACCGCCCGGCCCAGCGGTCGGGGCGCGCGTACGCGCGTATGGAGGAACCTCATGCCCTCGCTGCTGCTAGTCCGCTTCCGGCGATCGGGGCCGGGGCGCGCGCACGGAGAGGAGATTGCGTCTGGCGGGCCACCAGGGGGCTCAGGGTGAGGTCGGGGCGCGCCCACGAGGGATCGGGGCGAGCCCACGAGGGAGCCGCGTCATCGGCTGCGCGCCGCGGAACGATCGGCCGTCCTCGGGAGCGCTGACACGGCGATGACCGGCATGGCATGATCGACTCAGTTCATTGTGAGCGGCGCGCCCCGGCACCGGTGCCCCGGCCCCTCACGATCGACCGTCGTCCGTCCCCGATCTCGGAGTCCCGCATGCCCCTCGACGTCCTCCCGCTCCTCGGCGCCGCTCAGGCGTCCTTCACCCCGTCGACGACGGCGGTGGGCGGCAATGTGTTCCTCACGGCGATCGTGGGCCTCGTGCCCCTGATCGCCTTCTTCGTTCTCATGGGCGCCTTCAAGGTCGCCACTCATTGGTGCTCGATCATCGCGCTCGCGCTGTCCGCGGTGCTGGCCATCGTGTGCTTCCGCATGCCGGTGGGGATGACGGTCCTGTCCGGGACGCAGGGCCTGGCCATGGGATTCGTCCCGATCATCTACATCATCATCGCCGCCGTGTGGCTCTACAACCTCACCGAGGTCTCCGGGCGCTCGAAGGATCTGCGGGCCGTGTTCAACGCCATCGGCAAGGGGGACATGCGCGCCCAGGCCCTCATCGTCTCCTTCTGCTTCTGCGGGCTGCTCGAGGGGCTGGCCGGCTTCGGGGCACCGGTGGCGATCACCGCCGCCATGCTCGTGACCCTCGGCGTGGACAAGATCAAGGCCGCACTCGTGACGATCGTCGGCAACGCCATTTACGTGGGCTTCGGCGCCATGGCCATTCCCGTGACCACGGCCGCCAATCTCGGCGGCGGGGAGAACCCCGCGGTCGTCGGATCCTTCATGAGCCACTTCACGTGGGTCATCTGCGTGCTCATGCCCTTCCTCCTCCTGGCGATTCTCGACGGTGTCCGCGCCGTGCGGCAGCTGTGGCCCCTGGCCCTCATCGCCGGGCTGGCCACCGGAGCCGGCCACTTCGTCGCGCCGAACGTCTCCTACGAGCTCACCAGCGTCCTGGCCGCCCTTCTGGGCTTCGCCGCCTCCTACATCTTCCTCCTCGTGTGGACGCCGACCACTCCCGAGGAGTTCCGCTCGGAGACCAGCGCCGAGGACAAGCCCGACACCGAGCGCGTGGTTCTCGCCCTCCTGCCCTACGTCCTGGTCGTCGTCATGATCGGCATCACCAAGCTGTGGAAGATCGGTGTCGATCTGTCCAAGGCGCTGTCCGGCACCGACATCAAGATCCCGTGGCCCGGAGTCCACGGCCGGCTGCTCACCAGCACCGGCGAGGTCTCCGACAGCGCCGAGTACAACCTGCAGACCCTCTCCAATCCGGGCACCTGGATCTTCCTGACGGCCGTGATCGTGACGATCGTCTACTCCCGGCGCTCCTCGGGCGGTCGCTTCCAGGTGAGCGCGCGACGCATGCTCCGAGCGCTGCCGGAGACGGTCTACACACTGCGCATGTCGATCCTCACGATCGCCACCGTCATGGCGCTGGCCTACATCATGAACTTCTCGGGTCAGACCAGTGCCGTGGGTGCGGCTCTGGCGACCACGGGTGCGGCCTTCGCATTCCTCTCCCCAGTCCTGGGGTGGGTCGGCACGGCAGTGGCGGGCTCGGCGACGAGCGCCCAGGCCGCGCACATGAGCCGTCCGCGGCCCTTGTCATAGCCCCGGCCGGTGAACTCGGCGAGCCGGTGGAGGTGGGGCGCCTGGGTGGGATCTGTCATGTCTGGGGTGGCTCCTGGTCGACTCGGTTCCTGGACTCAACGGTAGCGTTCAGTTTTCTCAGGTACCGTAGTAAAACACATGATGCGGACATGATTTCTCTAAGGATCACGGGCGCTACCATGACGCAGGGGCTGTTCCCCGGGGCTGCTCCAGCGACCTCGGGGGAGGGTCCTGAAACACCCCTGATCCCGTCCCCCCACCATCCCCTGACGTTTCCGGACGAGCGCAGCCGAGCGAGGAGTTCCCGCATGCGAAGTGCATCCACGGCCATCGGGTACGGGCTGTCGATGATCATGCTGGCACTGGCATCCCTCATGGTCATCCCTGCTCTCATCCGGGCCTCCGGGGACACGGCGTACGGCGCCCTCAGCGCGGGGCAGGTCATCGGCTCGGTCGGGGCGGTCGTCATCGGCTACGGCTGGGGCATGTCCGGGCCCGCGATCATCGCCCGCGCCGATGCCGACGGCCGTATCCACAAAACCGAAACCGTACTGATGCCCGTATCGGAAAAATACGGCATCCCCTTGGCACAGCTCGGCCAAATCTGGCAGATACAGGAACCGGAAGGCCACTGGCAGGGCGTGATTACCGGCATCACGC
>ERZ772924.1738-NODE-1738-length-10281-cov-33.337180_pt1 | contig 10281 bp, 10 predicted proteins | sample MGYA00512116_ERZ772924 | MGnify/ENA primary metagenome ERZ772924 (study PRJEB29015, sample SAMEA2737920) | human oral metagenome | biome: human oral; feature: human-associated habitat; material: dental | place: China | collected 2134 ...
GCACGCCCGTAGGCAGCGACTTTTAAGGTCGCGGTGTCTACCGATTCCACCACGGGGGCGAAGTGCCCTGATATTCAAGTATTGTGCACGTCAGTACAACTCCGCACCATTGACCCTAACAACCTAATGGTGCTGCTGGACTTCCGAAGGAAGCTGGCCGCCGGTGAGGGCGGCCAGGTGTGTACCGGCCCCAATGTAGCGCATCTGCCGGCTACTGGCGGGTCGGATGGCGTGGTGGGTGATGCGGACGAGTCCATGCCGTCTCACGGGGCAGATGCGGCAGAGCCAGAAGGTGAGCCCCTGCAACGACGATGCACCGCACCGGCCACCAGCGTGGGGGAGCGGCCGAACGGTGAGAGTGATGCGCCCGACACGCCGTCACGGTCGCCGCGCAAGGTTGGCCGCATCAAGCAGACGAAGTTCCGGCCTCTCACACCCGAGCAGCGCCAACAGGTGGTCGACCTGTACCGTGCTGGCGTCCCCGTCAAGGAGATCGTCCGACAGACGGGCGTCAACCGCTCGACGGTCTACCGGCTGCGCGGGCAGGCAGGGCTGGAGCGCAGCCACCGCTTCACCGACGACAACCGTGCCCAGGCGATCCTCCTCCGCCAGCAGGGCCTGACCATCGCTGAGATCGCCAAGCGGCTGGGCTTCAGTGGCATGACCATCGGGCGTCACCTGGCGGCTGCTCACGAGGAGTGATGCAACTGCGGTGAGAACGGTGCCTCCGTCGTCGAAGAGCGCCCAGAGCAATCTGGGGCCGCCGATAGCCTTTGCCATCGACTGGATCAAAGTCGCTATGCGGCGACTTGACACCCCACGCTGGCGGGGCCCCTCAAGCCCTCTAGAAACGGCAATAGCGGCCGTTATGGCACGTTGCCGGATTACTAGCCTGACGTGAGTTGTATGCCTCGGCCTCGCCATTTTGCCAAAAATACATACAACTATTGACATTACCGACGAACAGCATATAATCATAATCAGACACAGTTGATCACCGTGTCACCCGAAATCTCCGGCAGGTAGTTTCTAGGCTGCACCGCGGGAGATTTTTATTTTAGGCTGATTTAGTGCGGCTTCCTGTCGAAGACAGACATGAAGTCTTTGCGCTTTGTTCGTATGTCTTCCTTGACTTGAATGCAGAAATAGCTGCCGTCTTTCGTTACACCATAGAACCGATAGAGCAGCATCCGCTGATCTTCGGTGCTAGCGATCGTATCTGGATTGATCTGAGAATTGCGAAGCAGGTCAAGCGCCGCCTTATAGAAGCGAAGTCGCTTGGTGCGATCCTTCTGATTCTTATCCATCAAATGTGTCCAAAACACGGCGAGAAATACTTTCTCGCCGCTGAAGTACTTCGACTTGACGTACGGCTGTCGCTTGGTTGAGTGTGCGATGACGTTGTATTCCTGGCGAGCACGCTTTAGTACTTCGTTGTATGACGATCCTGAGAGTTGTGGGTATTTTGTATTATATGCATTCATTACTCCAATCAGTATACAATGATTGCAATACTATGAGAAGGCTCGAAACGGTGTTACAGTGCAGGTTTGGTGCCGACACAGGACTGCTAATGGCATGCTTGCATCCAAGCGCGACAGGTTCTTGTATAGCGCATCAAGCCTATCAATCTAACTTGTGTGACAATTCTTCTCCAAAGTATCGCGCTCGAGAAGATTTGAGAAGCATTGCAGGAGTCCAGTGAGGAGCGTTTCTAGCGGGCGGGGTCGGGGTTTTAAAAATTCGGCTTCTCCGCTCATCGCATTGCTCAGCAAATTCTTCTGTGAGGGAGCGTCTTGCCTCTAGATTGCCGGTACAGTCGTAGTCGTAGGTATCGATCTCGGCTAATACAAACACCATAAACATGCGAAGGCGTTCATCGAATTTGCGTTCTGCATAGAATGGAGACTTTCCCCATTCAGAGACTTCTGGGTCGATAGTCAGTCGGGGGTTGACACTAACTCCTTCAGCGGATTCTGAATCAGGGAAAGTTAGTCGAGCTAAGTCGCAATATCCGGACTCAAGCATCCTCTCTCCCCATTCCCATCTAGGTTCTACTCCGCTTGGAATATGGGCGATCGGATCTGCTGTAACGATTCGAGCCGCCCAAATAGTTAATCGGCGGTGGCGATCTATACGAGCTAGCCTATTGATCCAACCTAGATAGTTAGCATCAACGTCAGAGGCGAATGGCTGCATGGTTCGCAGCAATTCCAGTTGGTGCTGCGGGAGTACTGACAACTTTTGGGAGGTGCGTTTCCAGGAATTTTGGCTATCGCAAATTGGGTACTGGAGGCGATCTTCGTGTGGAGGGGGTAGTCTACCCAAAGAATAGGCTGCAGCTGCCCAAATAATATAATCGAGAGCCGACCTAAGATTATACAGCCACTCTCCAAACAGCGCAGGAAGTTCCTGGGGAAATTCTTCATATTGCTCCACTGTGAGGATATATTCCGTGGCGTTGGTGCGCGTTAAGTGCGCAGCAAAGGGGTGTGGCTCCAAAAACTCATTCCAACACTCGATCATCTCTCTGGAATGAACTTTCGCTCTTTCAACTCGGTGGCGTGCTGGCTTAAATAAATTCACTTCATTCTTTCCGTAGGTGCGTACGGTCGCGTCCTGAGCTTCTCCGCAAAGGGTTATCGCCGTCGCTAGCCAGCCCGGCGTCATCGCATCCGTCTGGTTTCGTACCGCGACTTCTTCATCGTACGTCGGCAGCTTACCTGTAGATATTATCGTCATCTACAATTTAATTTTTATCTACGAATATAATTCAACTCGACAATTCCATTATTCGTTATCGTGTTGATTAATTTTAATTTATGTTCCGCATCATTTTGGCTAAATAATTTTATACCATTCCCTAAAATTGTCGGAATAATGGATATAAGATACTCATCAATCACATCTGAAGAAATGGCTTGTTGAACTAAGTCTGCTCCTCCACATATCCAAATATCTTTTCCTTCAACCCCTTTTAATTTCTCGATCAATTCCTCCAAATTATCACTTGTAAAAATGATCTTATCGGAATCTTGTTGTTCTCGGTGAGTGAAAACATAAGTCAATAAATTGTCATAAACCCAATTATCAGGGGATAACTCAGTTATTATCTGATTGTAAGTATTCCAACCCATCAGAACTGTGTCTATATTTTTTATAAACTCAGAATAGGTACTTTCGTTTTCTAAACAATCTTCATGACCTTGCAGAAAAGCGACACCCCCATTTTTATCAGCAATATAGCCATCTACACTCATAGCTATAAACAGTTTTACTTTTCTCATATCTTAACCTCAACTTCTAATTTTTCTCTCTAAATATTTTAGGATATTATACCATTTTCAGAGCGTCTGTTTTCTTTATTCTTTCCGCTGGGCTTGCACTATCTTTAACAGCTTATCTTGAAAGGTATCTTTGCTCTTTTTATCAAAATATATCTCGGTTACAAAGGTCTTTCCGTTCATCTTTTTTGTTAGAACACCATCAGGCTTGCCTCTACCCTGCGCCTTTGCTGTACTCGCAGATCGCAGTCTGGTAACGGGGTTGCGTATCCCTGCCATCGCTGGCAAACCCTCGAAGGGATCGAGCTCTTCTCCTACACCTCCAACCCACTCACCAACCCACCGGCGTCGGTGTCGAGGGCGTGGGCGATGCGGAGGATGTTGTGGAGGCTGAGGTTGCGTTGGCCGCGTTCGACCTGGCCGACGTACGACCAGTGCAGGGTGGTGCGCTCGGCCAGCTTCTCCTGCGACAGGCCCAGCTGCTCGCGGCGGGCACGCACACGCCGACCGAACTCACCGGTGGCTGGTGAGAGCGGTGGCTTGCGGTCGGTGGACACGGCTCCATCTCAACCGGCCGAAGACTCCCAATCCAGAGACTATGTATCTCAGGACGATGTATCCTGTGGCTGTCCGTAGCGGTCAAGCAGGTGAGGAGGTGGTCATCATGGGCGGCGGCGAGTGACCAGAACTAGCCCGCTCGTCGAGCTGTTGCTGCCTCAGGCTGAGTGGTCTGGGGCAGCTCGTCTTGCAGTGCCCAGGTGAAGGCGAAGCCGGAGTGCGGCATGAGCCAACCGCTTGCCTCGACAGTGACGGCCTTGCCTGGCACTGCATCTGGCATACGGGTGACGCGAGCCGCTTGCGCAGTGGCCACGGTGTCGCTGACGCGCAGGTCGGCGATGGTCGTATCGCTGTAGTCGAGGTGTACCGATAGGTCTCGGGTGGGTTGGGCAACCTCGAAGAAGAGACGGTGGCCCCATTGCGGCACTACTGTGCGGATCACTTGGCGGATACGGACTGGCTGACCTTGTACGGCGTCCTCATCCAGGCTGACGCTGTACGTCTGGCCTGTCTTGTGGGTACTGCGACGATTCGTCTGTGAGCGTCCGTCTACCGTTAGCTCGAGGAGCTCGTAGGAGGATCGGCTGGCTGCGTCGACGCCTGGACGGTTCTGGAGAAGCCATGCTGCCGTGGCCGGCGTATCGGCGAGTAGCTCGTTGTACTCATCCTGGTCAGACACACAAGCGAAGCGCCGGGTGGTACTGCTGGGTACGGTGGTGTACTCCCACTCCACGGTGACGTCGAACAGAGGAGTACCTGCGGTACTCCTCTCTACTGCAGTAGAGAGCCGAACGCGCACTGCCACGTTGTACCACCGCTCAGCGGGGCGGATGGCTTGGTCGCGGATGTCGCGGTAGATCTCGCGGGCGAACTGCTCGTCGCCCAGGCGTAGGGCCATCACGTTGGCTGCGATGTCGTCCAGCAGTTCTGGCGTCGCCACGCGCTTCAAGTCCTCAGGGTGGATGGCGAAGCCCTCCACGACCGCATCACGCATCGCCGGAGCCTCCTCATGGATGATCTGGCGGAAGCGAGCCAACGTGTGTGCCTCCTGGTCTTTCCGGAAGGTGTACTCGAAGAACGTCGAGAGCAGTCCCGCACCAAACAGCGTCCCACCCAGTTCGCCCAGCGGCAGGGCATGTAGCCACTGCCACTCACCCAACTGCAGCGGAGCAAGCCAGGCGTTGAGCATCATGAGGAGGATGCCTGCAAGCGTCAGGGAAACAGCCAACAGCGCGGCTTTGAGCCGACGGAGGCGATGGAGGGGAGAGGGAGCAGTATCGGACATATCTATTTATTACTATAACACAAAAACGTTTGTGTATATGTATGTAACTGTGATCTTGCTGCGTAAATCTGGCTAGGTAGGATTCGTCCACATAGTGCTGACCAAACATTCCCCAACGTCAGCAGTCGCATCTATCAAGAAGGTCACTGATGACTGATCAGCCCAAGAAAGCAGCGAGTACTATCAACTATTTCGCGGACAATCCCATCTCGACTGCCTCGGAAGATCTGCTGCAACGAAGCAAGTTTGTCGAGCGAATCGTACGCGAGATCGACATGATCGATGCGTCGCAAGGTTATGTTTTGGCAGTTATGGGGCAGTGGGGCTCCGGTAAGACATCGGTACTCAACCTTGTTAAAGAGTGCCTGCAAAATAAGGAAATGCTCGTTGTGGATTACAACCCCTGGCTGCTGTCAGGGACGGAAGCGCTCGTTGCAGGGCTGTTTGGAGAAATCAATGCCCAGCTTAAACAACGTGGCAAACAGTACCGCAGCATCGCCACCAAAATGCTACGCTATAGCGAACTGGTAGCGCCATTTGCGGCTATTCCGGTTGCCGGATCATGGTCCGCTGGTCTTCTTGCGATGGCGAGTTTTGCGAGAAAATTTCGAGAACTACGTAGTGTCAGCGTTGCAGCGCAAAAAGAGCAGGTCACTAAAGCGCTCGGGAGTCTTGACCATCCGATCGTAGTCATTATTGATGATATTGATCGGCTTGATAGATCAGAAATACGTGAAATATTCAAACTGGTGCGCCTGACAGCGAGCTTTCCCAATGTCGTTTACATCCTGTCCTTCGATCGTACGAGGGTTGAAATTGCGCTGACGGAAGATGGTGTGCCCGGGCGCTCTTATCTTGAGAAGATAGTACAAAATGGCATTGAACTCCCGATCGTTCCGCAGAAAGTGCTTACTCGTGAGGTGGCGCAGGCTCTGGGGGCTGCGTTGGAGAAAGTAGAGTCTATTAGGAGAGATGCTGAGGTTTGGGACAAAGTAGTCCTCGATATTGTCGTACCCGCCATGAAGAACATGCGCGATGTGCGACGATTGGCTATGGCGGTACGATCTGCGACAATCTCACTCACTGATAGCATCGAAATTTCGGATATTGTCGCGCTCGAAACGATGCGTCTTTTCTTGCCCGATGTATTCTGGCTCATCGTAGTTGATCAGATTCCAACAGGGAATGCAAAGATCAGCATGGACAAACTTCGGGGTATAAAAGCGCAAGCAGCTAGTGTCGGCGAACTACTAGGTAACTCGTTTCAAGAAGAAGCAATTATTGACGCATTTCTGCGGATCACTATGCCGACCTCAGCGTATTGCGATTTGAGTGCATTCTCCAGTGAAATGGATGTTCTTGCTGGCTTTCTTAAAAAGCGCCGCGTTGCCCATTCGGAAATAAGGAAACTTTATCTTGAACAAGTGATGCCAGATAGGTTAACATCATTTGCCTATGCCGAGAGAATATATCATCTTGCTGATGATGAAGCAGCTCTAAAGCGAGAATTTGATGTGATGAGTGATGAACAACTCGAAAACGTCATTAGTGAATTGAGTAGGTTCGCAGGCGAATACTCTGAAGCGGCTATCGTCAACATGATTGCGGCCACCCTCAATGCAATACCTCGCCTTCCTAAAAACAATAATCGGTCGATATTGATGCCAGATGCTCGGTTTGCCGCCATCTCTACCGTCGGAAGAATGCTGGAACAATTCCGTTGGGAGCTCGCTGCTACGAAGACGGCAGTCGATGCTATCATTCCCCAACTACAGAGTTTTTCGGCTCGACTTGAGTTGATCCTGCTCATTGGCCATATACCGGATGCAGGGCACAGACTCGTGTCGTCGTCGTACGCGCAACAGCTTCAGGAGCAGTACGAGCAGGATGTTGCCACGATGCCGATCGAACACCTCATGCGTGAAGACAATCCGCTGAGAGTGCTGATCGCTCCCGTGTACTGGGGGAGCCATATTGCACAGAGAATTGATGCGACTGCTCCGCTATCTGTTCACTACGCTGTGTTTCGGTCGGCGGTAGGCGAGAATAGACGCCAGTCCTTCGGTAGTGCGCATGTACATCGCACACCTGTTCTTGCGTGGGGAGAGCTCTGCGGCGTTTACTCCGATGAGTCAACGATTGAGCAGGTCTACAAAAAGATGTGCGAGGCTCCTGAATCAGATAGTGCAGATCTACTCGAACTAATCAAGAAGTATTTGGATGGGTGGCGACCCGAAGAGATAGATTGACGGACGACTGTGCCTTAATCTCTTTTGATAGGCCTCTACCTATTCAGCGTTTGTCATCCCATCAGCTGGCATATTCTCCGGCTGATCGACTATCCCAATAAGGCTTGCTAGGTTCGCAAGGCTTGATTCCTCCAACAGGCGAGGATTACGTGTCATGTATTTGATGAGTTCGACAAGGTGCTCGCGAGGAACTTGGGCCAGAGCAGACTGGACAGTTGCGACATTTTCGACATCAATAATCTGCGACCCCGACACCATCCGCAATTGCTCATCGCTATAGGCGCGGGCAGCAACTGCGGCAAGAAGACGAGCCTGTGCTTCGGCACTCGACATAACCGGTCGCTCGTCGGTCGGCATTATCGTGGCGGAAGAAGACTCTTCTGTAGAGGAAGCGACGTCGTCAATCACTATGCCTTCGACGCTTTGTGGCTTCTTCTCGGAATGGCGTGCGGTGTGGCGGCGTTTCCAGCTGTTTGTTTTCTCTTTAGCGAACGGCACAGCGGTTTCATTCCACCACCGTTTGACACGCGGTGTAGCTGCCTTTGCGCCGTCTTCGATGAGTTTGACAATGACGGATGCAATTATATCTGTAACCATCTCCTGCGTCTTTGAAAGACGTTCATCAGCAGGGACATACATCGTCTCGGTGACGACGATTGGATCCTCTTGGTCGTCGTCTACTGGGACAAAGCGCGCACTGCCTTTGAGCTGTCCTTCGGTATCGTAGAGATTCTGGTGCCACCCACCTTCTTTTTTCTTGCCCGGGGTCAGATCGTCATCCCACTCGTAGTACCCAGCTTGCCGTGCCATGGTGCCACTCTACTCCTTAGCTGGATAGCGATCGACGCTACTCGTCCGTTGCGTGACTGGTTAGTTACAACAGGATCTTCGCAAAATGTAAGCTAACAAATGGTCGGGCGGTGCGAATTTGTGGCCAAGAAAGTCAGTTCATCAGCCATGGATAATTTTTCGGTTGGTATGTTCTGAGCCATGACACCTTAGTTGCCCTATCCCCCTCCTTGCTCTCGTCTCATCCTCAGCACGTTCTCGACAAGGCTGACAGCGATGTGGGTGAGGTCGAAGCGGTTGAGGATGTCGTCGTCCTGCATGATGGCTTCCAGGTCGTTGAGGCCGATGAGGTCGATGAGCTGGTCGATGCGGGTCAGGTCGTCGTCGGTGATGGCCTCGGGGTAGCGGTGGAGTAGGAAGCTGGTGTCGAAGATGTCGCGGGCCTTGGTGCGGTTGACCAGGGCGTCGATCTTGAGTGAGGCCAGCTTCTCCAAGCGGTAGGTGCGGATGCCATCGATGGTGGTGACGTCGTCTTCGTCGATCTGCTGGGCCTGGCGGTAGGAGACCTCTATCTTGAGCGGGCGCATGACGTCGTCTCGGTAGTGCAGCATCTGGCGGTGCACGGTGGGCGTGTGCTTGGCCTCGCGCAGGCTGTGTACAGGCAGCTCGGCGGCCGCGGCACCGACTTGAATGGACTCACTCAGATCGATGGAGGGGCTACGGCCATCGAAGTCGAGATCAATCGAGAAACGTGGCAGGTCATAGGCCAGGAGCAAGGCAGTGCCGCCCTTGAGGACGAAGGCGTCACCGGTGCGGCTGGTCAGCTCCTGGGCGATGGCCCGCATCAGGGCGACGTGGCGCGCTTGCTCTGGCGTGAATGGGTGGTGCTCAAACGGCCCGGGAGCGTGGGCCTCTGGCGAGTGCTGGTGTGGTGGTATTGGTGGCTCATCACCCATACACCGCCCTCAACGTGCGTGTCTCATCAGCGATCCAGTGGCGTAGCTCATCCTGGGCAGCTGGATGGAAGGACGGCTCAAGCAAGGTGGCCTGCTCGAGGAGCCGCTCGCCCTGCTCTTTGGTGTCGAGCCAGTCAGTAGTGGCACCAGTCAGGTTGAGAACGCGTCCCCAGCGGTGGAGGGAGCGGTAGAGCAAGTCCAAGATGGCGCGTGAGTGGTTGGCGATGTAGACCCGCTGCATGCCGGCAGGGATGTCCAGGCCTTGGGCTACTAAGCGGTCTTTGCCCTCGTAGATACCAAGACCACCGTAGATCGATGTGGTCTCAATGTCTCCCATACCGGCCAGAGTCACCTGGCGTGGCTGCTCAGTGCCGTCCTGCCAGTGGAAGACGTCGTGCCAGTCTCCACTGGTGCCTTCTGGCGCAGCCAGGTTCAAGGCATAGAGGCCAGTGATGTAGTGCTCTGGTGTCGTGGGAGGAATCTCAACCTGCCGCGGGAGAGACGCAAGGTATTCAGCTTGAGAATAGGCAGACGGCATGATGAGCACCTCCTTTGCCCGTTAAATGCTTTATGTTTTGAGGATAACATAAAAGACGGGAAGATGTAAAATACTGTCACGAAATATGTTAGATGCACTTATGCGTGAATGTCGTTGTCATGACGGCGGCTGCAACTCCAGTCACTTCAGGAGGGGATATTTGCGGTGTCTGTCGAGGGTGTCGTGACCTGTATAGATACTGACGTCCACCGGTCTTGTGAACATACCTCCAGCGCTAACTCCCAGAAGTCGACTAGTCTTTAAGGAGAAATCCTCGGAGATTGATTTTGATCAAAACCAGGGGAAGATGGGTGCTCTACTTTGGGCAGCTTCTCATGTTCCCGCAAATTGCTGCTATCAACACTATCTTTGCTCAAAACGTTCTACAATTGCGGCTTTCAATGTGCTGGCTTGATCAGCGTGAGCGGTCTCGACACGATGTTGTGGACGTCGGCGTGGATGATTGTTACATATTGTTATGGCATACTGAGGATATGGATTCATTCTCCAAGCCCGGGCCGTGGCGGGCGCCGGTGGCGGCGGGGGCGCTGGAGGCCGTCGTGGAGCTGCCGGGGTCGAAGTCGCTGAGTGCGCGGGCTCTGCTGCTGGCCGCCGTCGCTGA
>ERZ772924.1745-NODE-1745-length-10266-cov-8.660072_pt1 | contig 10266 bp, 16 predicted proteins | sample MGYA00512116_ERZ772924 | MGnify/ENA primary metagenome ERZ772924 (study PRJEB29015, sample SAMEA2737920) | human oral metagenome | biome: human oral; feature: human-associated habitat; material: dental | place: China | collected 2134 ...
ATTTGTTGAGCGTTGCGACCTACTGGATTGAAGAGTTTGATATCGATGCTTGGCGCCTGGATGTGGCCAATGAAGTCGACCACCAATTTTGGCGAGATTTCCGTAAGGCTGTCTTGGCTAAAAAGCCCGACCTTTATATTCTTGGAGAGGTCTGGCACACCTCCCAGCCTTGGTTAAATGGCGATGAATTCCACGCAGTTATGAACTATCCTCTGTCTGATAGTATCAAGGATTATTTCTTGCGAGGGATTAAGAAGCCTTATCAATTTATCGATGAAATCAATAGCCAGTCTATGTACTATAGACAGCAGATTTCGGAAGTGATGTTCAATCTCTTGGATTCGCATGATACGGAGCGTATTTTGGCTACTGCCAAGGGAGATAGCCAACTTGTTAAGTCTGCCCTAGCCTGCCTCTTTTTACAAAGGGGAACTCCGTGTTTCTACTATGGAACCGAGTTAGAGTTAGATGGAGGACCAGATCCAGATTGTCGTCGCGTTATGCCTTGGGAACGTGTTTCCGACAGCAATGAAATGCTTAATTTCATGAAGAAATTGATTCAGCTTCGTAAGGATGCTTCAGACATTATCCAACATGGAATCTACAACCTGAAAGAAATCAAGCCTGATGTGCTAGCTCTAGAATGGAATTATGATGGACAAAAGGTCCGAGCTATTTTTAACCAATCAACTGAAAACTATCTTGTAGATCGTGAGTCTGTAGTACTAGCAAGTCATTGCCAAGAATTGGAGCAGCAACTGGTGATTTTGCCAAAAGGATTTATTGTATTTTAGGATGATACGATGGTTTAATATAACATTATTTATAATTTTTCCTTGCTGAAGTTTCTGTAAAAATATTAAAACTAAGAAAGTGAGCAATAAACAGATGCCTTATAAAAATATTCTTCGAGACAAAACAAGGAGTGAGCGACGGGTAACTTGGGGTAATGTTGAAAAAGATTGCTATCAAGCTGAGGCGGAATTTAGTGAAAATACTCATTTTGAATTAGCTACAATTGTATTAACGGGAGAGAAACGCCAAGTACGCATACGTTTTCCTTTTAGTTATTGTTATCAAATTACCGATAGAAATTTAGCTTCGGTGATTTGGGATATTCCAGTCAATCCAAGTAAAGGCGCTGAATATCCTCTCTACAGAATTGAAAATAGTTTTTTAATTGAACAAATTGTCCATAATGCAGGAGGAGTACTCTACAAACAAGAACTTGAGCACTATTGGGTTCTTACTAATAATTTACTTATTGACATCATTCTCTATGAGGGGCAAGGTGGTGATATCCAGATAGAAGAGGTGGTGAAAAATGAAGTGGGATAAGATTGATAATGAGATTGAATATGATTGGTATGAATTGCGATGTCAACTATCCAGAGATAATCATCTCAAGGTTTCTTTATATGGTTTGAAAAATCAAAAGAATATTTATTATCTTGATTTTGGAAAAGTATTGTTTTGCAGAGCAATAGATGAAGGTTGGAATTTGAATCCTTATGAAGAAAAGTTTGAAAGTGATGAAAAACAGCCTCATATACCTGATGGAGTTTCGTGGGAAGTCACTAATAGCAACCTTAAGAATCAAATCAAAAACCATTATCCTCAGCCGATTCACCATTTTCAAATTCTTGGTATTAATTTTGGGCTAGATGTAATCTCAGAAAACTTTCCAATTGTTATACAAGAAAGACTGTAATGATGGGCAACCATTCGTTCCAGTCTTTTTTCTATTTATGTAGTATAATAAAGGAAATACCAGAGGCAAACCCTTAGAAAGAAGAGAACGATGAACCATCTAATCCAGTCTTTAAAAGAAATGATCACTGACCAAATGTATGGTTCGACAAGTTCCTAATGACGATGAAGAATTTTATCAAGTCCATTTAGATATTTTCTATAAGCCGACTAGTGAGAATGCAGAGTTTAGTGAGTCTATATGGGACGAAGATCTTGATGAGAATATCTTTGACTATATTCAGAACTCTGAGGTCTTTGCCGATGCTAAAGACAAGGAATACCTCAAAGTAAAAATTTATTTAGATGAAACTTAGTAAGGAGAAATCATGTTTAATTTTTTTAAGCGTAGAAGAAATAAGCAGCTTAATCATGACTTATATGACAATTCTAGAGATGGTCAAACTGTTACCGAAGAGAAACTGGATCTAGAAAACGATAACACAAAGGTGGATTCTGAACAAATCCTCCGTTTTGATCATTTGAATTTTAAATTAGTCATTATTCAGGTCTTAATGTACGATTTACAAGTATTAAAACCATCTTTTGATATTTATGATTTTGCTGATCATACAGTGAAGAAGAGATTGATACTGAAAGCATGGAAGTTATCAAACCTGCTCTGGACTATTTTGAAGCCTTATCTATTCCTAAAAAATATGCTGAAGAGGTCAAAGAAATTTACATGGATGGTGGAAATGAGATTTATATGAATATCATTCCACAATGGGATGGAGAGGATGAAACATTTGATTTAAATGAGCTCAGTTTATCCGAATTGCAACAATTTCCAAATTTAAAAGAAGCAACGATTTTAAGCAGCAATTTTGATAGCGTGAAAGAAATCTTCGATGTGGCTGGTATTGAAGTGGATCTATTATAATGTTAGTTATCAAGTCAATTCATGTTAAAACAATAATTTGCTCTCGCTTTAAAAGGAGTATGAAAATCAATGGATGCTAACATACTTAGAGTTGTAAAAATAGATAAAGAAGCACTTTATGAATTTATCTATGAAAACTTTATAGCACAACAGGAAGAATTGTTAGACATATCCAAATCTGAAGTGATGAATGATTTTGCAATAGATTGGGAAAAAGGGGAGTTTCTATTTACTGCGCATAGACAGGAAAACATGGCTGGAGAATTGATTTCCTTACCAGAAGGACTAAATGCGAAAACATTACTGGAAAACTTACCTGTTACAACTGATTTTGTACTTAAACCAAATCAAATCTATAAAGATTATTCATTTAACGATTTGAGCAAATTTATTTGATGAGAGTATTTTATATCGCAGAGATTGCAGATGCTAGAGTGCGGTGAGTTACAGTTAATTACAAGAGAAAAGTGTGAAAAAATACAATTTAAATCTGAGTTTACTCAATCGAGTGTAACTTACTCGAATTTAAATAGTCGATCTAGTGTTGAAGAAGTGAAGAGTTTATTTTCCAATCATACTATCATTAGAAGGAAGCAAGTCAAAGAATTCAACTTATAAAAGTCCCTTTATCGTAGAGAATATTGATTAGATAGCAAGGAAGAGAAAAAAATGAAACTATTTAAAAAAATTTCCTGTCTATTTATTATTATAGTTGGCGCCCTTCTACTAAGTGCCTGTACCTCGCATAAAGAAGACAAAGAGCGACTGGTTCGATATCTCAATAACGTCTATGGAGAAAATACTTATGAGATGAAAGAAGATCCCAGGCATCCCTATTATTGGTTTGTGACATTGAAGGATTATCCAAATATTCCCTTTACTTGTGGTGTGTCCCATGATTGGCTAGCAATGGGATCACCTTTTATTCATTCTGATTTTGAAGAAACCTTCTGCACAAGAGCTCTTGCGGAGTATAAAGAAGATCATAATCTAGGTGATGATGTCCTGTCCTATCTGCATCCTGTAAATTTTGTCTATTCTACAGAAGTAACAAATTTAGATCAACTAAAAGAATCCTATGACAAGATGTTGGACTTTATCAACTATACTAGCCTGAAGTATCCTATTTTAGTAGAAACTGATTGTTTCGGTGTACGAATGGATATCAGTGGTATTCGATTAAAGAGCTCGAGGAGGAATCTTGATGGGTCAATCGATACCAGTATTTATCGACAAGTTTGCAATGCAGAAAATGGGAAATTAAACATAACATCTTTTGAGGAAATTCGTCAAGAATTGGAACCCCAACTACGAACACACCCTGAGAATTCAAAGGGATTTGTATTTGTAGTAAACACGACCTCCTTTGTACTAGGAAGCGATACACTCGATGATTGCTTATATAAGCATTTCGAATTATCATCTACCACAGTAGAAGAACTTCAAAAGATCAAGTTGCAACTTGGAGAAAATAGCGAAAACTATATATTGTCCAAAGACCATAATGATAATAGTCTGGAGTATTATACAAAAGTTACAGTGCAGGTCAAAAATCTAAGTGATAAGGAATGTTCTATTTTAGAGGGAACGTTGATGAAGGCTGTCATCTCTGATCCGGCAAGTATGTATATTGGGGATGTCTATTTTGAATTTGATAAAAGAAAAGAATTAACTGCTGATTTATATGATATGCTTGGAACAAAAAGGCCCTCCACTAGTGAAGAGGAGAGCGACGGAGTTCCCTATAAAAATATAAGGGTTTTATTTAAGATGAAGACCTATTTCAAAGAGATAGACAGCGTTACATTATCCTATCAGGAGTAGGGATTTTCTCACTCCCAGATTGTATGCTGGGCCCTTACTCCGTATCGATTGGGGGATTGATCACTATTGAAATTCGCCACAAAATGATAACTATTCCATAACACATAGTCGGCAGTTTGCAGTCTCAGACTGAAGTAGGTGTCCTGTTTCACTTCTTTAGCGTCAGCAGGTTTCAGTGAAAAGATATCTGTTAATTTCTTTGTTTTAAAGTCATTAATTGTAAGTTTGGAGAGGTCTTGGTTATTGATGTTAACTTGGGAGAGTTGCGGGCTCTCTGCTGAGATTTCATAGTATGTAACCACGCAGTTCTCGAGTTTATCAGTGTCTTTCCACTTTGGTGTAATGCTCATAAGGCCGTAAGATTTACCATCTCGGACTATTTCAAGCAGTTCTCCGTAGTAGAAGTGGTCATTGCGCTTGTTCACAATCTCGCTCTCAGGATTTTTTCCAGTAAAGCTGAACCCCTGGTCCAGTAGTTCTGAAGCTCTTGTTTCTCCGACCACCACATCGGTCTTATCGATTTGTATTCCAAAAGGTTGAGCAGGGAAGCCAGTAATGAAGATGCAAAAAGTAAAGATGAAAGTAGTCAAAAAGACAGCACCAACAACCGCATTGGATGATGAATAGCGGTGATGGTTTTTCCTTGGACGCTTTACTATAAATAACATTAAGTTGATAAGGTTTCTAAACAGCATACTTGCTACAACAATGGCAAATTGAGCCTTTAAACAAGTATAAAGGGCTGCTGAAAAATTGTCCATTTTAACATAGAGTGCCACTAGAGTGAGGATATTAGCCAGAACAAAATAGAAAATAAATAGGTTTACTTCCTTTAGAGCGTCCCTATTAGTGATATCTTCATATTCAATATGGTAGCGTCCTTGAAAACCTTGCCCAAACTGATACATCCACTTAGGAACTTCTTCGCCTGAGCTAACGGCACTCGCCAGTTTAAAATAGAGATAAATCGTACAGACTAAGAATAGGAAAAAAATAAAATAAAAAGTCAAAGCAAATATAAAAAAGCCCATCGCTATTCTCCTTTTTAAACTATAATCCACATTTTGGATACACCTTTATTATAACACTTTATAGGGAAAACATCTGAGGATACAATAAATCAGGCAAAAACTAAACCTGGGCGAAATTGAGCTTATATAAAAATGCCATTCAACATAGAAATTTTGGAGGAGAAACAAATGGGAATGATTGCTAATTATAGATATATTAATGATCAGTATTTACATCAAATGAAAAGTTTTAATGCTGAAGAAGATGATCAATTTGAGATAGTAGAGGAAGAAGAACTTCTACTTGATATAGATAAAATGTGGGATGTTCTTCATTTTGTGCTTACAGGTGTTGGCACTTCAAATCCTAGTGAAAATGATCCTTTGAGCGTTGCTGTTTTGGGTGTGACTCCCCTTGAAAATGTTACGGAATATATTGCTTATACAGAAAAATCAAAAGTAGTAGAGATTTGTTCAGCTTTGGAAAACTTTGATATTGAAGAAGCCATGACGCATTTTAGTATGCAAGCTTGTAAAAATGCTGATCTTTATCCTGATATTTGGGATTATGATGACGAAGAGGAAGAGATTAAAGAAGAAATTTGCGAGTATTTCCAAGCAATGAAAGATTTTTACAAGAAGATTTTAGAGCTCAATGGTAATGTCAGGGTCACTATTTGTTAAAAGGTTTATCAAACGTTTCTAAAAGAATAAAATAGCTTGAGGCAAAAAATGGATAAAGAAGATTTACAAAAAGCATATCTTGACTTGGAAAATGAAAGCTTTCCTTCTGGTAAAAGAATCAAATTTGTAGCTAATTTGGGTAGTTCCCAAGAAATCGCATATCATTATGAACTGATTTGCAAAGATTGGAATGAAGGTAGAAACCTGCATTTAGAAGGTAGCTTTGATAAACATGGAAGAGAGGGATTAGAGTTTTTGTTTGAACAGTTGGATGAAGTTAAAGATGAAAAACAAAGTGTATTGACTGCGTATCTTATAGCGGAAATCCTTTCTAAATCAAAACATCGAGATTTTTATAGCTCATTTTGTGACCAACTGATTCCTATCCTTACTGCACTTTTAGATATAAAGAATACTATTCTTCGTCAAAAGGTGGTCATAGCTTTAGGTTGGGTAGGATCAGCAAAAGAAATTGGTCTTTTGACAAGACAAATGTTAGATGATGCAGATGCTCTTTGTCGTGCATGGTCTGCGATAAGTCTCATGCAACTGTCCTTTCATAGAGTAAAAGTAGAAATCATATCAAAAGAAGCAAAGGTCAGTTTTATTCAAGCTATTACCGAAGAAAAAGACCTCTATGCTTGTGGTATGATGATAGAAGCAGCTCAACTATTATTTGGCAAGAGATGGATATCATCTTCTGCGGTAGAAAATATGGACCTTGAAAAAATAGAAAAGGCCAAAAAATCTGCTATTAGATTTCTAAGTAAGCATTAGGGATCAATTATATAGAAACATTCGAGAGTTATTTGATAGATAAGTTTCTGCAGCTCTAAAACTACAAAGAAACATATTATCAATATCAGCACCTGAAATGTATAAATGTTGTGGTCATCATTGTTTCTTTCAACATGGTAAGCCTGCAGTACACTGAAACTACAGGCTATTGTGAACAGGATTTACTCTTGTTATCGGATGATTTGATGTCTAGGCTCTACAGGGACTTGGAGCAGCTAGATAAAAAAGCTCAAAGGGTTATTCAGGATAACTGCCCTAATGAAGCTATTTCAGAACTGGAATTAACTGAGTTAATCTTTGATAAAAGCGGTTCTGATGAGGAAACTTGATACAACGACGTGCTTTAAATGAATAGGAGTCTATATTCTCATATTAGATAATAAAAGGAGAAATTTTATGAAATTCTTAAAAAAATTTTTTGGTAGCAAAAAAGAAAAGGTAGAAGAAAAAACAAAAGTAGTCTTATCCATGCCTCTGTTTAAGGGAGAGGAGACTTATGACTTAAATACTCTTATCGAGGATTTAAAAAACTACTGGGGCCTTGATGTCAGTGAAGTGGATGAAGATGAAAAAACATCAACATTTCAAATAAATGGGGACCTTGTCGCCCTAGCCTCTATGCCTTTCCCAATTCCTGCAAGTGAGTTCGATGATTTATATGCTTATTCTTATCTATGGAATAATGTTGAAAATGAAGCTAGAAAGCATACCAATCATGCCATTGTTTCAATCTTGTCTAAGACTCTTTCACCAGTAGAACAATATTCCCTACTGACCAAGGTCAATGCATCTATTTTGAGAACCTGTGAAAATGCCATTGGTGTATATCAAGGTTCTGCAACCTTGTTATTGCCTAAAAATCTTTTTCTTGACTTTGCGGACTTTTTGAAAGAGGACAATCTACCCCTTCAACTCTGGCTTTATATCGGGATTATCAATCAGGAGGATAAAAGTAGTGTCTACACCTATGGTATGAAAGAATTCGGTAAATCTGAAATCGAAATTATAGATTCTGCTAAGGACAGTGATGAATTATATTATTTCCTTTTGTCGATTCTTCAATATATTCTGGAGGGTGATGTGACTCTAAATGATGGGGAAACCATTGGATTTTCAGAAGAGGAAAAAATCAAAATCACTGAGTCGAAAGCAGTCTATCTAGATGGGAATTCCTTGAAATTGGAAATCTAAACAATGATTTTGAATTTGTTGTCCAAGACTTAGACGAGGTTTTATATGAAAGGCGATATGCGAAAGGATTATCTCTATCGGTATCTACTCTACAGATTTGAAAAGGAAACTTTCAAGAATAGTGCTCTGGAAGAGATTGATCAAGTGACCAAAGAAAGAATCTGTCATCAGGCAACAAAGACTACCAGACGAATTAGTGTATTTGTCGGTCTGGTCTATTTGATTCTGTTTTGCTTGATAATTATCTGGCTGAATGCGAATTGTTCCCAAAATCCCTTCTTCCTATGGTATCAAAGCTACATAGAATCACTATTTCCATTGATCAATGGTGATTGGGGGAGTAGTTGGATTGAGAAAAAAGGGACGATATTATGGATTGCTATCAAGGCCTTCCACATATTTATTCTTAATGGGGTACCCTTTCTTTTACTCGTGCTACTGATTGCGAATAGAACCTTGAAAAAGAAATTAAAGGTTGAATGTATCAACTAAGGAGAAAATTGAGATGGGTAGAATAGTTGTAATCAGCTCACTGGCTTTTCTTGCATTGGCATTCTTGGGGATTGGACTCGGAATGTATTTCTTCCTCAAAAGGCTGGTAGTGAATGGGAAATCCGTCTTAGACGAGCCAGTAAATGAGCAAACTCGTTCAGATAAGATGGGACTTGGCGAACTTCTAGTTTACTTGTCGATGCTTGCGATTGCTGGTGTTTGTGTAGTACAAATCATGAGTAGGGGAGGAACTGGTAACGCTATCTTGGCAAGAATTGTGATCCTACCACCGATTATGGCACTTTTTAATGCTAGAAAACGCACGGGAAAAGCGATGATCGCACTTGTGGTTTCTTTTATGGTGGCTTTATTTCTTATGATAGCCTATGGTCAGATAGGGTTGCCACCCAAAGCTCCTGAACTAAAGATAGATGACAATTCGATCACGTTAACACAAACAAATGTGAGTGACCTTCTAAAAGAAGGTTTTGACATCTACATCAGGGAGAATGACAGCTTTAGTAACGATTATGATGAGGCTCTTTCTTCGGGGAAAATCAAGAAATACCAGGCTAATAAGAGTATTTTTATCGAAAAAGGTTTTCATCAAGATAGCAATGCTGTGTCGTATGCTCCCTATCTTCTTGGCAAAGATGGTTTAATCCTTGGAAGTATTGCCTTATACGGAGATGAAATAAAAGAAACCGCCTTAGAGGACTGTAAAATTATCCAGTTTAAACTAGATGAAGATCGTATCAAAGCAGCAAAATCAAAAGCTATCTCCTATAAGCTGGATGGTGTGGATTTACTGACTAGAATTGAAGAAGGAACCATGCGAACAACCTTTGGTGATAAATTATGGTCAGTTCCGCCTGCACATCCTGTAGACTCGACCCAACTATGGTATGGTATCCAGTGGAAAAGTCCCAGTGACCACCTGTTTTGGAATGAGTATTTTTCCTTAATTCGCTTGGATGAAAACTACCATATGATAGATTTTGAGCTAGTTGGAGAAGTAGCGCGTGATGATTAGTGAAATGAAGACCTACTAAGTTTTTTTGATGTTATTCTATTTGTACTTTGGTCAGGATTAGTATATAATCTACTATAGAGTCATTTACTAACTAGGAGAAGAATCATGGAATTAAAAGATTTTACTGAAAAAGAACAGGAAATGATAAAGCAGGGACTGACAACATCTGAAATTAGCGATAAGGAAACCGCTGCGAAAATCCTTGCCCTAGTACCTCAGGAATGGATCAAACGCATCCCATTTTTTGTGAGAAAACACGCAACAACTCGGACAATAAAGCGAATTTCCATCGAACATCCAGAGCTCTATGCAGTTGCCAAGAGAAGTGGTGAGATTCCTGAGAAGGAACGAGAAGAATTGCGCAAAATCATTACAGATATTTTCCAGGAAAAAATGGATAAGCATAAGATTAAATAATCTTGAAAGGAACTAAAAAAATTAGTTCCTTTTATAATCGTTTTCAGTTCGTTGAACATGAACTTTTTGGTAGCAATTCAACTATTTACGAACAAAATTTAAGTAAATTCAAAAAAAGTACTTTACAAGCTCTTGTAAACATGATATAGTTATAAGGCTTAGAAAATGAGAAGATGTTTTCTAGC
>ERZ772924.1747-NODE-1747-length-10262-cov-2.727540_pt1 | contig 10262 bp, 8 predicted proteins | sample MGYA00512116_ERZ772924 | MGnify/ENA primary metagenome ERZ772924 (study PRJEB29015, sample SAMEA2737920) | human oral metagenome | biome: human oral; feature: human-associated habitat; material: dental | place: China | collected 2134 ...
GTTTGATGTTTCCTTATACAAAGAAATATCAGACAATAAAGGGAAACGGCATATTGCAATATTATCTAAAATATATGATGGATTTGATGATTATGCATACGATAGGCTAAAGCCTGTGAATGTTATTCGATTTGATTTCATAAAACCCAATATATCTAACTTATTAAAATTGTTGAATGAATCGAAAACAGAGCCGTATCTACTGTTTTTGCCAAAGAGCAATAAAAACTATAATCATATTCTATATACAGACATTAATGATCTCTGTGTTGCTTTGGAGAGAGAATATGCTTTTAGTCATGATTTTAACAAACAAGATAAAGAAGATGCAAAGAACTTATCTGTTGAATTGCTTCAAGTAGTTAAACAAAGTAAATACCCTGATCATATCAAATCTAAAGCTGAAAATATAATTTGTGGTATTTTGAAAAATTATAACCTCTCTTTGAAAGAAAAAATATATTTTTTATGCGACATTTTTTTTGATGCAATGAAGAGCATCACAGAACCTGAGACACACGTACAATATGGGCTAGTAAAAGAATATACTATAAAAGAATTTAAGGAAAAAATAGGGGAATTTGTTAAAATTCGCAATAGAGCATCTCATTATGGAATCGCTTGGAATGATGGAGTAGAAATATATTACCATTTATGTCTACTGGTATACTTTAGTGTGCTTAAAAGGGCAGGATATACTATTGATGAGAGTAGATACATGCTTAGCTACCTATTTTCTAGGAGATTTTGAAGAACCGTGATTATAACTCCTTAAGTTTGGGGGCACACCTAAAAAGATGGTTTTAATAAAATACAGGTGCGTCAAAGTGTAATAAATCTAAGAGAGAAACCATCTCAATATAACTGTAGGGTCGAGCGCATGGGAGTTTCTTATGCCTCGACCCTACAATATTTAATCGTTGATTTTCCAGTGTCCAAATCGTTTACTGCCGACGCGCTCTATCCGACCAGTCTCACGAAGCTGTTTTACTTCACGTTCGACTGTTCTTTTTGTAACACCTAGCCTTTCTGCCATTTCAGCCATTGTTATTTTAGGATTATCTACGATTAGTTCTAGAATTTTATTCGCTATACCGACATCCAAACCGACATTATGTCGGTTTGGGGATTTAGGATGAGCAACAAGTGCACTTTGGAGTGCCTTGAAATGTACTCGGAGTCCATTTCCTCGTAATTCATAAAACGGAAGGTCTGCCCCCAGCTCCTTACAGGCTTCACAGATTTTTTCGATACCGCGTCCCCAATGTTCAATGTATCCGGCACGATAGAATACATTTGCAATATCTGGATTATACGGTACGGAGTCATGAGGCTCCATCAATGTCTCTACCGTCCATCCATCTGGAAGAATGCACTGATTGCTTATGATAAATGCCTCATCCTCAATGCGAATCTGAACGGGAGTCCCAAACATATAACAGGTGTGGGCAATCGCGTTATATACTGCCTCACGGATGGCATCTCTTGCATAAGGGTATGTTTCCACCCGACGATCATGTATATATGAGACATTAGCTTTCAGATACTTCAGATAAATCAGGTCGATTACTTGATCTGCATTCTTTATCAACGAATTTTCAAGATCATCATGATATTGCAGATCCGCTCCATCTCCGAACTTAGCGATTTTTATATAACTACCATTTTGTACAACGCTGGGATCGTGGTAAAAGAGCAACACTGCGGATCTTTTTAGTTTGCCGTTGGACATCAGATGCAACTTGCTTAAAAGCTCTGTGTTAGAAAGATCAAGATCCTCCTGAACCATTCGTTTGCTTCTTAGGGCTTCTCTACGGAAGATTTTGAAGCTCTCCTCGTCGAGATCATCCACTGTAATGTCCTCGACTGTTACATCCTCCCAACGAACCCCCGTCTTTCGCATAATAAACTGCGATAGCGCAATTCCGGTTAGTTGTTGTTTCGTGGCTCCGCTGCGATAATGGAATTCTCCATGATAGCTGATAGGGAAAGTGCTAGGCTCTACTTTGATTTCGAGATACTCCACACCATCTTTGGTGTGTTTGTTGACGTCCGCAACGATTCCAAGACCGGATTGGATTTTATTCGGAATATCCTCCATCAGTCTTTGTATATTCTTTACACCGACAATATTTCCAGAATCATTCACCCCGATGTACATCGTGCCACCCTGTGCGTTGGCAAACCCACAGAGCCATTTCAGATACTCGTCCCGCCAAGATTCTTTATATTCTACATTTTGACTTTCAGGCATTCGTCATTTCCTCCAAAGCATATTGCGCTTCTGTATTGTTGGATGCATTCTAACAATACAGATCACATATCTTCACCATACAATTTGAGGATTGCATATCATACTCTGTTTTTTATATAACATAATAGAACTCCATGCTCAAACTTTTTCTCAAAAGTAAATAAGGATTATTGATCTTCTGCATTATACACATCATTCAAAAATCCATACCTACCTTTTTCTTTGTTTCTAGAGAATTGAATAACATGGACAGCATTTTCCTCACTGTCAGTGGGGATGAAGGGCATACGTTTTGTTTGCTCAACAATGATGACCTGTCGTTCGTGGGCATTAAAGATCAGATAGTTTATGAAATTCTGTTTTATGGTATCGTTTTGTTCTTTATGTTCCGCTTCAGAGAGCTGCGTCAAGGAGGAATCGACTGCATAGAAGCCGGGAGCACTCCTTCCAAGATCAATGAGGTATGAACTCATCGCCATTGTTGTGATTGTGTTCAGTAGTCCGCAGAAGCCTCCACCCATTGAGACGGATTTTTTAAGCCCATCAATCTCAATGTCGAAGTTCTCCATATTAAGTCTTGCTGAACTCGCTCCTCCAATATGGGCGGCTTTCAAAATCTGCCGAAGTTTCTTTTCAAAGCCTTTGATGAGATCGTAGTCATAATCCTCGAACACATTATACTTCGAGGGGTGCGATACTTCTTCTGTTTCCTTGTTGAACAACTCACTACTGTACTGTATTTCGTCTTGACGGACAAAATCGAGCTCTCCTGAAAGCCGTATCAGTTTTAGATGTTGTTCAAGTTTTTCTTCAAAAGAACTTAATTGAGGCTGTAATTGCTTAGTAATCAGGGTATCAATAGCATCTTTCTTTTCTTCTAATGCCCTGATTGTGGTAATGATCGTTTTTTGTTGATAATTGACGTCCTGCTGAGCAATATTCAGTTCGGATAGATGATGTTTAATTTTTTCAAGCTCAGCTGCAGATGCTTCAATAAAAGATGTGCTCTGTACACGTTCTGCATATTCACCGCAGATAGGGCACTTAACTTTTTTTCGGATAGGTGAGATACTCGCTGCGCCATCAACAATAAACTCGATTCGCCTGATATCAGCTTGATACTGTTGGTGTAGGACAGAAAGATTATGTTCTACAGTTTTTGATTCGGAGAGTTTACCATTCCATGCATAGATTTCCGACATAATCTGCTGACTTTCTTTTGCAGCAGCATCCATCCGTGTCTGCAGGTCAGAAATCTCTTTTCGAATACGCTCGACGCTCGTACGAGGATCTGTGATATTTGAGGATGAGAGAGCAACTTCTAGTTTTTCTCGTCTGGCAGTGAGTTCCTTTACTTTTTCTTGGATGTATCCAATCACGGCCTTCTTTTTTGCTTCACTGATTTTAGGATCTTCTGTTGCAATAAGGGAATTGGCATCTTTCCCAGTTAATAAATATAGCAGTACGGATGCTGATGCCGTGTGACCCGGGCTATTGGGCGCCAGTAACGCTGAGCTTTCTCTTGCAACATCTCCTTGTCGAATGAAAAACAGATGGAGCATACTTCTCCATGTTAGATCTTGGGTTTTAGTGCCTGTTTCTGCCGAACGAATAACATGCGGTTCATCAATTCCAAGCAAATGAAGATAGACAGCGTTGATATTCTTCTTGGCGTTATGACTTACGCTGTATGTACCATGCTCAACTGTTGGATCTGTGCCGCTGACGAGAATTTTTGAATCATCTATTTTGCGCTTCAGAATAACGCTTCCTGTGCCTGTTGCCAAATGGAGCGTGACATACTCATAGCCATATTGGTTATCAACAATTTTTGAAGGTCGGTTTTTCTTCGGGGAGAATCCGAATACATAATCCAAGCATTCCATGATGAGGCTTTTTCCTGTATTGGAAGGTCCCAATATAAAATTCAAACCAGGTTTGAAATCAATGACGGTGTCTTTGTGCCATCCACCGGACACGATCAGTTTTTCAATATAAAATCTATTCATGTCCGACCTCCTTTAGTGATTGAACAGTAAGTTTGTTTATTTCTTTCAACATCGCCTTGGCATTTGCTCTATTAAACTTACTAAGTACAGCATGAGTTGCAATAATGTATTCTTTTGCATAGTCATTGTCAAATTGCTTACAGACTGCCATTCCAAGCTCTGTAATAGCGTATCTGTATCCGGTTGGGGTGGGGAATAGGCGAACATATCCATCCAGTACAAGGTTTTTTAAAGCAGAATCCACCATATGCTTTCTTGCTGGATATTCACTAAATCTGTAATCGCCATATCCGTGCAGGTTTTCATCCAGCAGACCAAAGTCCGATGCGTAAACAGAGATGAAATCTAATGCACTGACTTGTGGTTCATCTAATTTTGAAGGAAACAACTCTTTCAGCATGAGAAGAATACGGAGAGAAATTTCAAAGACTGAGCCAAGGGCGGATTCACTCATTACTTCTTTCTTCTCCTTATCCATGTCAGTTTACCGTCGTTCACAAGATGATGGCACACACCTTTTTTGATCCTTCCCCCGATCCAATATGGAGATGCGCTGAGAACATAGTTTGTCATCGGTGTGGTGACTGCCTGCTCCATTACTGCAAGCATACGCTCATAACCATTCGGGTGTGTTCGTTTTGCTGTGTCTGTCACGCCGACAAGAGTTTCGGATTTCAAGATGTCAAATTGATCGGTTAGACTGCCACTGCCCAACTCTAATACTCCGCGCCGTATGCTTTCAGCCGCATAAAAATCGATACGGCGACCATTTAAATCCTCCTCATAATCTGGAAATGATGGGAGGTCATTCGCCGAAAACACATTCATGCCCTCGGCATCGCCGTATGCCAAAAACAACTCATCAATATATGTTTCCTCATTTTGAGTCGCTTCCTTAGGAACCGGTACATTAGCCGGACGGGGGAGCGACTTTATTTTTTCTTGGATGTCATTGATCAGCGTCAGATCTAAATCAGATTTTTGAGAGGGGGGAGATGAGGCAATATTGTTGATGATGTCTAAGATTATAGACTCTAACAGGTCTGCACATGCTGTGGCTGGATCATCACTTGAAATGTTATGGCTACGTAACCAGGCTGAGATCTCATCATAGGAGTCTGAGTCAGATATCCGATCCCATATCCAATTCGAGAATTTTTCCTTATTACGGTGGTCATAGAGATATTGTGCATCCTTTACTTGAATGAGGCGGATTCCTTTGATGTATCGATACTTTGTGTCATTCTGTCTCTTCAGTAGTTTACAGGCGTCCATTGCAGCATCTTGTATGAAATTCCCGATCAGCTCAGTGAAATAGTCATACTCCGATTTTCCATATGAAATATAGGCTGAAAGACCTGCAGCATATTCAGAAAAAGTCATGACTATATTCCTCCTGTTTGAAGATTTCCTTTCTGTCCGAGAGCGTCCGGGAGTGTCCGTCCAGTCCGATTTTTAAATAAGCTATTTTGCTAAACTGCTATTAGTAAGTTGATTTTGTAGAAGTCCTCATCAAGCACAGCATATGAAATCTCTCTGTGAAGATAGTGCATAGAACTATTATAACACATTTCCAAGACAGTCCTTGCACCTTCGTCGTTTTATCCGGGGGGCAGAGGAAATCAGTACATCTAAATTATAACACGAGCAAGAGTTTCTTTTCTCGCTTTTGTGAGAAAAAAACAGAAAAAATTCTAATCAAAAAGCGGTGACCCAATCGGATGTATTCGTCTGCTTCTATGTAGAAAAAGATTTTTAAGGTGGTGGTAGGAAGATTCAAATTCGGTTTCCCTAAGTAAGTCAATCTGTTGTCCAAGATGGCCATAGGACGGCGGGATGCGAATAGGGATACTGACAGGTAACTAGCCTGTCAGCATCTCTATGCTCCCACCGTGCTTCTTTATGCCCATTTTCGGACTGAAGCCCGTGCGTAGTTTTGCATCCCGCCGTTCGGCAAGAACGAAAGGAACGCAAAACTATGAAAATCCAGCTTAACGGTATCATCAAAGACTACTCTGCGCAGGAGGTCAAGGCTCTCCAACAGCAAGGGCATCGTTTTCAGCTCAGTAAGAAGTTGGGCGTGTATGTTCTCGTCCCAATCCAGATTCACGAAAATGGTGGAACCAGAGATACGGGGATGGATGAGCTCGTCCGTCGCAAAGCAACCGGCGAGAAATTCTTCAAGGCATCGGGACAGGCGATTTATGCGCCGGTCAATACCGAGCAATACTCCGCTGTCATGCGTCCGATCTGGCGGGAGGATAAGCGGGAAAAGCGCGAGCAGCACTGTATGTATGAAGGAAAGCCCTGCTGCGCCAACCGCAGCTGTGATGGATGCTCACATCCCGTGTATCGGACAATCTCTTTGGAACGTGCGGTGGAAGTCAATGACCCGGCACTTCCCGTCCACGAGGATGTTGCCGACACTGCAGCACGCGAGGAGCGTAATCGCAGTCTGTACGAGGCTCTCTCCAAACTCGATCCCATCGACCATGAAATTCTTATCCGCAGGGCGGCGGGAGAGTCGGAGCGTGCCATTGCCGCCGCTGTCGGTTTCAAATCTAAGGAAAGCATCCGCAAGCGCATGAATAAGTTCATGCCCGGGCTTCAAGCACAGCTCAAAGATTTTATGTAAAAATCGGTGACCAAAACATACGGCGGTGTCCTCTTCTTTATAGGAAGGTGAAAATCCCCGCAGTCAATTGAAAGGAAGTGATCTCCATGCGGGAGGAAAACGAAGCAATAGCCGAGCTTATCGGCGTTCTTCACCGATTGGTCGATGTCTTGGAGGAATTCGTGCAGAGCACTCCAAGCGATGAGCAGTCGAAGGTGTCGGAATCGGAGGAATCCTCACCGACACTTGAAGAAGTACGCACCGTGCTTGCACGGCTCTCTGTCGAAGGGCACAGCGCAGCAGTCAAGTCTCTGATCTCCAAGTTCGGCGTAGACAAACTCAGCGAGCTTGCGCCGGAGCACTATGCGACACTCCTGAAGGAGGCTGAGAAGATTGGCTCGTAAACACGCCGTCCTCTCCGCATCCTCTGCCGCACGTTGGATCGCCTGCCCGCCGTCAGCTCGCCTCAATGCGGAAAAGTCTGATGCGCCAAGCGAGTATGCCGCCCAAGGGACAGATGCGCACATGCTCTGTGAGTACAAACTCCGCAAGGCACTTGGTGAGCGAGTGCGCGATCCGACCAAGAAGCTGTCCTCCTATGACAGTGAGATGGAAGAGTGTGCAGACTTTTATGCCCAGTTCGTTATGGGGCTTGTGTCGCAGTTCCGCGAGGAGTCGAAGGATACGATGGTGTCCGTGGAGCAGCGTGTGGACTTCTCAGACTTTGTACCCGATGGGTTCGGCACAGCCGACACGCTCATCATCTCCGGCAAGACCGTCTGCATCGTGGACTACAAGCACGGAAAGGGCATTGAGGTCAGTGCTGAGCGCAATCCGCAGATGATGTGCTACGCGCTCGGCTGCATCCAGATGTTCGACGGACTGTACGACATCGAGTCGATCTGGATGATTATCTTCCAACCGAGACTCAGCAACATCTCGGAGTACACCATCTCGAAAGTAGACCTTCTGACATGGGCGGCAGATACGCTCGTTCCTGCCGCGAAGTTGGCACACGCAGGAGAAGGCGAGTTTTGCGCTGGAGCGCACTGCCAGTTTTGCAGGATTAAGGCAACGTGCCGCAAGCGGGCAGAGTACAATCTGGACCTCGCCCGGTATGACTTCGAAATGCCACCGACACTGGAAGATTCGGAAGTAGAAGCGGTGCTTGCAAAAGCCGATACACTCGCGGCATGGGTCGGTGACATCAAGGAGTATGCCTTGCAGCGGGCGATCCAAGGAAAACGGTGGACGGACTGGAAACTGGTGGAAGGTCGCTCGAATCGGAAGTACACCGATGAGGCGGCAGTCGCCAAAACCGTCAAAGAAGCGGGCTATGAGCCGTATGAGCAGAAACTGCTCGGAATTACGGCGATGACCGCACTTCTTGGAAAAAGTAAGTTTGAGGAACTGCTCGGTGGGTTCATCGTAAAGCCGCAGGGGAAACCCACACTCGCTCCCATGAGCGACAAGCGGCCTGCGATGAATACCGCAGCAGAAGATTTTAAGGAAAGTTGAGGAGAAAACACATCATGGCAAAAGTTATCAATCCGACAAAAGTGATCACGGGTGTCAAGACACGTTGGAGCTATGCCAACGTCTGGCAGGCAAAGTCCATCAACGGCGGTACGCCGAAGTTCAGCGTCTCGCTCATTATCCCTAAGTCCGACACCAAGACGGTCACGGAAGTGAGGAGCGCCATTCAGGCGGCATACGAGGAAGGGCAGTCGAAGCTCAAGGGGAGCAGCAAGTCCGTGCCCGCACTCACGGCGATCAAGAACCCACTCCGTGACGGCGATGTGGAACGCCCGGATGATGCGGCATACAAGGACAGCTACTTCATCAACGCAAACTCGGCTACGGCTCCCGGCATCGTGGATGCTGCCCGCAATCCGATCATCGAGCACTCGGAAGTCTACTCCGGTGTGTACGGACGCGCAAGCATCAACTTCTATGCATTCAACTCGAACGGCAACAAGGGCATCGCTTGCGGACTGAACAACCTGCAGAAGATTTCCGACGGTGAGCCGCTCGGCGGCAAGACACGCGCCGAGGATGACTTCGCCGATGAGGACGAGGACTTTCTCAGCTAAATAAGAGTTGACCGACACGGGCAGCGGGGATTCTTCCTCGCTGCTTTTGTCACGGAAGGAGAAGTGACATGAAATCATTGTCCGTTGATCTCGAAACGCGGAGCAGTGTGGATATTGGGAAAAGCGGCGTATATCGTTACACCGAGGCAGAGGATTTCGCGATCCTGCTCTTTGGATATTCCGTGGACGGAGGCGCGGTGCAGGTCATTGACCTCGTGCGTGGTGAGCGGATTCCGCAGGAAATTCTGGATGCGCTGGCGGATGATAGCGTCATCAAGTGGGCGTTCAACGCCAACTTTGAACGTGTGTGCCTGTCGCGTTACTTGTCGGACTTGGGGATAGACCTCGATCCGTTCCGTGACAATCATCCGCTTTCCAAAGAGTGTGCCCGTTTTCTGAATCCCCACAGCTGGCGATGCACAATGGTCTGGTCTGCCTACATGGGCTTGCCATTATCGCTTGCCGCCGTGGGCAGAGTGTTGGGACTGGAAGAGCAGAAAATGACGGAGGGCAAGGCACTCATTCGTTATTTTTCTACGCCTCCGTTCCACGAGCCTACGGGAGAGAAGTGGGAACTCTTTAAGTCTTACAACCGCCGCGACGTGGAAGTGGAGATGGCAATACAGAAACGTCTGTCCAAATATCCTGTGCCGCAATCGGTATGGGAGGAGTATGTGCTCGACCAAGAAATCAATGATCGTGGAATACGGCTTGATATGCCTCTCGTGGAGAATGCCGTCCAGATTGACGCGACCACAAAGGACAAGTTGATGGAACGCCTGAAAGCTCTGACCAGGCTTGAGAATCCGAACAGCGTGGCGCAGATGAAAGAATGGCTCAAAGAGCGCGGTGTTGAAACGGAGTCACTTGATAAGAAGTCTGTGACAGCTTTGCTCAAGACCGCCCAGTCTCCTGTCTCCGATGTATTGGTGCTTCGTCAGCAACTCGCGAAATCCTCGGTGAAGAAATATCAGGCGATGAGAAATGCCGTCTGTGTGGACAGCCGTGCACGGGGAATGTTTCAATTTTACGGAGCAAATCGCACCGGACGTTTTGCGGGACGCATCGTGCAACTGCAAAATCTTCCTCAGAATCATCTCACCGACCTCGAATGCGCCCGCAGCCTCGTGCGGCAGGGAGATTATGAGGCACTGGAACTGCTCTACAACTCTGTGCCGGATGTGTTGTCGCAGCTGATTCGTACTGCCTTTATCCCGAAGGAGGGCAGGAAATTCATCGTTGCGGACTTCTCGGCTATCGAAGCACGGGTACTGTCATGGCTTGCCAAGGAG
>ERZ772924.1750-NODE-1750-length-10254-cov-2.631434_pt1 | contig 10254 bp, 11 predicted proteins | sample MGYA00512116_ERZ772924 | MGnify/ENA primary metagenome ERZ772924 (study PRJEB29015, sample SAMEA2737920) | human oral metagenome | biome: human oral; feature: human-associated habitat; material: dental | place: China | collected 2134 ...
CTGCCGCACCATGTCTACCCCGGACGTGCTCGACCCGCCCGTAAAAATCAGGATGCGCGCGGTCGAAGTCGTCACAAAGGTGTGGAATTCTTCGGCAATATCCGCAAGTCGTGCGGAAGGACGCACCTCGCACCCGGCGGCGGCGAGAGAGACCTCCAGAAAACCTCCGAACGCATCCCGAACCTGGCCGGGAGAGGGCATGCCAAAAGTAATAACCTCGTTCCCCGTGAAAGCGCACCGCACCGGAACGTTCTTAAGCACGGGAAGCTCGTCAAAACCATTGACTCCCAAGAATGCCGCGCGCTGCGCCGTCATAAGATCGCCGCGAGAGCTTAGAATCGCTCCGGGAGAAAGCTCCGCGCCCGCATAGCGGATATCCGTTCCGGGCTTCGGGGCAGTGTAACCCTCCGCCATGTCAAGATAGTGAATTCCCGAACCGAGCGCACCAGCACCCTCGTACCGGTGGGAATGCTCCTCACGCACAATCGCCTCGGTCCCCTCGGGCAGAAGCCCACCCGTGAGAATCGGGGTTGCCTCCCCAGCGGTAATGGGCACCGCCAGACGGTGAACGTTTGTGCGCGCATCCTCGGGGTAATCCGGCGATACGAGACGCCAAGGCGGTGCACCGGCGACCGCATACCCGTCCATCGCCGAAGAACTATAGTGCGGCACGGGCATACGCGCCGTCAGGTCTTCCGCTACATACCTGCCGATGGTCGCCTGCAGGGGGAGAGCCTCGGTGCTCAGCGTTGGGGTGAGCGCGCTCGCGGCGGCGTGAAGCAGTTCGCGTGCTTCATGCCAGGAAACGGCGGGTGGATGGTGGTGAGACATGGAATCCTCTGCTGAAGTTGATGGGTTATTAGTAGTCGAGCCAGCGTGGGGTGCTGTAGCCGAGTTCGTGTGCCTGTTCCCAGGTATCGACGTCGGCAGTATGCGCGGGATCGAGCTTGACGGCGACCGGGGCAAGACGCTTCACAAAAGAGCGCACGGAGGCGTTTGTGCTGCCCTCTGCAAAGACTTCGCGTAGGGGTGCGAACCGGTAGATGCCAACGAGCGGAAGACTCCCTCCGCTACGCCCCAGTACCCCAGAGTTTCGGTCGATGCGTCTACTGTGTGCGCGAGAAGTTTCTGCACTGCGGGCGCTATCTGTGGGGTATCTACCCCCAAAATAAGGCACCACGCGGGAGGGGCCTGCTCGCGCGCCGCATAGGCTGCCGCGAGTTTTTCGAGTCCGGCATGAAGCGCCGCCGCAGGACCGGAATAGGGAGGGTCTTCGCGCGTATGCAGTGCATCCGATGGCACCGGCAAGGTTTCGGGGCCTACGACTACGCGCAGCTGTGCCTGCCCGGCGGCATCAAGCGCGCGTTCCAAAAGAGTGTGGGAACCATTGGAAAGCCCGGCCTTCGGGGTGTGATTGAGACGCGAAGATTTACCGCCCGCCACAATAATGGCGCAGAACGCGGGAATCTGGGCGGTGCGGGTCACCGGATGTTGGGTTCGTGTACCGTTATCCGGCGCACGTAATGGGTCATGCGGTGTGTGCACAGAGGTGAGACCTTCCGGGATGATGGCAGCAAGTGTAGCGTGGTGCGCATCCTGGCGGAAAACATGAATTAACCGCCAAAAGCGAACGACAGCCCATAAGTCTGAGTTTACCCGCCAGCAAAGGGCGGCAGAACGTCTACGCGCACATTTTCGGTGAGCACAGTATCGAGTTCGGAACGGGTACCGTCGATCAGGAACGAACACTGGTGCATAACCTGCGCGAGCGTCATGCCGGAGGCAGTTTTCCCGGTAAACGCCTCACCCAATTTTTCGACGAGCGCACGCAGGGTCGGCTCGACCAAATCTGTAAGACTCACCTGTGTCTCGGCAACGCCGGATGCGGCACGTGCGGCAGCGAAGAAATGTATCTGCACGTTTTAACCTCCGATAGCGCTCATCGAGCGGCTTGCTTGAGCGAACTCTTCAATATCGAAATCAGCGTCTTCTTTGCCGTGAGCGCGCGGTTTGAACCACATACCTTCGCGCCACCGCAAGGCAATATCGCGGTCGCTGGCACCCGAACGCAGCAGGTCGAGCAGGTCGGTTTCGGAATCCGAGAAGAGGCAGGAACGGATTTTGCCGTCGGCGGTCAGGCGAGTGCGGGTGCACGCTCCGCAGAATGATTCGGTGACCGAGGCAATAATGCCCACGCGCCCAAGCGATGCGGCATCTCCGCGCGGGAACCCGGCACTGTCGAGGGCGGTACCCAGCGGGTAGACCTCCCAAAGCTGGGCGGGGGAGTCGCCGCGTTTTTCGGCGACCGTGCCCAGAACGAAGTGTTCGGAGAGCATCGTGCGAATCTGTGCCGCCGTAATCGTTCCTTCACGCGTCCATTTGTGATCGGCATCTAGCGGCATCTGCTCGATAAACCGCAGCTGGTAGCCGCCGTCAAGTGCCCATTGCAGAAGTTCGGGGGCCTGAGCGTCGTTGATACCGGGCATGAGCACAGCGTTAATTTTGATGGGTTTTAGACCCGCTGCTGCCGCGCCGTCAATACCTTTTAGAACCGACCCCAGCTTATCGCGGCGGGTCAGCTCGGCGAAGGTTTCGGGGCAGATGGTATCGAGCGAGACGTTAATACGGCTCAACCCGGCATCGGCGAGCGCCTGCGCACGTTTTTCAAGTCCTATGCCGTTGGTGGTGATCGCCAGTGGAATCGTGGGGTGTTCGCGGTGAATTCGCCCGATAATATCGACGAGGTCTGCGCGCACCAAGGGCTCCCCGCCGGTAAAACGAATTTCTTCGACTCCAAGTTCACGAATGGCGATGTCAGCAAGGCGTGCAATTTCAGCGGATGTCAGCAGATTATTTTTAGGCAGCCACTCCAAACCTTCGGCAGGCATGCAATAAATGCAACGAAGATTACATTTATCAATCAGTGAAATCCGCAAATCGGTGGCGATGCGCCCCCACCTATCTAAGAGCGGACCGCGGTTTGTAATATATGGGGTCTTGCGTGTGGGTTTATGTAAGGGCTTTTGGGCGTCACCAGAATTTTCGGGCGTAACAAAAGCCGTGTTCGCATCCTGCTCAGAAGCTAAGGTGCGTAACACGGGGCCCGCAATAAGCTGTGTCCGGCCTGAACCGGCGGTGTATGCCATGGAATGACCTCAAAGAAAATTCGTATATTAGAGGTGACAATTAGATTATTCCATGTCTGCGGGTATGGGGGATAGTGTGCGTACCTTAAGTTACATCGAGCGCAAACGTACGGCACATTATTATCGCGGCGGGAATGCACGTTATTGTGCGTCATCACACCACAGGAAAGAAACATACACTATGAAAACTTCGTTGAAGGTTGCCAGTGCCAGCGCGGCACTCTTTGCTTCCGTTGCTATGACCGGATGCGGTTCCAACTCCTCTAACACCGATGCGTCTGCCTCTGCTTCTTCGGCAGCATCCGGATCCGTGTCTGGCAAGGTTGAGGTCTATGCGGCTGCTTCCTTGCGCAATGCGGGTACTGAGCTGAAGGAAGCATTCGAGAAGGAAAACCCCGGCGTTGAGATCACCTACTCCTTCGAAGGTTCCTCCAAGCTGGTGCAGAAGATCGATCAGGGCGCAAGCCCGGATCTCCTGATTACCGCCGACACCCAGAATATGGATAAGGCGGCTAAACTCGACGAATTCAAGGACGCCAAGCGCGAGGTTATCGCCACCAACAAGCTGGTACTGGTCACCGCCGAGGGTAACCCCGGCAAGATCAATTCGTTGGACGACTTGAAGAACACTGAAGGCGTTGTCGCCGTATGCAAGGTGAATGTACCCTGCGGTACCCTGGCGGACGAAGAGCTCAAGAAACACCATATTGAGCTTAAGAACGCGACCACCGAAGGCAATGTGAGCGAGGTGACCACCAAGGTCACTACTGGTAACGCGGATGCTGGCTTCATCTATACGACCGACCTTGCCGCCGCTAAGAAAGACGGCAAAAACCTGGGCTCGGTAGACCTGCCGGACGTTCCCAGGAACGAGTACCCCGCAGCACTGACCACTAAGGGTTCTTCCTCAGACGCTGCGAAGAAGTTCAACGAATGGCTCTCTTCGGATGAAGCCCAGAAGATTCTGGCAAAGTACGACTTCGAGTCTCCTCAGACAAACTAGAATCTCTAACGCACAACAGCTGTCACGTAACGGTCGCCTCCTGAAAGAACCATGCGAGATTCTTGCAGGAGGCGACTGTGTCGCCGCAGATTCCGAAAGACGTACCCGTGAAAAAACATACCGCTTTCACCGCCGTTCCCCGTTATTTTGCCGTTCCCGCGCTCCTGGGTTTCCTGCTCATTCTGGGCCCGCTCGTGGGTTTGCTGTACAACATCCCCTGGATGCGCCTGCACGACATTATCGACAAAGAAGTTCTCGACGCCGCGCGTCTCTCGCTCACCACTGCCAGTATTTCGACGCTGATTTGCGGGCTTTTAGGCGCCCCCCTAGCGCTGGTGCTCTCTAAAGTTCTCAGCCGCTCGCGCCTGAAAAAATTTGGGGTAGTACTGTACGCGATTATTTATACGCCCGTGATTCTCTCCCCGGTGGTTTCGGGTTTGGGGCTGCTCTTCTTCTGGGGACGTAAGGGCATGATCGGTGAGCATCTGTACCACGCGGGCATTATGATTCCCTTTACACCCACCGCAGTTATTCTTGCCCAAACTTTTGTGGCTCTGCCTTTCTTCGTGGCGACCGCCGTGACAACCCTGCAGGCTATCCCTGAAGAATATGAGCAGATAGCTCGGGTGGAAGGGGCAAAATCCTCCGAAATCACCTATAGGGTACTCCTTCCCTTAGCGGCACCGGGAATTGCTACCGCTTTCCTGCTTTCCTTCGCACGAGCGCTCGGCGAATTCGGTGCCACCGTCACCTTCGCGGGTAATGTGCAGGGCAAAACTGAAACTATTCCGCTCGGTATCGAGTTGGCGATCGCCGGCGGAAGCATGAGCTCCGCATTGGGTAACGCCCTCATGCTCATAAGCCTGTACGTGTGCATCTTTGGGCTGCTTGGCCTATTTTCCGTGGTGAAGAAACTGCGTGCCAAAGCCTCTTACAATAGCTAGTAGATAATTCATCACCATTTGGGAGTACAGATGCACAAGCCCCAGTTCGATGGCACCCCCACCACCGAAGAGTATCGCGCCTATCTGGCGCTTTTACTGCGTGATACTTTTATTGGTCGCGCCGAAAATCTGCCGCTGGCGCGTGCTACCGACCGTATCCTTGCGCAGGATGTGCTGGCCAGGCTTGATGTACCGAGTTTCGATAACTCCCAGATGGATGGTTACGCCCTAACCGCCGAGGGCGCCAGCCGTGAGAACCGCATCTTTACGGTGGGGCGTGAAATTCCGGCGGGACGGCCGCTGCAGCGTTCACGCGCATCCGACGATTTAACCTATCCAATTATGACCGGTGCCCCCATTCCTAAGGGATATGTTGCGGTGGTGCCGGTTGAGCATTCTGAACGTATCGAATATCCCGACTTACCCGAATCTTTCGGGCGTCCCAGCGAAAAAATTAGGCTCCCTCAGGCGCCCGAAGGGCAGTTTATACGTCGCCGTGGCGAAGACGTGGTGGCTGGGCAAATCATGGCGCGCTCTGGCGAGCGCGTGACCCCCGCACTGCTGGGTACACTCGCCGCGCAGGGATATACCCGCGTGACGGTTGCCTGCGGGCCACGCGTGCTGGTGTGCACCGGCGGCGACGAGATTCGCCCCACCCTCACCGAAGACGGTGACGATACGGCCACAGAGCTCGCCTACGGCCAGATTTATGATGCTAACGGTCCCATGCTCACCTCAATGTTGGTCGAGGACGGCGCCGTGGTGCGGCGCATCTCGATCGGAGACGATCCGGAGCTTCTGATCGAGCACTTGCGGGAAGAATATGAGACTTTCGCACCGGATATTATTATCACCTCCGGCGGGATCAGCCACGGCAAATACGAGGTTGTGCGTAATGCCATCGCTATGGCACCGTCTTTGGGGCTGCCAATTCCGCTTAGTTGGTTCGGACATGTGAGCCAGCAGCCCGGCGGACCGCAGGGCGTGAACGTGCTGGATTTCAACGGGCACCGTCTGCCCATGATTTCTTTCCCCGGCAACCCCGTCAGTACCCTTATTTCCTATGTGCTGATGCTTCGCCCCTACCTGCGTGCGGGCGGACCTTACGGCACCCCGCACGAGGTGGCCTCGCGCATGGCGACTCTCGAAAATGCCCCGCGCGGCGTGCTCGTCATTGATAAACCGCTGACGGCACCGGCCAATAAACGCCAATTTTTGCGCGGTAACCTGGCGATGGTTGAATCCGAACCGGGAACCTATCGGGTGGAGCTATACCCCGATGTTTTGCCCGGATCGCATTTGCTGCATCACGCTGCGACCGCCGATGTGCTCATCGAGCTGGCGCCGGGCACCACGTACACTGGGGGAGAAGCGGTGCGGTACCACCGCATCCGGCTTACGGATAACTGAACGTGGCTGAACCCTCACCCCAACACAGATCTTAAGGACATATCATGACTGAGAAGAATCTTCACCCCGATGCGGCACAGCCAGCCCAAGACTTGACTCATGTGCGCGCCGACGGGTCTGCCCATATGGTTGATGTGACCTTGAAAGACGTCACCACACGCACGGCGCTCGCTGAGGGAACCGTGCACACTCGCGCCGATGTGATCGCCAAGATTTTTGATGCCGATTTGCCTAAGGGTGATGCCCTGCCGGTTGCGCGTGTAGCGGGTATTATGGGTGCTAAACGCACCCCGGATATTATTCCGCTGTGCCACCCGCTGCCGCTGGGTAAAATTACTCTGGATTTTGAGCGTGGCGAGGACTTTGTACGCATTGTGGCGTCGGTGAAAACCCGGGGCGTTACCGGGGTTGAGATGGAGGCGCTGACCGCGGTCTCCACAGCAGCGCTGACGATTTTCGACATGATTAAGGCGGTCGATAAATACGCCGTGATCAGCACTATTCGGGTTTTAGAGAAATCCGGCGGAAAATCCGGTGACTGGGCTGTTTAGCGTTTCGCACTTTGCTATTTTGTGAAGCCCCAGAAGGAAAACCTATGAACAACAGCATGAGAGGGAGCACATCGTGAGTGCAGAAGAAATCCAGCTTCCCGAGAATCTGACCGGGCTTGTTATCGTGGCGTCTACTCGCGCCGCCCGCGGTATCTATGAGGATAAATCGGGACCCATTGCGGTCGAGTGGCTGCGTTCGCGCGGGTTTAAGACCCCGGACGCCGTCGTGATTGAAGATCGGCAGATTATCGACTACTTCAACACCCTCATTGCCGATGGGAAGAAGAATAATAACCTGCCCACGTTTATTCTCACCAGCGGCGGTACCGGGCTGAACACGGACGATCAGACCGTGGAGGCGGTACGCCCGCATCTGGATAAGGAAATCCCCGGAATCATGCACGCTTTCTGGGCGAACGGTCTGCAGAACGTATCTTCCGCCGTGCTCTCACGTGGGGTTGCGGGCGTGATCGATAAAACCTTCGTGATGACTTTGCCCGGGTCGCGCGGCGGCGTTAAAGATGGAGTGAAAACCCTAGACCCACTCGTGGAGCATATCTGCCGCCAGATGGAGGACTATCATGACCACTAAGCCGCAGGGGCTCGACCACAGCGGGGCGCACGGCGCTGAGCCCACCGGTTCGGTTGTCATTTTCACCGATATTACCGAGGAAGCCTTAGAACCACTTGCCGCCGCCGTGAAGGCTCAGGTCATGACAGAGGCCATGGGCGCCCTTGTTGTGTTCGACGGCATTGTACGCAACCATGATCACGGCAGTGCGGTGCGCGGGCTTTCCTATAGTGCGCATCCGCAGGCAAAAGAATATATTGCGCGTGTTGTGCAGTCTGTAGCGGATGAGCTAGAGGGGGTTCGTCTGTGGGCGGTTCACCGCGTCGGTCCTATCGCTATAGGAGAGTCCGCGCTGACCGTGCTTGCCGCTGCGGCACATCGTGGGCGGGCCTTCGAAGCCTGCGAGGCGGTGGCCGACCGTGTGAAAGCCCAGGTCCCTATTTGGAAAGAACAGGAGCTGACGGACGGCAGCACCGAATGGGTGGGCATAGACACCTAGAGATTCAACATATATTCCCGCGAAAGATACCATCAGGATGAGCTTTATCCCAGACCCCGAAACCGCGCCGGATCCCGTAACTCAGTTGAGCGTGGCCGAACGTGCCTTCTATGCACGTCAGCTGATTCTGCCCGAGATCGGCATGGCGGGGCAGCTGAAGCTGAAGGCGGCACGGGTTGCGGTGCTCGGTGCCGGTGGGCTTGGTGCCCCCGCCCTGCTCTATCTTGCGGGGGCCGGGGTGGGCGAGATTATCATCATCGACGATGATTCCATTGAGATCTCAAACCTGCACCGGCAGGTCATCCACAGTTACGCACGGGCGGGAAACTCGAAGGCAGAGTCGGCTGCCGAAACGATGCGCGCGCTCAACCCCTTCATCACGGTGACCGTTATCCGCGAACGCCTCACCGATGCTAATGCCCTGAGTTTTCTCACCGGTGCGGATGCGGTGCTTGACGGCAGCGATAACTTTGAGGCCCGCTACGCGGTTTCGGCTGCGGCACAACAGTTGGGCATCCCACATATTTGGGCGGCAATCCTGGGTTTCGACGCACAGCTCAGCGTATTCTGGGCAGGTCACGGGCCGGTCTATGAGGACCTCTATCCGCAGGCTCCCGCACCGGGAAGCGTTCCTTCGTGCAGTACCGCCGGGATTATTGGGGCGCTCGCCGGGGTAGTGGGCTCAGCGATGGCAATGGAGGCTATTAAGGTCATCACGGGTTCCGGAAAGCCGCTGCTAGGTGAGGTTGGGCTATACTCCGCGTTAACAGGAAAATGGGAATATATACCTCTCTTAGCTTCGATGCAAGCAAAACCTAAGAAATCGGTAGAAACTCACCCTCAAGAGAGTCAAGACACTAAAAATCACTTAATATTTCGTCATAATTCAGGAAAATTGACGGGTAACCATCACACGCAAAAGTTAGAAGACATAACCCCTGTTCAAGCCCAGCAGCTTTCGCAGTACGAAAAAATGACCCTTATAGATGTTCGTGAAGCTATCGAGTTTTCTTCTTTTGCGATCGATGGGGCAATTAATCTGCCGCTGACAGAAATCTTGGAAGCTGCCCGCGAAGGTCGTCTTGCCGCGAAAATCCGCGAAAAAATTGACCCCGCATCGAAATATCTTGTGGTCTACTGCACGGGATATACACGGGCGTTGGAGGCGGCACGGGATATTGCTGCCGCTACAGATACTCCCGTGCGTGTTTTAGTAGGTGGAATTTCCGGATGGCTTACAGTCTGAATAACCCTATGAATTTCCTGGATTAGAGAATATTTTTATATCGTATTTGGCATACCAATTTTTGCGATATATTGGCTGTATGGAACAAGCATCACAGACCAAAGGTCCGGATGGACCCCTTACCGATCAGCTGATCAAATTCGGTAAGTTCTTCTCTCGCTGGGACGAGACTGATGACGGTCGTGCGGTTTTCCGCGAAGGCGGTCGCAAAGGCGATACCTTCTACCGCGACCGCTGGAGCCATGATAAAGAAGTTCGCTCAACCCACGGTGTGAACTGTACCGGCTCCTGCTCATGGAAGGTGTATGTCAAAGACGGCATTATCACCTGGGAAGCACAGCAGACCGACTATCCCACAGTCGGTCCCGACCGCCCCGAATACGAACCGCGCGGATGCCCCCGTGGCGCTGCATTCTCGTGGTACACCTACTCGCCGACCCGCGTGAAATACCCTTATGTACGCGGTCTGCTCCTCGAAATGTACCGCGAAGCAAAAGCCCTGCACAGCGACCCGGTTGAAGCATTCCACTCCATCGTCTCCGACCCCGTCAAACGCAACCGCTACATCAGCGCGCGCGGTAAAGGCGGATTGGTGCGCTCCACCTGGGCGGAAGCGCTCGAAATCGTAGCCGCCGCCCACGTGCACACCATTAAGTACTACGGACCCGACCGCTGCACCGGCTTCACCCCGATTCCCGCAATGTCGATGGTCTCCTTCAGTGCCGGTGTGCGCTTTATCCAGCTCATCGGCGGCGTGATGACCAGCTTCTACGACTGGTATGCCGACCTGCCGCCAGCGAGCCCGCAGATCTGGGGCGAGCAGACGGACGTGCCCGAGTCGAGCGACTGGTACAATGCGGGCTACCTCATCACATGGGGCTCGA
>ERZ772924.1751-NODE-1751-length-10232-cov-5.366021_pt1 | contig 10232 bp, 9 predicted proteins | sample MGYA00512116_ERZ772924 | MGnify/ENA primary metagenome ERZ772924 (study PRJEB29015, sample SAMEA2737920) | human oral metagenome | biome: human oral; feature: human-associated habitat; material: dental | place: China | collected 2134 ...
GTTACCTTCATAGAAGGTTACTTCGCAGTCGTCGTCCATGCCGTCCACGATAAATTTGAGCGCGTCACCGATGTTGTCGGCTTCGATTTCGTATTGGTTGAATTCGTCGTCCATAAACACATACATGGGGTCGGCGAAATAGCTGTATTTGCAGTTTTTGCGGCTCAATACCACCACGTCAAATTTGTCGTCTGCTTTCACGATGGTTTCGCTGTTTGCGCCTGTGAGCAAGTTTTTCAGCTTCATGGATACTTTGGCTGATGAGCGTCCGCCTTTGATGTATTCGGCTTTTTGCACGACCATGGGGTCGTTGCCAATCATAAATACATTGCCTGCACGCAGTTCTTGTGCTGTTTTCATTGGATTTTTTCCTAGTTCGGGTTGTAAACAAAGGGCGCGATTCTAGCTTATTTTTGCTTTTTAATAAAGGGGTTTGGCTGTTTTCAGGCTGCCTCAGTGTTAAAATGAGGGACTTGTTTATTTTGTTTTCAGGCTGCTGTAATGAGAGTGTTTGGATTGGTTGTATTGTTGGCGATGCTGTCGGGCTGCGCGGGGACGTATGCGCGGGGTTATGGTAATGAACATGGGGCGGCGGGAATGGTGGGTCGCTCGTTTAGCTGGTGAATGCGATGCGGATTTTGAGTTACAATATTCAGGCGGCGATTGCGTCCACCAGCTATTTGAGCTACGCGCTGCGGCTGCATCGGCAGGTGTTGCCCAGCCCTGCGAAGCGGCAGGTGTTGGCGGATATTGCGCGGTTTATCAGCGATTTTGATGTGGTGTGTTTGCAGGAGATTGATTTTGGCGGGCTGCGCAATGGTTTTTTGAGCCAAGCGCAGCAGTTGTTGGCGCAAACGCCGTTTTCGCATTCGGTGTGGCAGGTCAATCGCGTGGTGGGCAAGCTGTCGCGGCATGGCAATTTGATTTTGAGCAAATCGCCGATGCGCGAGGTAGTGAACGAGCCGTTGCCGAGCAAGATTAAGGGGCGCGGGATGCTGGCGGCGGAGGTGGAAACGGCGCGGGGGCGGCTGGTGGTGGCGAATGTGCATTTGAGCTTGGGGGCGGTGGATCAGTTTCGCCAGATTCGCTTTGTGCGGCAGAAATTGGCGGCGTTTGAGAATGTGTGTTTAATGGGGGATTTTAATTGCCCGCCCGATGCGGAGCAGCTTTGTTTGCTTACCGACCATGATTATGCGCGGCTGGCTTTGGATTCGCCTACATACCCAAGCTGGAAGCCGAAGCAGTCGCTGGACCATATTTTTGTGAAAGGCAGCCTGAAAGGGGCTTGCCATGTGAGCCAGTTTGCGGCATCCGACCATTTGCCTGTGGTGTTGGAGGTGGATGGGTAGGCGGGGATGGGATGATTAAAGGCAGCCTGAAAACGGGGGTAGGGTTTTCAGGCTGCCTTTGGCATGGGGTAATTAGCTCGATTACAACGTTACTCTGTTTTCAGGCTGCCTTTGTTCACAACAACAGAGGCAGCCTGAAACGCATCAAACAGCTTATTTCACCAACGCAATCAAATCATTCGCCAACACATCGGCGGCTTGTTGATAGCCCAGTTTGGAAAAATGCACGCCATCCTTAGCCGCCAAGCCTTGTTCCGACCACGCTTTCATGCTGCACGCGCCGCCCATTGCGTCTTGCCACGACCAATACAGCGTTTGCTCTTCTTGGGCAACGCGCATCTGCATGGATTGCACGGCATCCAGATACTCGGGGCGGGTGCCGCAGTCGCCTACTTTGGTTTTCAGCGATTCGGGTGCGCCGATGACCAAAATGCCTGCGTTGGGCAGCGTTTGTTTGATGAGCTGGATGTAGTTGCGCCATGTTTGCTCGGTTTGCTGCACGTCCAGTTTTTCGTTAAAGGCTTCGTTGGTGCCGTAGGCAAGGATAACCAAATCGGCTTGGGTTTGCGCTAAATCGCCCAGCCAGTTTTGCCGCCATTTGGATAATTGGCTCATTTGCGCGCCGTTGATGCCCATCGCGGATAGGGTAACGCCTGCGCGTTGGTTTTCAATGTTCACCAAGCCGACTGTCCACGGCATCGCGTCGTTGCTGATGGATAGTGGCAGCGTGGCTTGGGTGTAGAGCACTTGCCAGCCTGCGTTTTCAATCGGGATGTGCTGCCCGTTGATGTTGAGCGTTTGGTTGGGCGCGGCGGGTTTGATAAACAGGGCAACGTCTTGCGTGCCTTCGCTGCCTTGCGCGGTGGAGTTGATGGTGAGGTCGCCGCCTGTGGTGGATTGGGCAATCACGCCGCCGAGCGGGAAGTCGGCTTGCGAGCCGCGGCTGGTGAGCGTTGCCCAGCCGTTGCTGTTGTAGCGCGGCAGCGCTTGGCGTTGCCCTTTGACTGCGCTGGGGTAAATCCAGCCGATGCCGCCGTTGCCCCAGCGGCTTTGCAGGCGTTGGCGCAGTTGGTCGGTGAAATAATCGCCTGCGGTGTGGGAATCGCCAATTTGCACGATGCGGAATTTGCGGTTGTCTTTTGCGCCTGAAATGCTGCGCAATTTTTTTACCCATTGCGGTTTGGCGTTGCCGTAGTTTTGCAGCAAGCCTGCGCTGCTTACGGCGGTGATGTTGTCGGCTTGGGCAGCTTGGGGGATGGCGCTGTTGAGGCTTAATCCGCCAAACACGAGAATTACTTTTGCTATATCCATGTTGTTTAATCCTTATGGTTGCGCAAACTCAATTTTTTGCATGATGGCTTGCGCGAGTAGTTTTTGTCCTTCAACGGAAAAGTGGATGCCGTCTTTGCTGCGATAGCGGACGATTTTGCCGCCCACTTCTACCGAGTCGCTGTATTCTGCGCCGCCGTTGCTCAATAGCCCTGCGGTTGGTATCCAAAATACTTTGTCTTTGAGATGCGCGGCAAATAGTTTGTCTAAATAGCGCATTTGGTCATCTAGCTTTTTCTTTTTCATATAGGGCATACCGAGCCAAATGACTTGGGCGTTGTGTTGCTTGGCGGCATCCAAAATGCGATTGACGCGGTTTAGGTATTCGGCTTCCCATTCGGGCGTTTGGAATTTTAAATACGCGCCGCCTTTGGGGTTGGGGAAATCCCACGGGTCGTTCGCGCCAAGAAACATCACCATCAGCCGTATATTGGGGTTTTCTTTGAAGGTTTGCTCAATGGTGAGCGGCCAGTCAAAAAAGTTGGGATAGGATAGCCCTGTGCTTTGTTTGCTGAGGTTGATGGAGGCGATGCCGTATTGTTGTTTGAGGCTTTGTTGTACAAAGGGGGCAACGCCTTGCATCAGCGAATCGCCTGTAAAGAATACCACATCTCCTTGTCGTAAAACAGCTTTTCGTGGCGCGATAGGCTTTTCAGGCTGCCTTTGCTTGGCTTGGGCTGCGGCAGCGCGAGCTTGCTCGGCTTGGCGTTGGGCGGCTAATCGGGCGGCTTCGCGTTGCGCGGCGGCTTGGGCTTCGGCTTCTAGGCGGGCGGCTTCTCGGGCGGCGGCGATGTTGACGGGCAGTTGCTCGTTTTGGGTGGCAATCCAGTTTTTCAGGCTGCCCAATTGCTCGTTGGCAACCTGTTGCCATTTTGCACCGGCCGTCCATTCGGCATAGGGGGCAAGGGCTTCAAGCGGGCTGGTTTGGTGGTAGGTTTGTTGCCAATAGGCGTTGATGGAGTCTTGGCTAAACCATGTTACGCTGGCGGCGGCAAGCGTGAACGAGAAAATGAGTGAGAGCTGGGTTTTCATGCTGCTGCCTTAGAAATTGGCGTAAATAAAGTTGGGCAACCCTGATGGGGCAAAGGTGATGATGAGCATCAGGGCTAGGGTGATGGGGATAAACCATAGCCAAAGCGGGATTTTTTCTAAGGCGGATACGGCGTGTTGGAACAGTTTGCTTAGTAGCGGGTAGGCGGCAAGCATCAGGGCAAATGTGGCGATTAAGCCGATGTTGTACCAATCGGAAATCGCCCAGCCTTTGCTGTTATACAGCAGGGATTGGAACATCAGGCGTGCGCTATCTAAATCGCGGGCGTTGAAGATGACGAACGTGAAGCTCACAAAATGGAAGGTAATGAAAATGGCGAGCCATTTGCCGATGGCGGTGTTGCTCAACTTTTTGCCTTTAAACCATTTTTTACCAATATTGAGCCACACGAGGGCGATGCCGTGCAGCGTGCCCCAAATCAGGAAATTCCAGCCATATCCATGCCAGATTCCTGAAAACATCATGGCAAGCAGCAGGTTGATTTGGGTGCGGGTGAAATTTTGGCGGCTGCCGCCCAGCGGAATGTAAACATAATCGCGTATCCATGTGGACAGGCTGATGTGCCAGCGATTCCAAAAATCCACCAGATTGAACGCGCGCAGCGGCGCGGCGAAGTTTTCAGGCAGACTGAAACCGAGCAGCATGGCGATGCCGATTACAAGGTCGCTGTATCCTGCGAAGTCAAAAAAAAGCTGGAAGGTGTAGCCATAGATGGCGGCGAGGATGCTGAACCCGTCAAACTGCGCGGGGTTTTCAAACACGGGCGACACCCAGCCGTCGGCAAGGCAGCCTGAAAACCACCATTTTTGCGCGATGCCCGCCAATATCAGGCACACCGCCAGCGCGGGGCGCAGGATGCTGCGCGGGGCGGTGGTTTGGATTTGGGCTTGCGCGCCTTGGGCGATGCCGACCACTTTGTTTTGATACGGCACGGCGCGGATGATGGGACCCGATGTGATGGTGGGGAAAAAGCTCAGGTGCAGCAGCAGGTTTGCCCATGTGAACGGCTTGACCAGCGGGGCGCGGTGGGTTTCCACCAGATAGGCGATGGATTGGAAGGTGTAATACGACACGCCGATGGGCATCAGGATGTCCACGATTTCGCTTTGCCCGAGGTAGTTTTGCAGATAGGGGCGGAAGAAGTCGTAGTATTTGAACACGCCGAGAAACAAGAGGCAGCCTGAAACGCCGAGCGCGAGCCAGCTCTTGCCGTGTTTTTGCTGCGGGCGCACCAGTTGGCAGGCGATAAGGTGCACCCAAACGGACAGCGCGGCAACGGCGGCAAGAAAGGCGGGGTTGGCGTGATACAGCCAGCCTGCGCCGGCGGCGAGCAACAGCGCGTTTTGCCATTTGGGGCGGCGGGCAAACGCCCAATAAAGCGGGAGAAACAGCAGCAAGAAAACGGCAAATTCAATGGAAAGAAGGGGCATGGGGTGAAGCTTTGCGGGACGGGTTTAACGGCAGGATTTTTTTGAAAAAAGAGCCGAATTATAGCGGAAAACAGCCGATGATGGCGGGGGATTGAACGGGATTGGATGCGCCAAAGGCAGCCTGAAAACGGGGAAAACTGCTTTCAGGCTGCCTTCATTCATAATCCGGGCGGCTAGGGCTTTAATCCGCCCTACTCTGCGGAGTGGTTGCCTTCTTTGGCGCAATCGGGCAGCGGCACTTTGTGCTGTATGGCAAACACGGCAGCCTGAACGCGGCTGTCCAGTTTCAGCTTGCGCAGGATGTTTTGCACGTGCACTTTGATGGTGGATTCGGCAAGGTTCAGGTTTTTGGCGATGGCTTTGTTGCTGTATCCCGCCGCCAGATGCCCCAGTGTTTCCAATTCGCGCGGGGTGAGCTGGCTTAACGCGCTTTCGGCTTGGGCGGGGCGAATCAGCGATTGCACCAGCCGCTCGGTCATTTCGGGCGAATAGGCGTTGTCGCCATTGACCACTTTTTTGATGGATTCAATCAGATAGTTGGCGTTGATGTTTTTCAGCAAAAAGCCGCTGGCGCCCAAGCGGATGCATTCGGTTAAGTCTTCGCTGTCTTCGGACACGGTGAGCATGATGACTTTTTGCTCGGGGCGGCTGGACAGGATTTGGGCGAGCGCGTCGCGCCCGTTCATTTGCGGCATGTTCAAATCCAGCAAAACGACATCGGGTCGGATTTGCTCCACCAGTTTCACGCCGCTGAATCCGTCTGACGCTTCGCCTACGATGCTGAATTCGGTTTGGCGGCTTAATAGGGCTTTGATGCCGCTGCGAAACAGGGTGTGGTCGTCGATAAGGGCTATGTTGATGGTCATGTTTGGTTTCTCTCTTTTTTGGGCAGTGTGAGTTGGATTCGGGTGTGGTTTTGTTGGGATTGGATGCTGAGCCTGGCTCTGATGCGTTGGGCGCGCTCTTGCATGATGTTCAGCCCGATGTGGTCGGCGGTGCGTTCGGTGTGCGGGTTAAAGCCGATGCCGTCGTCGGTGATGGTGAGGGTGTAGTCTTGTTGGTTGTCTATGCGGATGGTTACGTTTTGCGCTTGGGCGTGTTTGCGGATGTTGGACAGGCTTTCTTGCAAAATAAAGATGAATTGCAGCTGCTGGCTGGGGGTGAGCGGCGCGCCGTTGCCGTGCCATTCGGTGTGCACTCGGATGTGGCTTTGCTCGGCAAGGCGTTGGGCGAGGGTTTCTATGGCTTCGTTGATGTTTTTCTGCGTGATTTTGGTGCGGAAGTTTTGCAGCAGCTCGCGCACGTCGTCGTAGCATTCTTGGATGCCGGTTTTGATGGATTGCAGGTTTTCTTGCGCGGCTTGGGTTTCTTGGTTTGCCCATGCGTTTTCCAGCATTTGGGTTTGCAGGTTCAGATAGCTGAGCGATTGGGCGATACTGTCGTGCAGGCCTTGGGCGATGGTGTTGCGCTCTTGCAATACGGCGTATTGGCGGCTTTCTTCGGCAAGCTGGTTGTTGTGGATGGCTAGGGCAAGCTGGTGCACAAGGGTTTGCACCAATCCGCCATCGGGGTTTTCAGGCTGCCTTTGGTTGTAGTATAGAACAAGTGTGCCCAGTGTGGTTTCATTGGCGCGAATTTTAAAGCTTTGTGTGAACGGCGGCAGGCTGAACGGGGTTTCAGGCTGCCTTTTGCTTTGGCGGGCGACAAGGTTGTTGTGGACGGACACATCGGCGGCTTCGGCGGGGGTGAGCGCGAGGATGTGCGGCAGGAAGGTTTGCGCGGCCTGCCGGATGGTTTGGGTTTGGTTGAGCTCTTGGGCGACGGTGTATAGGGTGTTGAGGGTGTGGTTTTTGCGCACGAGGTCTTGGGTTTTTTCGGCAACCTGCTGTTCCAGCTTGCCGTAGAGACGGGCGAGATGGCTACTCATACGGTTGAAGCCGTTGTCCACGATGGCGAATTCGGTGGAATTGTCTTCGGGGATGTATTCGCCGAACTGGCTGTTTTGGATGGCGATGACGCCTGTTTCCAAATTTTTGAGCGGGCGGATAATCCAGATTTTGAGCAGGATGATGGTGATGCCCGACACCACGAAAATCAGCACCATCAGCGCGGTTTGGAACACGCGCAGCCATTGGACGTAATAGGCGTTGTTGTGTTCTATGGTACGGGTGAGGCTGTCGATACTGGCGACGAAGTTGGGAATCAGGTGGTTGTCCAACAGGGCGAGATTGGGGTTGGGCGATTGGTATTGGGGTTTGATTTGGGTTTCCCAATATTGTTGCAGCAATTTGAGGTGCTGTTGGATGCTGCGGTCTTGCGGAAGGTTCAGCGGGCGGGTGGGATCGCTGTGGTGCAGGCGGGCAAGGGTTTGGTCGAAGGTTTGGATAAGGCTTTGCACTTTGCTGGTGTCGTTCAGATACAGGCGCAGGCGGTAGGTTTGGTAGCGCAGGCCGCCCGTGTCGTTCACGGCTGCCGCGCCGCCTTCCAGCCGCAAGGAAAGCAGCATGGTGATGCTGATGGCGATAAAGGCGGAGATGAGCCATGTGGTTACCAGCAGGGTTAGGCGGGAGACGAGGCTTTTGGGGATAAGGCGGGGCATGGTTTCTGGCTTTGCTAAACGGCGTTTCAGGCTGCATTGGTGGGATAGGCAGCCTGAAATCGGAAGTGAAGCGGCAACGGCCCGCCGCCCGATGGCGCATTCGGGGTTTGACGGGTTGGCAACATCGGTGGAATGCCGACACTCCGTTGCTGGCAGGCTGCGCAAAGGTTTCAGGCTGCATTGTAATGGGCAGCCTGAAAACCAACCGCTGCGCATTGCGTGCGGCAATGAGTTTTCAGGCTGCCTATTGCTTGAACAAATAGGCAGCCTGAAAACGGTTATCGCGCGGGTAAGGGCGCGGATGACGGCGCGGGATTAGCCCGCTAGGGTTTCATAAACCATGGGGCGGCTTTCAGGCTGCGTTTGTCCGATGCTCACCGCGTTGCGGTATGCCTGCGCGGCGGCCTGCCACGAGGCTTCGTCTTTCGCGTGCACCATGGCAAGCGGCGTGTCGGCTTCCACGCGCGCGCCGATGGGCAGGATTTCGTCAAAGCCCACACTGTGGTCAATCGCATCGCTGGCAACACGCCGACCGCCGCCCAAGTTGATGACGGCAACGCCGATGTCGCGCGTGTTCATGCTTTGGATGTAGCCCGCCGCCTGCGCCAACACGGGTTTTACCACCGCCGCTTTGGGCAGCTGCTCAAACGCGGTGCTGCCGCCTTGCGCCACCACCATTTTTTCAAACAATTCATACGCTTTGCCGTTGTCCAACACCGCTTGCAATTTGGCGCGCGCGTCTTCGCGGCTGGCGGCGAGTTTGCCGTTTACCAAGGCTTCCGCGCCCAGCGCGAGCGTGATTTCGTGCAAACGTGGGTTGCGGCTGCCCTCGCCGCGCAAATAGCGCACCGCTTCGCGCACTTCCACTGCATTGCCTGCGCTGGAAGCCAACACTTCGTTCATATCGGTGAGCAAGGCGGTGGTTTGGCAGCCTGCGTTGGTGGCGACTTGGGCGATGCTTTGCGCCAACTCGCGCGAAAGTTCATAGGTAGGCATAAACGCGCCATTACCCACTTTCACATCCATCACCAAGCTGGTTAAGCCTTCGGCGAGCTTTTTAGACAAAATAGACGCGGTAATCAGCGAAAGATTTTCCACCGTGGCGGTTACATCGCGCGTGGCGTAGATTTTGCGGTCGGCGGGGGCTAGGTTGCCCGTTTGCCCCACAATCACGCAGCCGATTTGTTTTACCAACTCCTGCATTTTTTGCGGCGTGGGGAAAATATCAAAGCCTTTGATGCTTTCCAATTTGTCCAGCGTGCCGCCCGTGTGCCCCAAGCCCCGCCCTGCAATCATCGGCACAAAGCCGCCGCACGAAGCCAGCATGGGCGCCAGCATCAGCGACACCACATCGCCCACGCCGCCTGTGGAATGTTTGTCCAGCGTGGGGGCGTTAAGGTTGTATTTATCCCAATTCAGGCTGTCGCCGCTGTCGCGCATGGCAAGGGTTAAGGCGGTGCGTTCGTCTAGGTTTAAATCGTTGAAATAAATCGCCATGCACATCGCGGCAATTTGCCCTTCGCTGATGCTGCCGTCGGTTACGCCTTTGATATAGAACTGGATTTCTTCTGGGGATAAGGTTTGTTTGTCGCGTTTTTTGCGGATGATTTCTTGGATTAGCATGAGATAAGCTCCTTCAATAATGATGATGCGCCGATGCGGAAGTTTTCAGGCTGCACCCAATCTGCGCCCATTTTGGCGGCGGCTTGGGCAATATAGGCTTCGGCGGTGGCAATGTCGCGCACGCCGCCCGAAATTTTCAGCCCCACAGGTTGCTTGGCTTGGGCAATTTGGTCTAACAAAATCGCGCTGGCTTCTAGGCTTGCACCGTGGGCGATTTTGCCTGTGGACGTTTTCAAAAAATCTGCGCCTGCGGCGATGGCGATTTGCGCGGCTTGGGCGATTTCTGCGGGCGAGAGCGCGCCTGTTTCCAAAATCACTTTCAGGCTGCCTGCTTGCTGATGCACCAGCGTGGCAATTTGGTTGCACATGGCTTCGCCAGCGGCGGCGTTGCCTTGCTGCAAGGCTTTATAGGGGAACACGAGGTCAATTTCGTTTGCGCCGTCTGCCAAGGCTTGCTGCGTTTGGGCTAGCACGTCTGCCAGCGGCTCATCGCCCGTGGGGAAATTGACCACAGTCGCCACATTGATGCCGCTGCTCTCGGGCAGTCTTGCGCGGCTTTGCGCCACAAACGGCGGATACACACACACCGCCGCCACTTTGCCGATGCTTTGCGTGGCGTTGCTGCATAGCGCGTCTATCACGGCGGGGGTGTCGTTGTCGTTTAGCGAGGTTAAATCTAAAAGCGAAAGAATTTTGGCTTTGCTGATGTTCATGGCGTTTCCTTTTTTGTAATGGCGTTTCAGGCTGCCTCAATGCGCTTGGCTAGTTAAAATGGATTTTCATGCAAAACCCCAATGGCAGCCTGAAATCTAAAATGGAACGGCGGCGGTTCGCCGCCAAATGGCTGATTA
>ERZ772924.1752-NODE-1752-length-10231-cov-18.665291_pt1 | contig 10231 bp, 9 predicted proteins | sample MGYA00512116_ERZ772924 | MGnify/ENA primary metagenome ERZ772924 (study PRJEB29015, sample SAMEA2737920) | human oral metagenome | biome: human oral; feature: human-associated habitat; material: dental | place: China | collected 2134 ...
GCCTACCTGTCGGCGGCCCGGCCGGGCGTGCGCGAGGCCATCCGTCGTTGGCGCGCCGGGGGCGTCAGGAGCATCGCGGTCGCCGCCTATCTCCTGGCGGAGGGGCGCTTCTCCCGCGCTTTGCACAGCGCCGACGCCGATGTGGTCTCCGCTCCCCTGGGCGATCATCCCGCGATCGCGGAGCTCGTCGCCAGGCGCTATCGGGCCGCCATCGGTCAGCACTCCCGTCCTGAGCGCCTCAGAGGATAAGGTTGAGCCCCAACGACCTACCGGTCGTCCGACAACTGGTCGCTCGGTGAGAATCCGGGCGGGAGAGAGCGAGGCACGTGGCGAAGTACGAGGAGATCTACTCCGCACTGCGCACGGGGATCGAACGGGGCACGTACCCCTTCTTGTCATTCCTCCCCTCGGAGAACTCCCTGGCGGACGAGTTCGGGATCTCGCGCAACACGGTGCGCAAGGCGCTCCAGTACCTGGCGAGCCAGGGGTACGTCCAGGCGATGCAGGGCAAGGGGATCCAGATCATCTTCCGCCGGCACCGGACCTCCCACTTCCTGCTCGCCGGCATCGAGTCGCTGGCCGAGGCCGGCCGACGACTGGGCATCGAGGTGCGCACCAGGCTGCTGGACTCCAGCACGGTGACCGTCGACGCGGATCTGGCCCAGCGATCCGGCCTGCCCGAGGGCGCGAGCGCGATCGCGCTGAAGCGCCTGCGATCCCTGGACGGGCGCCCCGCCATCGTGGACCACAACATGTTCCTCGCCGAGGTCGTCCCGCGGGTACCGAGGGAGGCGGCCGAGTCCTCCATCTACGCCTACCTGGAGAACGAGCTCGGGGTGAGCATCGTCTCCTCCTCCCGTCTGGCCACCATCGAGCCGGCCGACGAGGAGGACCTGCACTACCTCGACCTGGGCGGGCAGAACTGCGTGGGCGTCGTGGAGTCCTTCTCCTTCGACTCCTCGGGCGTGCCCTTCGAGTACACCCGCTCCCGTCATGCGGCCAGGACCTTCAGCTTCATCTCAATCGCCCAGCGCCTGCCGGCGCAGCGCTGACAGTACCCGACTCGCGACCGGCTCCCTCCCGGAGATCATGCGCCTGCGGGCTCCCGACGTCCCAGCCGGACCTTCTTGACCTCGCGGACCTTATCGACGTCGGCATCGGAGAAACCGAAGAAGTAGGTGCACGTGAAGGAGACGGCAAGAGCGGCGATGGAGGCGATCCAGTAGCCCGTGAAGCCCGAGTCGATGCCTTCGGGATTGACGAAGGAGGGGAAGCCGACGAAGGCCCCGGTGAAGCCGTACATAGTGACATTGAACAGGCCGGTGAGCAGACCGCCCACGGCACCGCCGATCGACGCGGTGATGAAGATTCGGCCGTACTTGAGGTTGAGACCGTACATGGCGGGCTCGGTGATACCGCAGAAGGCGGAGATGGTCGCGGGCCCGGCGAGCGTGCGAATGCGGGCGTTGCGCGTCTTGAGCCACACCGCCAGGGCGCCGCCGCCCTGAGCGATCATGGTCGCCGAGACGATGGCGTTCAGGGGCGAGCTCCCGGTCTGGGCCAGATCGGCGGAGATGAGCGGGATGACCGCCCAGTGCAGGCCGAAGATGACCAGGCACTGGTAGAAGCCGCCGATGAACAACCCGGCCAGCGAGAAGTTCAGGTCGAACCCGGCCAGCGAGAAGTTCAGTCCGAGGACGAGCTTGATGGCGCCGGCGATGCCGCCGGAGATGAACATGATGACGGGGCCGAAGACCAGCAGGATGAGGGCGGAGACGATGAAGACCTCGAGCAGCGGCATGAAGATCGAGCGGACGACCACGGGGATCCGCCTCTTGAGGACCGGTTCGATCCTGGCCGCCAGCCAAGCCGCCACGATGATCGGGAAGATCGAGCTGGTGTAGGCGGTCCTCTCCGGCAGGGAGACCGGAATGCCGAAGAAGTCGGCGTTGAACACCGTCTGCCCGAGTCTGGCGACGATCCTGTAGTCGGACGCGTCCGAGTTCGAGAGGTCGATCAGGCTGGGATAGCACAGGACCCCGCCGATGATGGCCACGACGATGGGATCCGAGCCCAGGCGCCGCGCCGCGGTGAATCCGATGATGATGGGCAGGAAGTAGAACACCGAGGAGGACATCGCATCGATGATCTTGTAGGTGGACGTCCCCGCCCCCACGATGTCGAACTGGGTGAGCAGGGACAGGATCCCCTTGAGCACGCCCGAGGCCGCGAGCAGGCCGATGACCGGGATCATCGAGCCGGTGATGACCCCGATCATCGAGCTGAAGCCGAACTTGAGCCATCCGATCAGAGTGGTGGGCCTCTCGACCTCCTCGACCTCGCCGCCGTCCGCGTCTCCCCAAGCCGTGCCGGGCAGCTGCTTCACGACCGCGTCGTAGACGTCCTCCACCGCCGGGCCGATGACCACCTGGTACTGGCCGCCGGCCTTGGCGACGTCGATGACGCCCTCGGTATCGGCCACCGCCGCGTCGTCGGCGAGCGACTGGTCCTTGAGGTAGAAGCGCACCCGGGTGATGCAGTGGAGCACCGAGCGGACGTTGTCGGGACCGCCGATGCTCCTGATGATGCCGGCGGCCGTGGCGTCGAAGCCGGTGAGGCCATCGGCGCCGCCCGTCCCGGAGACGGCTCCCGAACCGGCGGCGTCATCGTCATCGGCGGCGGACTCGCCGCTCTTGAGCACAGCGGTGGCGATGGTGGTGCCCACCTCGGCCTCGCCGATGGTGACGGAGAGCGACTCGAGGTGGGTCATGGTGTTGGTGAGGACCACGATGGCGGTGGTGGCCTTGCCGGCGGCGCGGATGGCCTCCAGGTCCATGGTGCCCAGCGCATCGCCCGCCCTGACGGCGTCGCCGACGCTCACGCCCAGATCGAAGGGCTCTCCCTCCAGCTCGACGGTGTCCACGCCCAGGTGGACGAGGACCTCGAGGCCGGAGTCCGCCTTGAACCCGATGGCGTGCCCGGTTCCGGCCACCATGGTGACGGTGGCGTCCACCGGGGAGACGATGGCCCCGTCGTCTGGCTCGACGCCGAGCCCATCGCCGACGGCCTTGGAGGAGAAGACCGGATCGGGAACGTCGGCGAGGTCGATGACCCTCCCCGTCACCGGGGAGGCGATCGGGACCTCGCGTTCGGTCGCTGGCTTGGCTGGTAGGGACATGACGTGTTCCTTTCGGAGCGTTGTGCTGTCAGCGGGTCGGGGAGGTGCCGCCGGGCGGGGAGCGGTACTCCGTGGTGGGCAGGGATCGGGATCAGGACTGGAGGACGACTGAGCAGCGGACGGGTACGGGGGCGGCGCGCGGGAGCGGACCACCCGGGTCACACGAGCAGGGCGAGGGCCTCGTACGGGCGCAGGCTCATCCGCTCCCGCAGCGATCGGAGCGGGTAGTTGGAGATGAGCACCTCCCCGCCCAGGAAGTCCGCGGGCAAGTCGATCCCGGTCTCGTGCCCGCGGAAGCTGCAGACGACCAGCAGGCGGTGCTCCTCGTCGTGGCGGACGTAGGCCATGATGTCCGGGTCGTCGAGGGCGTAGGGCTCGTAGGCTCCCCCGGATATCACCGGCACGCTCTTGCGCAGGGCGATGAGTCTCCTGTAGTAGGGGAGGATGCGGCCCGACGCCTCCTCGTGGGCGACATTGACCTCGTCCTGGTTGGTGGGCCGCAGCCAGGGGACGCCATCGGTGAACCCGGCGCTGGCGCTCGCGTCCCACTGCATGGGGGTGCGGGCGTTGTCGCGCGCCTTGGAGTGGACGATCCGGAAGGCCTCGTCCGCCTCGTGCCCGGCGGCGACGAGCTCGGCGAAGGCGTTGCGCGCCTCGATATCGACGTAGTCCTCGATGGTCGTGTATCCGGGGTCGCTCATGCCGATCTCCTCCCCCATGTACACGTAGGGGGTGCCGCGCATGAGGTGGATGGCGGTGGCGAGCATGGTGGCGGACTCGTAGCGGAAGCGGTCGGCGTCGCCGAACCGGTCGATGGCGCGGGGCTGGTCGTGGTTGTTCCAGAACAGGGCGTTCCAACCGCCGCCGTCCTGGAGACCGAGGGACCAGTCGTTGAGGAGCCTCTTCAGGGCGGGGATGTCGGGATCCATGAGCGTCCACTTGCGCCCCGACGCGTAATCGACCTTGAGGTGGTGGAAGTTGAACACCATGGACAGCTCACGGTTCTCGGGCCGCGTGTACTCCACGCACGCGCCGATGCTGGTCGAGGACATCTCCCCCACCGTCACCGAGTCGGGGTCCTGGCCGAAGCTGGCCTCATTGAGCTCGCGCAGGTAGGTGTGGACCAGGGGGCCGTCGGTGTAGACGGCCCGGTCGTCGGTGCCCGCCGGCGCATCGACGAACGGCTCGGGCTTGCCGATGAGGTTGACGACGTCGAAGCGGAAGGCGTGCACGCCCCGGGCGCGCCAGAAGTTGACGACCTCGGCGGCGCGGGCGCGCACCTCGGGGTTGTGCCAGTCGAGGTCGGCCTGACCGGGGTCGAAGAGGTGGAGGTAGTACTCGCCCGAGAGCGGGCGCGCTGGCTGCCGGGCGGACAGCAGCGCTTTGTTCCCGCGCGATTTCTTCGGCACGGCGCTGGGCTTCGGCCCGGAAGCGGGCGCGTTCGGCTTCGGCTTTTTGTGCGGCCTGTTCGGCGGCGAGGCGCTCGGCGCTTTGTCGTTCGGCGGTTTGTCGCGCCAGTTCGGCGTTGAGTTGTGCGGCTTCTGCGCGGCGTTGTGCCTCGGCTTGGCGCGTGGCTTGTTCGGCGACAAGGCGGCGGCGTTCGGCTTCTTGGCGCGCAAGGCTGGCCTGGCGCTCGGCTTCGACTTGGCGCTCCAGGTTGGCGGTTGCCTGGTTGGCCGAATTGCGGTCGATGGCGACCGGCGGTGGTGCCAGCGGGATTTGCGGCGGGCGTTGGGTTTCTTCGGCCTGGCGGCGGGCGATGGCTTCGGCTTGTTGTTGTTCGGCGGCTTCGGTCGCGCGTTGTTCGGCGTCGCGGCGGTCGAGGTCGGGCGCAGCGATGCTGGCCGGCGGGCGTTTGGCGGCGGCGGTTTCTTTGGTTTTGTCGTTTTTGGCTGCGGGTTTGTCGCCGTTCATGAGTTGGGCAAGGAGTTGGCTGTCTTGCGGGTTGTCGTTGGTACCCAGTTTGTGTTTTTTCCGGTATTCCTGGATGGCGTTTTGGCTTTTGGCGCCGATGATGCCTTTGCTGCCGCCGGTGTCGTAGCCTTCGGCGCGCAGTTTTTGTTGGAGTTTTTTGTTGATTTGGGTGTTCAGGCCGGGTAGCCAGCTGGGGTCGGTTTTGCCGGTTGTCGCAAGGCCGTTGGCTTTTTGGTAGGCCTTGATGGCGGCCGTGGTGGCGGCGGTGGTTTTGCCGTTGGCGGGGCCGGCGTTGTAGCCGAGGAAGTTCAGGCTGGTTTGCAGGGTTTTGGTGTAGGCGCTGCTGTGCTGGTCTTTTTTGGCGTGTTTGTTTTGGATGAGCCAGTCGGTGATGTTTTTGTGGCCGTTCAGGGTGGCCAGGTCGTAGGGGGTGAGGCCGCTGGTGTCGGTGATGTTAAAGGGGCATTTTTGGTCGTGGTATTTTTTGAGGGCGTCCAGTTTGCCTTCGCGCGCGGCGCTCAAGGCGGCCAGGCGCTGGTCGCCGCAGGGGTTGTTTTTGGCGGTGGCGGCGGGTTTGTCGTTTTTGGCTGTCGCGGTTTTGGCGGTGTCTTTGCTTTTGTCGTTTTTGGCTGTCGTGGTTTTGGCGGTGTTTTTGGTTTTGTCGTTTTTGGCTGTCGCGGTTTTGCTGGTGTCTTTGGTTTTGTCGTTTTTGGCGGCGGGTTTGTTGGTGGCCGCGGTGGTTTTCGCGGTTTTTTTGGGGTTGTTGTCCGCTTTGGCGCCGGTTTTGCCGGGGGCAGCCGGTTTGGCAGTAGTTTTGGCCGCAGCGGTTTTGGTCGTGGTTTTGGCTGGTGCCGCTTTGGCCGGGGTGGGTTTGGCGGGGGTTTTGTTGGTCGCGGGTTTTGTTGCGGCGGTTTTGTTGGTGGCCGGTTTGGTTGCTGCCGGTTTGGCGGCGGTTTTGGCCGGAGCGCTGTGGGCGACGGGCAGGGCGGCGGCGAGGAGGGCGGCGAGGAGGATGCCGCGCAGGGTGGTTTTGGGGTTCATGCTGTGGATGCCTCGTGTGGTTATTGGGGGTGGCGCAGGAGGAAGGCCTGCATGGCGATGAGGGTGTTGGCGTTGTCGAGTTTGCCCTGGGCGAGCCAGTCGAGGGCGGTTGTGTAAGGCAGGCTATGGACGGCGATGTCTTCGCCTTCGTCAAGGAGGCCGGTGTAGGGGGTGATTTGGCTGCTGTCGATTTCGGCAAGGTAGAGGTGGGTACGGCCTGCGCTGCCGCCAGGGCTGCCGAGGTAGGTGTAGAGGTGTTCGAGACGGCGGGCGCGGGTGCCGATTTCTTCTTCGAGTTCGCGCTGGATGCTGGCTTCGGGCGAGGGGTCGTCCGCGTCCATGAAGCCGGCGACGATTTCGTATTGCCAGGGGTTTTCGCCCGCGACCATCGCGCCGATGCGGTATTGTTCGACGAGGATGATGCGGCCGCGTTCGGGGTCGTAGGGCAGGGCGGCGACGACGTGGTGGCTGCCGCCCAAGCATTCGCGTTCGACGTGTTCGATCATGCCGCCACGGAAGCTTTCGTAGCTGACGGTGTAGCGGCGCACGCGGAAGAAGTGGTGGTAGGTTTCTTCGCTGTGGTGGGTGTGGTGCTGGTAGTTCATGCGGGTTCAGTAGCGCGGGGTGGTGCCGATGTAGCTGTAGGGGTTGGCGGTCTGGCTGCCTTGGCGGGTTTCAAAGTAGAGCGCCGGGGTGTTTTGCGGGCCGATGCCCATGCTGGCGATTTGTTGGCCGCGCTGGACGTGTTGTTTTTCTTTGACGCGGATGTTGTCGAGGTAGGCGTAGGCGGCGAAGACGTTGCCGTGGCGGATAACGACGGCGCGTCCGAGGCCGGTGAGGCCGCTGCCAACATAGGCGACTTCGCCGTCTGCGGCGGCGTTGACGGGTTGGCCGAGGCTGCCGCCGATTTTGAGGTTTTTGCCGCCGGGGCTGTTGGCGTTGTATTCGCTAATAACGCGGCCACGGGTCGGCCAGCTCCAGCCGGGTTGGCCGTTGCTGCTGATTTGCGGGATGTGAACGGGGCGGAGCGCAACGCCGCGCGGCGGGGTGGTGTGCAGGCGTTGGCCGACGAGGATGTGGTTGGGGTCGCTGATGCTGTTCCAGTTGGCCAGTTCCTGGATGTCAAGGCCGTAACGCCAGGCGATGCCAAAGAGGGTGTCGCCGGGGCGGACGGTGTAGTCGCCGCCGGGGCGCAGTGCGCCGCGCTGGCCGTGCAGTTGGGTAGCGGTGGGCGCGCGGTAGCCGCTGCTGCACGCGGCAAGGATGAGGGCGCAGAGGGTGAGCGGCAGGGCGTGTTTCATCGGCTGTGCTCCAGCCAGGCGGCGAGGTCGGGCAGTTCGCGGTGGGCGGTGAGGTCGAACTGGAGCGGGGTGACGGAGATGTAGCCGTTTTCGACGGCGTGAAAGTCGGTTTGTTCGTTGCCTTCGACGCGGCTGCCCGCCGAGCCGATCCAGAATTGGGTTTTGCCGCGCGGGTTTTTGGTTTCTTGCAGGGGACCCGCAGGGTGGCGTGCGCCGAGGACGGTGGCGCGGTAGCCTTTGAGGTCTTTGTAGGGCAGGTCGGGGATGTTGATGTTGAGGAAGGTGTTGCGCGGCAAGGGATTCGCGGTGAGGTGGCGGTAGAGGTCGATGACGGTTTTGACGGCGCTGTCGAGGTGTTGCGGGTGGTGCGCGGTGCTGGAGACGGCGATGGCGGGCAGGCCGAGGTTGTGTCCTTCAAAGGCGGCGGCAACGGTGCCGGAGTAGAGGACGTCTTCGCCCATGTTGGCGCCGTGGTTGATGCCGGAGATGATCATGTCGGGCAGGGTGTCGAGGTAGCCGGTAAGCGCGAGGTGAACGCAGTCCGACGGGGTGCCGTCCACGCTCCAGATACCCGCGCCGTGGTCGGTGACGGATAGCGGGCGTTTGAGGGTGAGCGAGTGGCTCGCGCCGCTGCAATCGCGGTCGGGGGCGATGACGGCGATGCGTGTCGCTTCGCTGGCGAGCGCATCGGCCAGTTGGCGCAGGCCGGGCGAGAGGTAGCCGTCGTCGTTGGACAGGAGGAGAAACATGGTAGTTCCGGGGGCGGGTAAAGGGCGGCAGTTTATACCGTCGCCTGCGTTTTGTTCAATTGGTTGTATGGTCATGACGCTGCCAGGTTTGGCGGGGCCATCGCCCCATGGAAATGCGCCGATCCGTCATCCGGGGGGCGCGTGGCAACCCATATATAATGCCCCTCCCTGCATTCATCCTCTCCGGGAATTTTCATGAACGCCAACACCCTCGAAGTCGCCCTCGCCGCCAGCCCGGCACGCCGCTACCCCATCCACATCGGCCACGGCCTGCTCGCCGATGCCGCACTCATCGCCCAAAGCGCGCCGCAGCGGCAAATTTGTATCGTCAGCAACGACGCCGTCGCCGCGCATTACCTCGCCCCGCTCGAAGCGGCGCTGGCGGGCAAAGACCGCATCACCGTCCGCCTGCCTGATGGAGAGACTCACAAAACCCTCGCTACCTGGGCAAGCATCCTCGACGCGCTGATTGAAGCGCGCTACGACCGCGACTGCCTCGTCATCGCCCTCGGTGGCGGCATCGTTGGCGACATTGCCGGATTCGCCGCCGCCAGTTACCAGCGTGGCGTCGCCTGCCTGCAAATCCCGACCACCCTCCTGGCGCAGGTCGATTCCTCCGTCGGCGGCAAAACCGGGGTGAACCACCCGCAGGGCAAGAACCTCATCGGCGCCTTCCATCAGCCGCAGGCGGTCATCATCGACACCGCGACGCTCGCCACCCTGCCGCCGCGCGAGTTCGCAGCGGGCATGGCAGAAGTTATCAAATATGGCCTGATTAACAGCGCCGATTTCTTCACCTGGCTGGAAAACCACTGCGCCGCCATTGCCGCGCACGACCCGGCGACGCTGCAAACGATGATTGCCCGCTGCTGCGCCGCCAAAGCGGCCATTGTCGCCGCCGACGAACGCGAAAGCGGCCAGCGCGCGCTGCTCAATTTCGGCCACACCTTCGGTCATGCGCTGGAAGCACTCACCGCCTACCAGCGCTGGAAACACGGCGAATGCGTCGCCATCGGCAGCGTCATCGCCTGCCGTCTCGCCGCCCGCCTGGGACGCATCAGCGATGCCGAGGCCGACCGTGCCGCCGCCCTCTTTGCCGCATTTAATCTTCCGACCACCGTCCCGGCGGACATCAGCAGCGAAGCCATCCGCGACAAAATGCAGCTCGACAAAAAAACGCGCGGCGGCCAACTGCGCCTGGTGCTGCCGCAGCGCTTCTGTGACAGCGGCATTGACCGCGACATCCGCGAGGCGGACATCAGCGCTGCCATTGACGCCTGCCGGGCATGAGCACCGGATACGTCACCGGCACAACACATGACCCGCATCAATCTCGTTCCACCGCAGGAGCTCTGCGACCAGCACCTGCTCGCCGAGCACCGCGAACTGACGCGCATCCCCAATGCCGTCGCGCGCGGACGCTATCACCTGCGCGGCCAGCCCGTCGCCTATTGTCTGGGTGCGGGACACGTCCGTTTTTTCTACAACAAGCTCGCTTTCCTCCAGCACCGCTATCAGGCGCTGCATGCCGAATGTCGCGCCCGTGGCTTCAACGTGCAATACATCTGGCCGCATATCCTGCCGGATGACCCCGCCCTTTGGCAGGATTACCGGCCAACCGCCACGGCGCTGGCGCTTAACCGCGCCCGCATCGCCGCACGAATGCCGCGCGTACCGCGCTTCACCGCGTCCGATGATGAAAGAGCCCGCGCATGACATGAAACCCGCCATTCTTGACATCCCGCACGCCGGACAAACCTGGCGCATCCACTGCCGACCGCCGCGACGCAACAACCGCCGTCTGCGCCTGACCGTGGAGGCCGACGGCAACATCTACCTCTCCCACCCGCCGCGCAGCAAGGCGGAAGACATCCTGCGCTTCATTCACGAACACCTCGACTGGCTGGCCGCACGCGCGCGCTCGCTGGAAACACAGGCGGCGCGTCCCTCGCCCTACGCCGACGGCAGCACGCACTGGCTTCTGGGCGAACCGCTGCGCCTCGTGCTGCGCGACACCGCCGCGCGCGACATCCACCGCGCAGGCGACA
>ERZ772924.1753-NODE-1753-length-10224-cov-34.728685_pt1 | contig 10224 bp, 10 predicted proteins | sample MGYA00512116_ERZ772924 | MGnify/ENA primary metagenome ERZ772924 (study PRJEB29015, sample SAMEA2737920) | human oral metagenome | biome: human oral; feature: human-associated habitat; material: dental | place: China | collected 2134 ...
GAACTCTCGCAGCTGCGCGAGGAGCTCATCGACGCGCCGCTCGGCCCGGCGGAAGTCCTCCCGCGCCCGCGACCAGTCGGTGCGCGGCGCCGTCCCATCCCGCCACTGACTCAAACGCGTCTGCATGCGCGGGGCAGCTGCCGGGACGCGCTGCCTCGTGCGCGGGTCCACGGCGTCGAACCAGAACGCCGACCGGAAGTCTGCCCGGTTCCGTTTGTTGCCCAGTCGGGCGGCGACCAGCCCCCAGGCCCTCCGGTCTGATCCTTCTGCTCCTTCTGTTCGCTCCGCTCCTTCCGGCGTCTCCCCCTCTTCTGCACCGGCGACGGCGGTCGCCAGGATCGCGGAGGCGATATCCGCGAAGTAGTCGGCGTCGTCCCTCCACCGGGCGGCGATCGCCTCTCGGGCGGGGATCTCGACGCTGATGTTCTCGACGGCGGCGTTGTTCGCCGAGGCGACGACCATCTCGAATCCGGTGAGCTCCGGGCGCAGCTGGCGGATCGTGCGCGAGTATCCGTCGCTGGACGACCACCGGTGCGTGGTCGCCGTGAAGGCGTGCTCGGGGCGCTGCAAGGAGGCGAGGCGTCGTGCGCGCTCGACGACGTTGCCGGCGAGGATGTCGCGCAGCATCGTCGTCTTGCCGGTGCCGGGCGGCCCGTTGACGCCCATGAGGCCGCGAGTCCCGGACAGGTCGTCCAATGCCCGGTTGACGGCGAACTGCTGCCGCAGCGCCAGTCCGTGCTCGGGGTTGGAGGGCCATCGGCCCTTCGGCAGCCGGTCGATCCCGACCCCGGCGTCGACGACGGCGTGCTCCGTCATGACGTCCGACCGCAGATCGGTGGGGAGCAGGGCGTCGGCGGTCAGGTACTCCGACAGCGCCGGCGAGCAGCGGCCGTCCGTCAGGGCCACCTGCACGGCCGCGAGGTCGTCGAGGAAGAAGCTGTTGAGGAAGTCGATGTCCGCAGCGGCGTCGCCGGTGCGGCGATCGGAGACGGCGACCGATGAGATGATGATCCGCTGGCCGGCCAGCCGGGGCGTGCCGGCGATCCCCGAGGCCTCGTGGGCGATGTGCAGCAGCGTCCACAGGGAGTCCTCGTCCTGGGGAGGGGCCGTCTCGGCGAGGGCCGCCTCGCGGCGGATCCCCTCGACGACGTCCGCCTCCTCTTTGAACTCCTGGGCGGCCAGGGAGAATCCGCCGGCCCATTGCGGGCTCGGCGCCGCACCGGAATCCCTGATCTGAGCGACGGCCCACAGCGCCGAGGAGAGCGTCGCGGAATCGACCATCAGCACCCCGCGGTCGTCGAGCATGACCGCCGCGCAGGCGCTGGACCCGGCGCGGCGCTCGTCGTAGGCGTCCCGGTCCTCGGCGAAGGCGTGATGCAGGTACTGGTAGACGTCCTCGAGGTCGTACACGCCGAGGTAGACGGTGTGCTGCCACCTCCGTCTCGTTCTGCCCGCCGACGTCGGCCGGCGCAGGGACCACCACGGCAGGGGCTCCCCCGGCCGCCACTCGATGACCTGGCGGCCCTCCGGACGCGTCGATCGCTTGATCGGCTTGGGCACCTTCTGCGGGCTGAAGAGCTCGAGCATCCACCAGTACTGCAGGGTCCGCAGGCGGTCATCGGGAGCAGGGGCCGTTCTCATACGGGGATTCTGCCCTGCGGACCCGACCCGGGGGGAGACGATTCAGCCCTGGCCGACCCCGATCTTGCTGGACGGGGGTGTTCCGCCGTCTGCCCCCGGGCCGGGTCGCGCGGGCCTGGTCGAGGTTCGGGGCCGCCGCCGTGATCAGCGCGCAGCGCCACGTCGCGCACCCCGGAGATCAGACAACCACCCACCGACTTTGCCGCCCACTGGCGAGCACCCGCCTCCACAGGGTTTCAGATTTTTCGATTTCTCGATTACCTTAGTGGCATGAGCGCTACGACCGCAACGACGCACTCAACGATCCTGCCCCCCGAGAACCTCGAACCCATGCTCGACCTGTCACGCTTCCTGGACCAGGTGGCGCAGCCGGCCGCGCTCATCGGGCCGGACGGTCAGACCGTCGGCCTCCCGATGGAGGCGTACCGCGTGCTGATCGACATCGTCCGCGCCCTGTCGCAGGGCCGGGCGATCACCGTCGCGCCCGTCGACCAGCTGCTGACCACCCAGGAGGCCGCGGACTTCCTCGGCATCAGCCGCCCCACCCTGGTCAAGCTCCTGGAGTCCGGTCGGATCCCCTTCGAGCGCCCTACGACGAGCAGGCACCGTCGGGTCCGGCTCGCCGACGTCGTCAAGTACCAGCACCAGTCCGCGCAGGAGCGCAGCGACGCCCTTGACACCATGACTCGCGAGGCGGCCGAAGCCGGCCTGTACGACGACTCCGCAGCGGACTACGCGACCGCCTTGCGACGGGCCCGCAAGGGCTGACGGGAATGACGCAGTCATGACCCGCTTCTCGGCGATGCTGGACGCCTGCGTGCTCGTCCCGGTGACACTCGCCGACACGCTCCTGAGGCTCGCCGAGGCCAGCCTCTACCGCCCCTTGTGGAGCGCTCGGATCATCACCGAGACAGTCCGCGCGATTGAGGAGGTCCATCCTCAGCTGTCCGCAGACGACATCCGAAATCGAGCCGACGCCATGGACGCCGCCTTCGGCGATGCCTCAGTGACCGGCTGGGAGGCGCTGGAACATGTCATCAGCCTCCCCGATCCCGATGACTGCCATGTCGTGGCAGTTGCCATTGTAGGTCGCGCCGATCTTATCGTCACCAGCAACGTGAAGGACTATCCGCCTGACGTGCTCGCGCCGTATCACATCGAGGTTCAGACCCCCGACGTCTTCCTCCTTAACCAGCTGGATCTTGCACCTCTCGCCGTCATGTCCGCGCTGAACCGACAGGCACGCTCCTCGCGCAAGCCGCAACTCACCCTCGACACGTTGCTCGATCGTCTCGCCACCTGCGGCACTCCCGACTTCGCACGCGCAGCGAAGACGCAGAAGTGGCGACTCGCGGCGGAACACCAGTCCTCCCACATACTGAGCTCGCGTCATCGCGACGGCCTGTAGCAACCGTCTCCGAATTCCCCACCCATACGCCGACCCGCCGGTATTCTTGGCCGCCAGAGCGGTCGAAAACCCCTCAGCTCACTGACGCCCCGGACCCCAATGGCGGGTTCGATGTGACGACCGGGCCGCGAAGGCCCAACGACGTCCTGGCCCATCCAACTGACGCCACTGGCGTGGCAGCAGGGGTGAACTCGATCTGGTGGGTCATGCGAGTCCGAGGTCCGCCTTGACCTCGTCCCAGGGGATGGTGCCGTGCTCGGCGACCTCTGCGCGGGCGGCGCGGGCCGCTTCGATGTCCGCCAGGTCCTCCGCCGCCTGGGTGAGGCGCTCCAGGTCCTCCGCGTCGATCACCGCGACCACGCGGCGACCCCGACGGGTGAGGAAGACGGGGGCGTGATGCACGCGGGCGTCGTTGATGACGTCGGCGAGACGGCTGCGCGCAGCGGAGACGGACATGTCAGCCATGACGCACAGCATGGGCGAGAAGCTCGGTGATGTACGCCTTGCCGCTCAGGATCGACTCAGTGTTCGACCCGGCCCTGTGGGAGACGGCCGACAGCCGTGACCCGCAGCGCATCGCCGCGTACCTGGATGTCTGCAAGACCCTCTACATCCCCGCCGTGGACATCGCGGTCAATGTCACGGGACGTGGCTCAGTGAAGGTAGCAATCGCACGCCCCGGCTCATCGAAGCACTTCCCGGCGCGCCACGACCCTCACTCTCCCGCGGACCTGGGCCCGCCGCCGCACCCGCGACGAGCCGACCCCCAGCGACCGAGGACCTTCGAGACATCCGGAACGACCTGATGAGCGTAGACCTCCTTCCGCGTGAAGCGCAGAGGCAGGTATCCGTGGGCGATGAGGCGGCGGTCGCGCCACCGGTCGAGGGTGAACTGATACTCGTCGCAGTGGTAGGTGTAGCCGTCGAGTTCCACGACGATCCACCCTTCGACCACCAGGTCCACCTCACCGACGCCCTCGACGTCCACTCCGTCCTCGAAGCTCAGACCTGCGGCCTCGAGGTCCAATCGCGCCAGCGTCTCCAGGGGAGAGCGCGACCGGGCGCTCGCGCGATCGAGCCGGGCGAGCGCCCGGGCCGAACCGGGGCCGCGCAGCAGCACACGAACCTCTTCGGCCGTGACCCGCTCGTCGTGAAGGGCGGCGTCAAGAGCGATGAGCGGGGAGTCGTCCCGGGGATGGCATCGTAGGAAGCGCGCCAGGGCATCGGGAAGCGGCTGCACCGGGAAGGAAGTAGGCGACGGTGGGGACTGGTTCCGGTCAGCATGGAGGACCTCGCGCCCCAGGGCGGTGAAGCGCCCACTGCCCGGAACTACGAGATGAGTCTGTTCGCGGTCCTGGGCCACCGGCAGACCGTAATAATGCATGGCGGCCTGGCAGGAAAGCAGCCCGCCGTGGATGCGGGCCAGAACGAGGGCGCGGTCGGTTCCCGAAATGCTGATGACGCCGTGCTCGTGGGCGGTGAGATCGCCCGCGTCGACGAGAGCGGTGAGGTGGCGCCGCTGGGTGCGATTCAGTCCGAGATCCCGTATGCGTACCGCGCCGTAGCAGCCGCGTACGAGGGCGAGGAGATCGTCGTACATGACGTCCATTGCTGCGCACTGGGCGGGAGAGCGGCAACATTCCGGATCGAGCCCTGTGGACAGGCGGTGCAGCAGTCCGCCTGTGGAGCCCAGCGCGAGGCGCATTCGCCCATCAGAACCACCGCGTCAACAGGTCCTTGCCCAGCGAGGCTCCGCCGGGGGGGAACGCTCTCAATCCCTCTTCAAGGACCGGACCGCACTGTCATCCTGGACATCTGTCGTCTCCCACGCAAAGGTCGATCCCATTTCAGGCGCCGAGACCTCGCTCCGTGTCCAAATCTGCCACAAAGAGGCTCACGCCTCTCAAACGCGCTCGACAGAACCGCGGAATCATGCGGTTTCATGCTGGCCGCTCGGGCTCCACAACGGCCTTTGTGGCAGATTTGGACATCGTCCTTCGCATCGACGACTGATGATCCGGTCGTACGCGACCCGCAGTGCGAGTGCGCCCGAAGCCTGGACCTGTACTGGCGCACCCAAAGGGTCATCCGCGAGCACCGCGACATTCAGGGGACTCTCTTCCACGCTGGCCGGATCACCGACGGCGCGAGCAGGCGCACTCCCATCGAGGCGGCGGCCGAGCGCGTAGCGGCGGGCGAGGATCTGTTCGCGGTGCGCTGCGGCCTCACCATCGACCTCGCGCGGCGGGGCATGGGCCAGGTCTTCCTGCCGACCATGTTCGACCCCCGCCTGTGGGATGCGGTCGACAGCCGGGACTCGCGACGCATCGCTGCGTACCCGGATACCTGCGAAGCGCTTCACATCCCCGCGGTGGACGGAATCACCCGATGACGCGACCTCGGGAGCCGGAGGACAAGACGGGCCTTCGCACTCGATATCGCGCACCTGCAGCGCCACAACGCCGCCCTGATGCAAGGACTGCTGCTGGAACCGGGCACTGTCCGGGGCACCGGCAGTGTGTACGGCGCCTCGGAGGGCATTGCGGTCAACGTCATGGGCCGGGTGTTCTGCGGCTACAGCGACACCACCACTGCGCCCGCACTGGCGGTCGCGCACGAACGGTGCTCCCATATCGAGGATGTGGCGGAGCGAGCACTCAACTACGCCGTCCTCGTCTCCTACGTGTGGCCCTTCTCCGATGGGAACAAGCGCACCGCGCGCTTCATGGCCGACGGGCTGCTCATGAGCCGCGGCTACGACGCCGTCGAGATCCCGGCGGCATCGAGGCGCGAGTACACGCGGGCTCTGGCCGATATGTTCACCCGGGCGGACACCGGCCCCTATGTGGAGTTCCTCGCGCATCAGGTCCGTCAGGACAGTTGACCAGCTGGACAGTCTTGCCACTCAAACCCAATGCTATTCCGATGAGAAAGACTCAATATGGCTGACATTAAACAAGATTGCATTCCGGGGTTGTGTCAGGTGGAAGTTGCGGGGAGCGTGGTATAGAATGCGTGCGTGCTTGTTGATGTGACGAAGCAAGAGCGGGATGTTCTTCTGAGGCGGAAGAAGCGCGGTGACTCGTTTGTTCTGGTGCTATTGAAGGCCGAGGCTGTTCTTCACGCTTCTCGCGGTGTTGACGTGAGCATTATCGCCGAGAGGGTTGACCGGAAGTAAGAGAACAGTTCGGGACTGGCCGGCGAGCCGGCGGCCGGCTGCTCGGTGGTGACCGGGCACGCGGGTGATGAGAACGCCGCCGAGCTCATCCGCGCCCAGAAGGAGCAGCTCAAGGAGGCCCTGGGCGGACCGCCGTCGCAATCCGGCATCAAGGCGGACTTCTGGGATGTGCCGGCCCTGCGCGGCGTCGTGAAGATCCTGTTTGACGTCGAGTACCAGTCGGACTCCACCTACCAGCTGCTGCTGAAGTTCTGCGGTATGAGCTTCAAGCTTCCCGACCCCTTCGACAAGCGCCGCGATGAAGCCGCGATCACCGCTCGGACGGCCCGGATCCGCCAGGAGGTCGCCGAGCTGCCGGCCCGGGGATGGGAGGTGCGCACCGTCGACGAGGTCCGCGTCGAGCACGAGGCCGAAACCCGACGCATGTGGCTGCCCAGGGGCGGGAGAACCAGGCTCCATGTCGACCGCACCAGATCCGCCCGGTCATTCTTCGGCGCCTTGAGCCTGACGACCAAGAAGATGAAGATCCACCCCATCGAGGGCAACCAGAACGCCGAGCGGATAACCCTGGCCATGGCCCGCCTTGTGCGCGGAACAGAGAACGATAAGATCGCCGTTGTTCTCGATGACGCGGGATTCCACCACGCCAAGGCGGTGACCGACCTGTACGAGCCCGGACAGGCACTGGAGCGGATCAAACCGATCCACCTCCCGCCCCGCGCCCCCGACCACAACCCCACGGAGCACGTCTGGAACGCCGCCAAGGCCCACATCTCAAACATCCAGCAAGACACCCCGGAACAGACCCACTCGGCCTTCACCAACTACATCACCAGCCGCACCTTCGACTACGACTTCGAACACCTACCAATCACACCACCCGAAGGAAACCTTGTTTAACGCCAGCCATACGAAGACGAAGAATGAGCACTCGTAGTGCTGATGGGTACGTCGATGCGATCCCGTGCCACGACGATGCCATCTTTGACAATGTAGCACTCCACAAGGTGCTCCCCTCGGAAGTCCGACCGCTCGTCCCGCACACCGGATGCTGTGGAGTCAACGATCTGGCCGCGGACGCTGTTGCGTCGTTCCGCCTCCGGACCACGGTTGAGAACCTTCCACTTCACTGTGTATGGCTGTGGAACCGAGCACTTGTCCACCCCGAAGCGCAACTTCCTATCGGCCTTCAGCGGCGTCCCAGTGCGCAGCATCTCCCGCAGTTTCATCGGTCGCCAGCCGTCCTGGATCACGTCGCAATCGATCAAGACAGTTTCCGAGATATCAACCGGGTATCGGTCCTCGACGAACTCCTCAGTGTTCTTGAACGACCGCGCATCGTTCGAGTTCTTCGCTCGTGGGACGGATGTACCGAACACTTCGCGCCAGGTGGCATTTGCCGAGGACGCGCCTTCGGCTTCCATAGCCTCAACACAGCGGTCGTAGGCCTTTTTTGCCTTGGGCTGGAACTTGGCCTTCACGTAGACGCGCTGATGGCTACCAAGAGCCAAGTAGTAGTCCTTCTCCGGTTCGTTCTTAAGGAACTCGAAGAAGTCGCGTGCCATCCGATCGAACGAACCGATACCCACTGCGTCGAACTCATGCGTTTGCTCGAAGAAGCGGTAGACCAGCGTGTCGATGAGGAGGCCACCCATGGCCGCCCCACTAGCGTTCTTCCATGCGCGGGCCATCCGCGCGAGGTGACGCATGTTGGCGGAGGTACGCACGACACTCTCACGGGTAGCTTGAATCTCGTCGCGGGGCTTGGTGGTCTTCCAACTCTCGGACTTCGTATCAGGGTAGGAGAAGCTGCCGTCCGCATTTTCGAACGCTGGTTGGACATCAAATTTAAAGGCATTGGCCGCGAACTGCACGCGAACTACGCACTGATCGACCCGGATGTCTGTGTTCGGGTACCGAGCCTTCAGATCGTTGCGGACTCGCTCGAGCATGCGACGAGGTCCGCTGTCTCCTGCGTAGTCTTCACGAATACCTGCCGGCAGGATGTAGATCATGTCGAGGTCAGAGACCCCCTTGATCGCCGTGTGCCGACCAAATGATCCGACCATGAGATTGTAGTTGCTACAGCCATCCTTCGCGCGGAAGTCTCTGTTGAGCGCCTTGGTGATCTCGTCACGTCGGCTGGCGATCACAGAGGCTGTGTCGCCCAGTTTGAGAGCGCTAAGCAACCCATCGAAGATCTCTGCCGTTTTCATAACTGCCCCTCGCCCCCACCAAGACGGAGCACTTCGGGGAGGAAGAGGTCGATTTCACGAGTCGTGAACGTCATCTCCTCATTGTTCTTCAGCCCGTCCTGCGCACGTACGAAGGCTTTACCTGAGGTGCGCGGGGCTGCAGAGTAGACATCTCGCGCAAGGCTCTGCAGTTCGTCGCGGCGCTTCCGCGCGTCCGAGTCTGATATCTGACCCGACATCATGTCGGCAATCAGAGAGATGTATGACTCCCGGACATCCCAGAGATTCGAGGCTACGTCACGATGGGATGCCGAGGTCTCATCGAACTTGAAAGTCTTCGCGCCAAGGCTCATCCAGCTAACCAGAAGCGCACAGAAGGAGGTGGCGATGCTGGTCCAAGTTGAGTTGCCGAACAGACCGAAGACGAGAGTCAGGAATGTGCCTGAGCTAACTGCAGACAGAGCAACCAAGATTCCCTGCTGCCACTGATACCTCGAGAAGCTGATGTCTGCTTGCTTCTCATGGATCTTATGGCTGTAGACCACCCGACCGAACGACTCCCGAACTTGCGCAAGAAGCCTTTGATCACACAAAGGACCATATGAAGTATGATTCATCAAGGTGCCCCCTATTCAGAGTTCACGCTCGGCCCAGCGTCCGCGATCTCCTCGTTCACTTCTTCCCGCCAGACGTTAGTCCAGAACGGAACTCCACCACGTCGCCGTCGGCCATGACGTAGTCCTTGCCCTCCATGCGCACCCGGCCGTGGGCGCGGGCCTCGGCCACGCTCCCGTACTTCACGAGGTCGTCGTAGCTGACGATCTCGGCCTTGATGAAACCGCGCTCGAAGTCGGTGTGGATGACGCCGGCGGCCTGCGGGGCGGTCCACCCCTTGCGGATCGTCCAGGCCCGCGCCTCCTTCTCCCCCGCCGTCAGGTAGGTCTGGAGCCCGAGCGTGTCGAAGCCCACGCGCGCCAGCTTGTCCAGCCCCGACTCGTCCTGCCCGCTCTCGTGCAGCATCTCGGCGGCCTCGTCGGGCTCGAGCTCGACGAGCTCGGCCTCGAACTGCGCGTCGAGGAACACGGCCTCGGCCGGCGCCACGAGCTCGCGCAGCCGCGCCCGCCTCGCCTCGTCGCCCATTCCGGCGTCGTCCATGTTGAACACGTGGATGACGGGCTTGGCGGTCATGAGCTGGAAGGAGCGCAGCGCGCCGTCGTCGATCCCGGCCCTGGCGGCGGCACCCGAGGCCACGGCGGCGGACAGCATGGTGCCCTCCTCCAGGATCTTCAGCGCCGCGCGCGCGGTGTCCAGCACCGCGGCGTCGGTCTTCCTGCCGCGCACCTCCTTCTCCAGGCGGGGGATCGCCTTCTCCAGGGTCTGGATATCGGCCAGCATAAGCTCGGTGGCGATGGTCTCGATGTCGTCGGCCGGCTCGATCCGCCCGTCCACGTGCACGACGTCGGGGTCGTCGAAGGCGCGCGTGACCATGCAGATGGCGTCGGCCTCGCGGATATTGGCCAGGAACTGGTTGCCCAGGCCCTCGCCCTCGCTGGCCCCGCGCACGATCCCGGCGATGTCGACGAAGGAGACGGTCGCGGGCACCACCCTGGCGCTGTGGAACATCTCGGCCAGCTTCTCCAGGCGGGCGTCGGGCAGCGGGACGACGCCGACGTTCGGCTCGATCGTGGCGAAGGGGTAGTTCGCCGCGAGGACGGTCGCACGGGTGAGGGCGTTGAACAGGGTGGACTTGCCGACGTTGGGCAGTCCGACGATTCCAATGGTGAGTGCCACGGCGCGAGTCT
>ERZ772924.1754-NODE-1754-length-10224-cov-2.780509_pt1 | contig 10224 bp, 6 predicted proteins | sample MGYA00512116_ERZ772924 | MGnify/ENA primary metagenome ERZ772924 (study PRJEB29015, sample SAMEA2737920) | human oral metagenome | biome: human oral; feature: human-associated habitat; material: dental | place: China | collected 2134 ...
ACTATTGAAGGTGGAGCTTCATCTCCACCAAGCCTTAAGTCATTTCTAACACTGGAAGATGAAACTCTAAGCAGTGAAGAATATTTATTTACAGCAGAAACGGTAGAAACCATAAAAATCGCAAAAATTAACCTATCGATTTCATTATCCTTTTTTGGTAATTTTAACAAATTTTTCCCATAATTCGTAACCAAAGACCAATTATTGTGTTTCCCACTCCCATTTACATTTTTAAAAGGCTTTTCATGTAATAAACATACAAGATCATGTTCATAAGCAGTATTTCTTAAAACTTCCATAACAATTTGATTGTTATCTACTGAAACATTTACTGTATCATATAGAATTGCAACTTCAAACTGTCCGGGAGCTACTTCATTATGTTCAGTCTTTGAATTGATTCCTAATTCCTCTAATTTTTTATTTAACTTCTCAATTTCGTTTTCTCTATCTGCTAAAGTCTTTTTAAGTTCCAAATAACTTGGAGCAAAGTTTTTATAATATGCATCTTCAGAATGGAACTGCTCATATATCTGAGCAAAGATGTCATTTATTAACTTCAACAAGTTATTTTTGAGTTCATTGAACTTTTTATTATCCCGCCAAGCAGTAAACCATTGCCATCCTTCTACCGCAACAGCAGCTACTTGGCCTGCCCTCCCTAGCACTTTTGTTGCTTTCGTTCCTAGATTCACTGCTCCCCATGGTTTAAACTTGTAGCTTTTGCAACATACATCACGTACTGCCTTTACTTGATTTGCATTTATTTTAATATTCTTCAAGTAATTTGCACCAAACTTTACACAACCGGCAAGAAACTGCCCTTCTTCTTCCATTTTCTGTTCCAAGACGACAGTTCTATCAAAAATACTATGATTGTTGCATTCGGAACACTCGGAGAGAATCTCCTCTATTTTGTATTCCAAAACATACATTGAAACTTTACCTTCCTGTACCCCAATATCGTCTTGTAAGATAGTATCAATCGTTTCTAGTCTAGCCCCTCCAAGTTTATGTGTAATGTCTTTTCTCAAATCGTCTAATCTGTCTATCATCCGTTTCTTGGCATCTTTCAGGTTATCGTGCAGTAACCTCATCTCTACATTTAGGTCATCACTATCCTCTTTTAACAGGCTTAACGTATTTTGAATAGGCTCAGAGGCTTTATTAAGAGCACTATCAACCATTCTTAGGGTATCTTTAATACTTCCATACTCTACATTAGCGTTTAAGTCATCTAAGTCACAACGCGAAATAACACCATTCAGCAAATCAATGAAATCATTAATACGAGAACGGCGCATATAGTCCGGTAGATTGTTAAGCCACTTTTCTATTCCCTTTCCTTTAGGATCTGCAGCGATACAAACTATGTTTAACGCTTTTGTTTCTGCATCAGAAAGATTCAATGCCTCCTTTAAACGTCCCTGTAAAGTAGCAACCTTTATCTCTTTACCTTTACTAAAATCTATTTCGTCTGTGAGGTCATAGCCAGCCTCATCCATTTTATTGATTACAAAGATTGTTGTGTCTAACTTCTTCAAGTCTTTCATGATATACTTTATTGTATGGACATGACTATCTTTAAGCGGGTTTACTGCATCACATACATATATTGTTATATGTACCTCAGATAGAAATTTTATAGTTATATCAGATAGACGAATATCTTCTCCATCAACTTCCTTCTCCTTTGAACCAAACAATCCTGGGGTATCTATAATTCTAAAGTCTTTCCCTAATGCATGGTATCTGTAAACTTAATTCATCAGACGACTCGTCTGCGGCAATCTTCATGTTTGAGAGAACCTCACCAAGCAGTCCTGCAATCGCACTAGTTTTCCCGTCAGAGAAGCTTCCAATCAACGCGATGCTAATTTCATTTTCTTTAATGGTGTCAATTACACTATCTATTTTATTTAAGATACTAGAAAGTTCAACACCTTGCAACTCCCATTCTTCAAGAATCGCACGTAGGCTATTGAATTTGTCAATAATTGTTTCAACTTCTGTAAGCATAATATTAATTATTTAGTTTGTCAATAAATTGGTTTATTCTATAACTAGCAGTTCCTATCGTAGCTTCTATGTCACTCAGTCCTGCCTGTTCTGCATTAATCACAGAACAAATATCTTCTTTTTTCTTATTTAGTGATATTGTTATTTCTTGAAGCATTGGCCTTATTTTATCAAGAATCTCTTTTTTTCCTTTGGATATGGCTTGATGTGCTTTCTCCTTAGCTTTAGATCTCCCACCATCGCCAAATATTAATTTTCGTAGTCCCCAAGAAGCACTTGAAACAACTGCGCCAAGAACTGTGGCCACACCTGGGGCGATAAGCGTAAACATAGAACCAAAAGCGGCTCCACCTATGACAGCAGTGGCAAAATCAAAACAATTACTGAAACTGATGTCCAATGATTTGAATGCTTTATTTAGTGTTATATTGCATTGTATTCTCTCGTTAACGCCAAGTATGGTTATGTACTTAGTATACTCCGCATCAAGACGAAGCTTTTCCTTCTCGATTGTAGCTCGTAATGACTCTATTTCGCTAAGTGGAATTCTATCAAGATTGTTTTGAAGCAATTTCATTTCATTCTTAACTGCTTTTTGGGCTCGTACGTCTTTGTCTTTCTCTTTATCATCTATAATCTTGTCGATAACTTCTGTAAGATGATACATCCTCTTGTCTATCTCAGCTCGCATTCTTGATGAGATTACACTGGTTGTAGACGAGAAACTTTTTATCACATCCCTTCTAAACCTAATTAAGGACTTCTTAAAAGAGTCTGTCTTGTCTTGTTGAGCCTTAACGATTTCTTGAAGGTGTGTTTCCGCTCTTCTAGCCATGGAACGCATCTTTTGTTCATTAGCTTTAACTATCTCCTCTAAATAGTTTTGTGATTTAGACAGAATAAGATCCTTAAGAAGGGAGAAACGGCTAAACTCCATCGGGGGAGTTCCCGTTTTCCATTGGGAGCGTATGTTCTCTTGTTTTCGTATCAGGTCTTTTCTCTCTGGTGAGAAACTTGCACAAACACACATGGCTAAAAGGGCTTGAAGTGTGATATTTCCCTTATAAACTTCGCCAAGTTCTTCCTTGAAAGTTGAAACAATAAGTTCCTCTCTTTCTTTTAGCTTCTCAGTGTAAAGGTCTACTCTTTCATCCTCCTCGTCGTAATCGCTTGCAGAACCTCTAACGTTATAGATAGAATAGACACTAACCCAATCTCCGAGATATTGTTTAATTTTCTCTGCTGTAGCAACATTAGGCTTTATATTATGACCATGAACATAGAATACGATGTGAGCACGTCTTAAAGCCTTTACAATACCATCAGTATAGAGTTTTTCATTGCCCTCAATGCCTGGAACATCGATAAGCGTCAATGGTGTCCCATCAATCTCAAAATTATACTCTTCATATGTTTGAGTAAAATCACTCCTACCATCACCAACGATTTGCCCATCAGTAAGTCGGTCTTTGTCCTTATCATATAATATTCTTAATGTTTCAATGATTGTACTTTTTCCTGCATTAGTTTCTCCAAAGAAAGCTATCGTGAGTTTATCCCAGACGGCTTCTTCAATAGAATATTTCATTTCCCTAGAAGAAACACTTATTTCCTCCTCTAATGCCGTAACAAAAGCACTCTTAATTTGCGAAAATTGAGTGTTTTGGCCACCAGCGACCCTGGAAAAAGATACTTTAAAATTATTCAATTCTCCAATAAAGAGCTGATACATCTTTTCTATGTCCTCTTTACACTTCATAATAAATTTGCGTTATATCGTTGAGTAGTAACTTATGTATCCTATATCAAAGCACCGCCATTATTAACAACGGGGTTGCCGATGGTGGGGGTTATCACTTCCACGGACATGCCGGGCTCTATGCGAACGCCGTTTGTGGTTCGCAAGTGCTTGGTGGTTATGCGGTATTTTGCCATATTTGGTTGTTTTTGTTTAGTTAATGCTTTTCTTGTTAAATGGTGCTGCGACACACATATATATAATAAGGAGTGGTCTTATGTCGATGTATTGTCGTGGCGGTTCATTATAAACTCAGTTTTTAATGTTGTTAGGTGCAATTGAACAGCTACGGCTTAGAGCCGTGGGGCGTTGTCGGCCTGTTCGCTGCGGGTTACGAATGCAAAGTTACGCAGAACCGATGTGGCGACGTTTGCTGCGAGCGGAGAATGTGGCAGCAAACCATACAAAATGCGAACATAACGTATGGGCGTACGTAATACATGCTGTTGCTGAGTGAGGGAAAGGTGCATTTGTGGCTAAGCCAACAAACCGTTCTAGGCAAGGCCACGCAGACTTGCAGCGTGGAAAAGCAGCACTTATGGCTATACAACAAGCACCAGCCCATGCCAAAGCAGGGCAAGGAATGTGCGTTGCGGTGTGTGCAGACTGCCGTTTACAGGCATAGGCTGTGCATGTTGGCCTTTGCGTGTAGCCAACAGCCAAAGCAGCTGTGTAGATGAGCGGTTTCATAGTTATTAAATGTGTGTGCCCTTGTGTCTCCATGCTGAGGGCGAGTTTTCAGTGTTTGTTGGGTGCGGTAGATACATACGATAACAAAAAGCGCGGAGACTACCGTCACCCGTCCCGCGCATATAGGCTCTCGCATTGCCCTTACAGTAGAACGAGCAACTGCAGAGCCCCACGCCGATGCGCTATATATGGCCGCTCCACACAACAAAGGCCATGCGCGCGGCAACAAGCCGACGGCATTCTTTGGTGTAGAGGGCATGATAATCACATCATTGAGGACATCTACTTGTTGCCTCGTCTCTGACTGCAAGTTCGAATTTGCGAGATTCATATACGCCAAAGACAAGACGTGGGTAAACGTCTTTCCATTATGTATGTGCCGCCTTAGCCACCACAATCCGCAAGCGGATGGGCGATGTCGCAAAGGACGGCATTGCAAAAATACTAAAAAAGATTTAAACCATTGGTGAAAACGGAAGAAAATTTGTTGTGATGCGCCTGTTAAGTGCAGCGAGAATGAGTTTGACACAACGCGGCAGCTGATGTTAGCAGTGTGGATTACGAAGTGGTCTTGACTTTAATGTTTCAAAAATTGAGAGGAGTGCAACACAAGTCAACTCTCTGGCTTATACATTCACTAAGGTCCAACAACTCCCAAAGACACAAACTCACTAACTTAAAAGCTTATCAAGTCACAAGCTCACCAACTCAAAACCTCATCAACTCAAATGCTTATCAACTTAAAAGCTCACCAATTCAAAAGCTCAACAACTCAATAGTTCACCAACTCCCGAAGACACCAACTCACAAACCCATCAACTAACCAACGAACCAACTCACAAGCCCATCAATTCAAAAGCTCACCAACTCATCAACTCAGAATCTCAAAAACTCATCAACTCAAAATCTTAAATTATTATCTTTTATTTTACAACTCCACTCAAATTTTCGCTTCGTTCTAGCGAAATTATTGGCTAAAAAGTAGGTAAAATGCCACTATTTCTACTCTTTCGCGCCTTGGGACTTGTCTATTCTTAAGCCTAGAACCTGCATTTTGCACCATATTGCCTTTCTATTTTGCTTGCCAGCTCATTATTTCTTACCCCCAATTACGCACTTTTAGCCCCTAAAACCCCACTTTTAAATGGCTATTTTGCCTCTTTCAGCCATGTATTTCATGGCTCTAAAAGGTTTTGTTTATACAATTGCTGTGGATGTTTATGCTAAATCGTCTTGCATTTAGCGGCAAATTGCACCGCATTTAGCACCAAAACGCACGGCATTTAGTACCAAAACGCATTGCATTTAGCACCAAAACGCACGGCGTTTAGCATCAAAACGCACTGCATTTAGCACCAAATAGCCCCGAAAAAGGTGCAAATGGCTGCCTTTTCAAATAAAAATTCATTTTGCCAACATTCACATGCTACCCTTTTTTGCATCAGAACAAACCTTCGCGAGAATCGATTTTTTGCGGCAAGGTGGGCAATTGGTGGATGAAAAGGGCACTCATAATGTTAAATTTCCTGCTAAAAACTAGACAAAAAGCAATTAAGCCATGTTTGCACGCATGGCAACGGAACGGAAAACATGTACTTGTTCTGCCACTACAAGCCGTTTGTACTGCCGCTACAAGCGGCCTTGTAGCGCACTGCTTTGTTAAAAAGCCCATTGCAAGGGGTTGCCGTTTGTGTGGCCGAAGTTAGTGTATGTGCGCATAATGGATAGCAAATAATAGGGTGTTGGCCTGCTGCATCTTGGTTCTCTTTTTGCGCTCGCGCAAACGTTTGCATTGTAAAGATAAACATTTCCCTGTTTTAAGGGCTAAGCTCTTGCAAATAATGCCTAACTTTATGCCGAGTTTACTAACCCCTGAGTCTATGAATTTATATTTCAATATTGATTATCAGACCGTCTTCGGAGAAGAATTGGTGCTGAACATTGTTACTAATAACGGCAAGGGCGAATGCCTAACAACGCAATATCGCATGCACACCATCGACGGATTGCGCTGGAATTGTTGTATAAACAAGTTGCCCGACGCGTGCCAAAACGTCGTGGAGTACTTCTATTGTGTGGATAGTGCGGGCGCAACAAGGCGTAAGGAGTGGACCTTGCAGCCGCATCGTCTGGCACTTGGCGCGCTTAAAGCCAACGCCTACCACGTTTACGACCAATGGAACGCCATTCCCGAAGATGCCTATCAATACACTTCGGCCTTTACACAATGTCTTAAACGCCGCGACCTGCAACCGCTGCCGGCATCCGATTACGAGCGAACGCTGCGCTTGGTGGTGCGTACGCCACAACTGCGCGTTTCGCAACGCCTCGTGTTAGTGGGCGACGACATGGCACTTGGCGCGTGGGCACTTGGCAGAGCCTTGCCCATGACCGAGGTGAGCGATTGCGAATGGGCCGTAGACCTCAATCTCGACGAACTGAAAGGCGAAGAAATTGCCGTGAAGTTTGTGGCCGTTGATGCCGATAGCCGCGTTGCACCGCTTTGGGAGACGGGTTATAACCGCGAGTTGCAGTTGCCGCAGGTTGGCAAGAACGAGGTTTGCGTGTACCAATTGCACCAAGCTTTCTTCGAACTTTGGGACGAACGCTTTGCCGGAACCCTTGTGCCCGTGTTCTCGTTGCGCACCAAACGCAGCTTTGGCGTGGGCGACTTTGGCGACCTTAAAGCCATGATAGACTTCGTGGCGCATACCAACCAGCGCGTGTTGCAGGTGTTGCCCATCAACGACAGCACCACAACGCACACCTGGACCGACTCTTATCCATACAGTTGCATCAGCATTTTCGCCCTTCATCCGCAGTATGTAGACCTCAATGCGCTGCCGCTGTTGAAGAACGAAGACGAACACATGGCTTTCGAGGCCTTGCGGCAAGAGCTTAACGCGCTGTCGCAGATTGATTACGAACGCGTGAACAACGCCAAAACAGCTTATCTTAAACAGCTGTTCGAGCAAGAGGGCAAGGAAATGATGAAGGGTGAGGACTTTAAGAAGTTCTTTGAAGAAGAATGTTATTGGCTGGTGCCCTACGCCCAATATTGCCATCTTCGCGACCTCTACGGCACGGCCGACTTTGCACAATGGCCCGACCACAACACTTGGGACGAGGCCGAACGCAAAGCCCTCTCTACGCCTACGACCAAGGCTTACAAAGAGGTGGCTTTCCATTACTTTGTTCAGTATTTGCTTTACACCCAAATGCGCCATGCCCACGAGCATGCTCGCGCCAAGGGCGTGATACTGAAAGGCGACATCCCTATTGGGGTAAACCGCCACGGTTGCGACGTGTGGACCGAACCACATTACTTTAACCTCAACGGACAAGCAGGCGCGCCGCCCGATGATTTCTCGGTTAAAGGGCAGAATTGGGGCTTCCCAACCTACAACTGGGACGAGATGTTGCGCGACGATTGCGCCTGGTGGGTGCGCCGTTTCCAAAACATGGCGAAATTCTTTGATGCCTATCGCATCGACCACGTGTTGGGTTTCTTCCGCATTTGGGAAATTCCCGTGTCGTGTGTAGACGGCTTGTTGGGTCAGTTCTCGCCCTCGTTGGGCATGAGTCGCGAGGAGATAGAGGCCTATGGGCTGCCTTTCAACGAAGAGGCGTTCACCCGTCCGTTTATCAGTGATTGGGTTCTCGACCGCATGTTCGGCGAAAACGCCGACAACGTGAAGGCAACTTATCTGCAACCGCTGCACGACGACATCTGGCAACTGCGCCCCGAATACGACACACAGCGCAAGATTGAACAGGCCTTTGAGGGAAAAAACGAGGAGGCCGACCGCTGGTTGCGCGATGGACTCTTCGCCTTGGTGAGCGATGTGCTTTTCGTTCGCGACCGCAAAGACCCCTCAAAGTTCCATCCGCGCATCTCCGTTCAGCACGATTTTGTGTACGAAGCCCTTTGGGATAAGGATAAGGACGTGTTTAACCGCATATACAACGACTACTATTATCGCCGCAACAACCAGTTCTGGTACCACGAGGCAATGAAGAAACTGCCCAAGTTGGTTGAGGCTACGCGCATGCTTGTGTGTGCCGAAGACCTCGGAATGGTGCCCGATTGCGTGGCGTGGGTGATGAACGAGCTACGCATTCTGTCGCTCGAAGTGCAGTCGATGCCCAAAGATCCGCGTGTTCGGTTTGGCAATCTCTCCACATTCCCTTATCGTTCGGTAAACACGTTCAGCAGTCACGACATGCCAACGTTGCGCCAGTGGTGGGACGAAAACTGGGAACGGACACAAGAATACTACAACACGATGCTCTATAAGGGTGGTCCTGCGCCACATCCGCTTTCGGGTTTGTTGGCTCGCGACATTGTGTTACGCCAGCTTCTCTCGCCCTCAATGCTGTGCATACTAAGCATACAAGACTGGCTATCTGTTGATGAAGACCTGCGTTTGCCCGATGCTGATGCCGAACGCATCAACATTCCTGCCAACCCGCACCATTATTGGCGTTATCGTATGCACCTCAATATCGAAGACTTGATGGCTAACACACCCTTCTGTACGGCCGTTAAGGATATGGTTCAACAAAGCGGTCGCTGAAAAAGGGAAAAGATGAAAGGGTGAAAGGATGAAAAGGTGAAAAGGTGAAAGGGTGAAAAGATGAAAGGGTGGAAGGGTGAAAAGATGGCTTCGCCCTTTAAAGGTGAAAGGGTGAAAAGGTGAAAAGATGGCTTCGCCTCTTAACTTGTCTACTCGTTAACTTGTCAACTTATTCACTCGTTAACTCATCAACTCATCCTCCTGTCACCTCGTCGGCTTATTAAGATAAAATAAAAAGCAACGATATGAACATAAAAGGATTTATCATGGCTGCCTTGTTTGTTTGCGCCCAAGGGCTTGGCGTACGTGCGCAAGACATGAACGAAATGACTTACTCGCCCCGCGAAACGGTGTTTAAGCTTCACGCACCTGCCAATGCTAAACGCGTAATGGTAAGGATTTATGCCGAAGGACAGGGGGGAAAGCCACTACAAACCTTGCGAATGAAACCCGCAGGCAAAGACATGTGGAGCGTTACAGCCAAAGGCGACCTCAAAGGACGTTTCTATACCTTCGACGTTCCTGCCTTTAACCTGGGCGAAACGCCGGGCATCTTTGCCAAGGCTGTGGGCGTAAACGGTAGGCGAGGGGCCATTATAAACCTCGAAGAGACTAATCCAGAGGGTTGGAAAAACGACAAACGTCCGCCGTTGACATCGCCTGCCGACCTCGTTATCTACGAACTTCACCATCGCGACTTCTCCGTTCACCCCTCGTCGGGCATCAAAAACAAGGGCAAGTTCTTGGCCCTAACCGAAGAAAAGGCCATTAACCACCTGCGCCAATTGGGTATTAATGCCGTGCATATTCTGCCTTCGTTCGACTTTGCCTCGATAGATGAAACGCGTTTGGATAAGCCGCAGTATAATTGGGGTTACGATCCGCTGAACTATAACGTGCCCGAGGGTTCGTACAGCACCGATCCTTATCGCCCCGAAGTGCGCATACGCGAGTTTAAACAGATGGTGCAAGCACTGCATAAGGCAGGCATTCGCGTTATTCTCGATGTGGTTTACAACCACACATACGACCTTTCGGGCAGTGCATTCCAGCGCACCTGGCCCGACTATTTCTATCGTAAACGCGCCGATGGAACGTATTCCGACGGGTCGGGTTTTTCGGCCGCTTCGAGGATGTAGC
>ERZ772924.1755-NODE-1755-length-10223-cov-5.880311_pt1 | contig 10223 bp, 6 predicted proteins | sample MGYA00512116_ERZ772924 | MGnify/ENA primary metagenome ERZ772924 (study PRJEB29015, sample SAMEA2737920) | human oral metagenome | biome: human oral; feature: human-associated habitat; material: dental | place: China | collected 2134 ...
CATTCTGTCAGCGTTCATCCTGAGCCAGGATCAAACTCTTCATTCAATATATTTTACATATATTTAAGTTTCACCTTTGTCTTGACGAGAATCTTGTTTTACAACAAGAGCTCTTGACTGTTATTTATCTTTTACACATTATTGCTTCTTCTATTCCTATCTCTATTGTCCTGCGACACGATTTCGTATCGACAAGATATATATTATCATAACTGGATTTATTTGTCAACTACTTTTTTCAAAGTTTTTTTGGTTTGGTAAATTGCGGCCTTAGAATTTTATTTTATGGAATTCTTTCACAAAGATAAAATAGGTTTAATTTTTATAAAAATTTAGGGCAGCATTTATTCTTGCTAAATATCGTTTCCATGCTTAGTTATTGTCTCTCGCTGCTAAAAAAAATTTTCCTGAATACTGTATTCGCCATTAACTAGCTGAATTTTTTCTCATTATTTCATCAAAGACAATATCGCTGAGCCACTTGCTGAAATTTGAATTGTTTGTCCATTGACCAAATAATTCCATATTATCAGCCATAATAATTCTAAAGACTTCTTTTAAAGCTGACTGGTATTCCCTCTTGATATTTTCAATATCCGAATTTTTAAGAGCGTTTTTAAACTTTTCATTCTTCATTACCATTTCCGGCAACTCTTTTATCTGTCTTGCAACATTATCCTCATCTTGCCATTCGATATTACCAAAAATGTCATTAAATGTAGACACAATGTTCTCTAATGAATCTAATTCAACTTTATTCTTTTTTCCTGCTCCTATACCCAGTCCTTCAACTGTGCCGTCTTTGTCTTCCAAGATAATATTAATTGTATTTTTCTTTTCCAATCTATAGCTTTCCAAATCCACCGACTCCAAAATTCCAGCAGATAAATCTTCTCCTTCTGGCGTTGGCAACCTATAAATCAGCTGTTCAAAAAAGATTACTTTCTTTTCCCAATCCACTTGCCCAACAGGTAAAAGGGAAGCCAGGAAATTATAAGTTCTTATAAAAGTTTTCACACCGCTCTTAAATTCAACCTGTTCCTCTTCATTCAAAGCTGAGTATCTTTGTATAGATTTATCTACAATACTGTCAATAAAACTTCTCGGGCTATTTTTTAAGAACAGGTCAACTAATCTATCCACCTCGTCTTCCTCATAAACATACTTACCGTCGAGCATATCTAATAAATTATGAAGCTTATTAGGATCTGTTTCCCCTTCTAATTTTGTTTCTTTGTAATATGGTTGAAATGCTGCTAATATATGCTCCGGTTCGTTTGCAAAATCAATTACACAAGTATCTATTTTATATTTCGTGCTTCTATTAAGCCTTGATAGAGTTTGTACTGCCTTAATGTCATTCAAAACTTTATCCACGTACATAGTATGCAGAAGAGGTTCATCGTATCCTGTCTGATATTTATCAGCAACTATTAGGAATTTATATTTATCTTGTTTAAATTTTTCCGCTGTCTCCTTATCAGAAAAACCATTTAAGCCAGTTTCCGTTACAACTTTCCCCTTATATTCCTTTTCGCCTGAAAATGCGGCTAAGGCCTCGTAGCCGGTATTAGAATTTTTCAATAACTCACTAACTATATGATAGTACTCAACTGCTCTTAGAATACTTTGTGTTAGAATCATCGCCTTAGCTTTCCCATTTATCTTATTAACAGTGTTTGCAAGGAAATGATTTACCATAACTTCAGCTTTTTCTCTTATCGGAAATTCTTGTCCTTCAACAAAATTTCTAATTTTCTTTTGAGCTTTCTTTTTATCAAAGTCCGGATTACCTTCTATAGTTTTGTAAATCTTGTAGTAATTTTCATAGTGTGTATAGTTCTTTAGCACATCCAGAATAAATCCTTCTTCAACAGCTTGTTTCATGGAATACAAATCAAACACGCTTCCAAACATCTGAACCGTTTTTGCTTTAGGTGTAGCAGTAAATGCAAAGAAACTAGCATTATCAGGCATTTTTCTTGCTTCAATAAGTTCATTCAGTTTATCTTCAATTTCAAATTCATCATTGTTATTCAGATTTCCTGATACCGCCATATTTAATGAAGCCGCCGCACGACCGCTTTGAGAAGAATGAGCTTCATCAATAATAACAGCAAAATTCTTTCCCTTTAGTTCAGTACCTATTTTTTCAAGCAAATAAGGGAATTTCTGTACTGTAGTGATGATGATTTTCTTGCCATCAACCAAAAGTTTTTTCAAATCTGCTGAAGAATTAGCATGACCCACAATGCTCTTCTCGTCTATAAATTTCCTGATATTGTCATTTATCTGCTTATCTAAATTCAATCTATCCGTAACAACTATTACTGAATCAAACGCTTTTTTGCTATTATGCTCCGCTTCAACTAAACGATACGCAAGCCATGTTATAGAATTGCTCTTGCCGCTGCCTGCACTATGCTGAATCAGGTATCTATTTCCAACTCCATTTTTCTGAACATCATCTACAAGCCTAGTTACAGCTCTATATTGATGATATCTAGGAAAAATCAGAGTTTCTGTCTTCTTGACCTTGTCTGCAGAAATATATGCAAAGTCTCTTATTAAGCTTGTTAAAGTTTTTTTCTTCAAAAACTCTTTCCACAAATAATCAGTCATTGTTCTGCCGTTATTTATCGGATTACCAGAACCGCCAAGCTCAGTGCCTTTATTAAATGGCATAAATCTTGTATTTTTACCATCCAGCTTTGTTGTAAAGGTAACAAAGTTCTCATCAGCAGCAAAATGCGCAATGCATCTTTTAAAACTAAATAACGCTTCTTTTGAATCTCTGTCATTTTTGTATTGCTCCTCAGCTTCTTTATATGTCCATCCTGTACTGGAAGCCCTGCTCTTAAGCTCCATCGTTATAACAGGAAGACCATTAACAAATATCACCAAATCAATTTCTAAGCCCTTATTTTTATCAGAATAAGCCAATTGATTCGTAACTGAAAAAATATTCATATTAAACTCATCATACGAACTTGGTCTTTTAGAATCCAGAGCATGATAAAAAATGATAGTTCCCGAAGAGGGGTAACACTTAATTCCATTTTTCAAAACAGCGGCTATACCCTTTTGTTTTATAGAAATATCAAGCTGCTTATAGAACTTTTCTTTTCCTTCCTCTGTATCAAGTCTTAAAATATCAAATTCATCTGGTTGAGATGTCTTAATAAATTCCAAAAGTCTTTTTTCATCAAAAGCATATTTCCTATTAAAAGAAATCTTCATCTCATCCGGTTTTACATATACATAACTCTGACTTGAAACAAGATATTCGATAATATTATTCTCAAGCTCCGCTTCCATCTTTGCATCTCTAACTCCCATATTCTTTACCTTCCATTTCATCAGTTTCTTCTATTTCTCCATCTGCAATAGCCACTTTTTCATATTCAGGAATAGCAATGTCCCTCACATCAATTTGTCCTGTTACCACTTCTGATATTAGTGATTGTTTTAAATCTAGTAATGCTTTAATGCAGTTCTCCATAATATCAGTTAAACAATTTATCTTTTCAATGAACTTATCTGCTCTATTTACTATATTTTTTTGAATTTTATCATCTGGTATTTGAACTTTAGATGATTTTAATATTTGTTGTGTAATACTGTAAACTTTTATTCCTTTAACTGTTTTTTTTACTTGCATTCTCCACTTGTTACTTTGAAAATAATACGCAAGATATTTTGTATCAAACTCTATAATTGGTTTAGCTACTACAGTATGGTAGCCAGCATAAATTTTTATAAAATCATCTTCTAAAAATGTGAAATTACCACATCCGTTTAAATCTTCTGATGTGTCAGCAAATATAAAATCACCTTTATTTAAATTTGCAAACTTTGAAATTACAACACCATCCGTTTTTTCTAATTTTTTTAATTTTGTGTTATTAGAAGAAAAGCTAAAAAAGAATTCATTATGTATTTCACCATAACTGATGCACTTTATCCCCTTTTGGCCAAGATTTTCTTTAGTTATATTTAATCCTTTACCAAAATTAAATATAGACTTTAATGGTTGTGGCACCGTATCAATCGTTTCAATCAAGGAATCAATATATTTCTGCTTACAAATCTTTAATTGCTTTATTTTCTCTTTTTCAATTTGAATTAACCTATCAATTTCGTTGATTTTCCAATCAAGATAATTTGCAATTTGGACTTGTTCTTTGATAGGAGGTATTGGCAAAATAATACTTTTCATGGACTGAAAGTTTGTACTCCATAAATCTGCTACAATACCTTTTCCGTTTCTATAGAATTCTTCTTGGAACGGAACAGATTTCAATAGATAGTGCATATATCGTGGATATTCTTTCTTTATCCTTAAAACAATATTTATTAAAGAAACAGATCCGTTAAAATCACTTAATCCTGACGATCCTTTCCTATCAGACCTGCTATTTATAACAAAATCATTTCTTTGCACTTTCTTTCTATTATCGCCATCATTTGTTTTTGCCACGTTATCCAATTGTTTAAATATACCGTTTTTTGTAACAGAAAGTGCTTCATAATCTGTGTCTGATACTTTTTCTCTTCTTTCATCAAAAAGAGCATTAATTTTTTTCAAATTCCATTTTTCAGGAACTTTATTTATCCATGTTAGCCCTGTATCTCTATACCTCTCATACTTATTCATAAAGCCCCTCCAATATAGAAGCCATCATTCCATCAGATTGTCTTTCCAGCTCTTTAATACGATTCACAATCTCTTCTACACTCTCCAGTTCTTTAGCTTTGTAGAAATACTTTGTAAAGTTTATTTCATATCCTATTTGTGTTTTGCTCTCATCGACAAAAGCATCTGTGTGATATGGCAATACTTCCTGCTTAATAAACTCGTCTATACCTCCTTCAAATGTCATCGGAATATTTTCAGTATCTCTAAGTTCCGGATCTGCAACTATATTGCCTTTTGAGTCCTTCTGGATAGCTGCCTTTTCATCCTTGACTATCATGCGGCTTAACAGTCCTGTTGAAGCAAGCTTGCTTAAACTGGCCCCTTTTATATCTTTCTTTTTTAAATGCTTATTAAAAGCCTTTTCAAATGCTGCATAATTTAGATATTTTTCATCACTTTCCATTAATTTCAAAACTTCCAGATATGTATTTACATTTTCACTCTTTTCAAGCTCCTTCATAGAGCTAGATGTCCCTTTAATAAAGCTTTCTGCAAGCACTTTTTTATCTATCGCCCCAGACAGCACGCCAATTTTTTCAAGCTCCTCTTCTATTTCTTTTATATTATTTGCATCACATAATACAGCTTGTCTTAGCGGTCTTTCCACTACAACTTTATAATATCCAAACTCATCATTTGAGAATATTTTCGAATACTCATTCTCTTCAAAATTTAGATATTGTTTTAGAATAAATTGTCTATTATCTTCTGAAAATTCACAGTTTTTCTTGCCCATGTTTTTTCTAAGTGAAGTCTTTATTCCACTTGCATTAATAAGCTGTATCTTCCCCTTTCTTTTTTCTTCTTTTCTATTGGATAAAATCCAGATGTATGTTGTTATTCCTGTATTGTAAAACATATTTTCAGGCAACTGGATAATGGCTTCTATCAAATCTTTTTCAATCATAAATCTTCTTGCATTGCTTGCTCCATTTCCAGCATCACCTGTAAAAAGAGCTGAACCATTGTGAACCTCAACAATACGGGAACCCATTTCAGTCTCCTTCATTTTGGAAATATTATTAAGCAAGAAAAGCAGCTGTCCATCACTTACATCAGGTATCATCCTAAAATCATCCTGTTCTTTATAGTTTCTAACAAAACGTCTGTCTGTTATATTTTTCTTTGGGTCTTTATCATTTCCGCTTCCTAAAATAGCCAAATCTGTTTTTCAAGTTTTCCCATAAGGCGGATTAGACAGCATAAAATCAAAATGTTGTCCAGAAGTCTTGTCATCAGAAAGAGTAGAGCCATAATAAACATTGTTAGAATCTGTATCTCCACCTTTGATAAGCAAGTCAGCCTTAGAAATTGCATACGTCTCTGGATTTACTTCTTGCCCTATTAAGTGGATAGACACTTCCTTACTATTTTCTTTAGCAAATGCCTTTAACCTCTCTTCAGCAACAGTCCCCATCCCAAGAGTTCCACACGCGCCATCATATATTGAGTAAGTACCATCTTTGATTTTATCCATAACCGGATACATAGCAATATCAGCCATAAGCTCAATTACATCACGAGGTGTAAAGTGTTCCCCTGCTTCCTCATTGTTTTCTTCGTTGAATTTCCTAATAATCTCTTCAAATAACGTTCCCATCGCATGATTATCTAATCCTTTCCTTATAACCTCTCCGTATGAATTTTTCTCGTCATAAGGACTTAAATTAAGTTCGCTTGATGTAAATTTTTCAATTACAGAACCTAAAATACCAGCATCTGTCATCTTAGTCAACTGATTATTGAAATCAAATTTTTGAAGTATTTCTTTTATATTTTCAGAAAAACCATTCAAATATTCTTCAAAGCTTCTTTTTAAATTCTGCCTGTTAGTTTCATATTTCAAATCTTTTAAACAAAAGTTAGAAGTATTATAAAACGGAAGTCCAGTAGCTGTATCTAAAGTTTTTGCAACATCCCAGCCCTGTGTTTCCGCCATTTCCTTAACTTCCATGATATTAGTTTTTTTTGATTCAATAATAGCATCAAATCTCCGAATTACAGTCATAGGAATTATAACATCCCTGTATTTACCTCTAACATAAACATCTCTTAGACAATCATCAGCCACAGACCAAATAAAACTAATTAATTTATTGTAGTCAAGCGCATTGTATGTACTTTCCATTTATCTATCCTCCTCAACAGCTCTATTCACACAACTTAAATATCCAATATCCCTCTATATAAAAGTTTTTACAACCTCGACTAACTTTTTATTTCCCTCTTTCAACAAAGTTTGTTACTTAATTCTTTATGTAAGGATATTCAATTACCACAGCTTTACAATTTTGCTTAATATTTGTTTTAATCAAATTATTTTTCATAGTTAAATTAGGAACGTCGTGATTTTTTGGAAATAAAATTGACTGTCTGAGCGAAGTTTAACGTAGCGAGTTTCAATTTTGTTTTCAAAAAATGCTTAGACAAGCGGGGATTGTAAAGGGGATGGCGATTGATCCCCTTTACTTTATAAAAAAAAATATAAAAATTATAGGAAGAATATTTATTAACGACAACAAAAAATAAGATTTAGTATAAAAGACTATTAATTTCATTTGTATAATATAAAAAAATAACAAAAATATACGATTTTATGGTATAATACTTAGTGAAAAAATAGGAATGGACTAAGTAACAAACTTAGTTAAATTTACTAAACATTTTTCCAATAATTTAGTAAAATATAAAAAACTAAATTTAGGAGGAAAATATGGCTACAAAAAAATATTTAAACAAAAACTTGAAATATAAGGAATGGCTGGATATTTGGCTGGAAAAAGAAAGATTTTTTATAAAGGAATCGACTTATGCGACTTATACTAATATTATTGAAAATCATTTAAAGCCTGTACTTGGGAAAAAGAAAATTGGAAATATTACAAATGAAGATTTACAAAATTTTATTATCTTAAAATTAAGCACTTCAAAGAAAAATTTGGAAAAAGGACTTTCCCTAAAAACAGTTAAGGATATGGCCGTGCTTCTAAAAAGCACTTTAAATACAGCAATTCAAGACGGGTTGATACCTTTTCAGAATTTCCGTTGCAAGTTCCCTTCTTCCTCTTCAAAATTGTATTTAAAAACTTTTTCTACTGAGGAACAGAAGATTCTTTTTCGATATTTAATAAATAATCAGAATTCTAAAAATCTGGGAATTTTACTTTGTCTGCAAACAGGACTACGACTTGGGGAAATATGTGGATTGCAGTGGAAGGACATAAATTTAGAAAAACACACTCTGACAGTTTGCAGAACTTTGCAGAAAATTTATATAAAAGAAAAAAATAAATCCTATTCCAAAACAATTATAAGCACTCCAAAAACAAAAACTTCCAATCGCATAATCCCTCTCAATACTGATTTCATAAATTTAATAAAACCATTTCAGCAAAATAAAAACAACTATTTTATTACAAACAGCACAAATTATCTAAAACCTCATCGTTACCGTTATTACTATCAAAAACTCCTTCATTCCCTGAATCTTCCAAAACTTACATTCCACAGCCTTCGCCATACTTTCGCAACGCAGGCCATCGAACTCGGAATTGACTGCAAGACTGTTTCTGAAATTTTAGGACACGCCAGCATGAATGCCACTCTAAATCTTTATGTCCATCCAAAGACCGAATACAAACGTAAGTGCCTTGATTTAATCTATCAAAATCTCAAAAACAGATAAATTTCTCTTCAATATAATTTTACTCTGTCTTTTTTTAATAAAGTTTGAAATGTTTGTAATGTTATGATATACTAAAGACATAATCTTAAAAATACAAAACCATCTTGGAGGAAAAAATGAAAAATAAATTTAAAATAGCTGTCTTGACAGCATTATGCACGTTTGCATTGTCTTGTGGAAATAGTAGCGGAGGCAAAGTGCTATTTGAAACATCAGATAAAAAAATAAAAGTGTATGAAAAGGAAGTTAATAACGAACTGGAAAAAAGCCTTTTTTCTAGCGGAATTTCTGAAAAAGACCTTACTCCTGAACAAATTACGCAGATGAAACATTCTATTATTAAAAATATTGCTCTAAACAGAGCTCTTGCCTTGAAAGCGAAAGAAAAAAAACTTAACGAGGATAAGAAATATACGGAAAGCAAGGAAATTTTACAGGAACAGCTGCTGGCAAGCCTGGCAACACTAAGCGAAGTTAATGAAAGAGCTAAAATTACAGATGCCGATGCCAAAGCCGCCTATGATGCCAACCAGGCAAGCTTCACACAGCCTGAAGATTCAGTAAGACTGCAAGTTATAGTATTCCAGCCTACTGATACAGCAAAAGCTGAACAGGCATTAAAGGAAGCCGTTGCAAATCCTAACAATTTTACTGCATACGTAAACCAGTACAATCCTGGAACTGAGCAGAACGGACAGACACAATTAATTCTTCTAAGTCAGCTGGCAAGCCGTTTTGGTTCCGTAAGCGAAGCCATTAAGGACGTTAAGGCAGGACAAGTTGTCAATAAAGTTGTAAATGACGGAAAGAGCTTATATGTCGTGAAAGTCCTTGAAAGAAACCCTAAAGGGCTAATACCTTTTGAAAGCGTTAAAGAAGCTATCAAAACTCAGTTAAGAAATCAGAAAAGACAGATTGAACAACAAACTTACCTAAAATCAATTTCTGATGAATTTAAATTATCAAATATGGATGAAGCATTAAAAAATATTAAATAATCTAAAACTTTTAAAAATTTGGAAAGGAGCTGTTTTAAATAGATATAAAATTTATAACGTCTATTTTTAACAGCTTATTTGATGTAAAAACTATAGCAAAACTTCTTTAAAACCAAGCTCCAAAGTTATTTAATCTTACAGCAGTTTGATATTAAAGGGGTTTAATCATATATTAAAAGGAGGTTTTTTGTGAAAATTTTGAAATATTTATTGAGTCTTGTATTAATAGCTCTGGTTATGCTGCTTTTTGGCGTAATGTTTTCCAGCAACATTGTCTCATATATGACAAAATCAAAACATTCTGAATTTGAAAATGTAAAATTTTCTATAAGAAATAACGAAATGGTTTTTGATAATTTTGTAGTCAATGGAAAAAGCCTTGGAAAAGGACGTGCTACAGTTGGCGTTGTACGAACAGGGCTGTTTAACCTTGTTCCAAAGTTAACGTTGTCTAACATGAAACTGGAAGATGTGAATCTGGAAAGCATTTATAAGGAAAAAAACTCTCAGATTGACACGTTTACTGAAAAGATAAATTCTCTTACCGCTCAAGAAAAATCTGATAAGACAACTGCAGATTTTATAAAGGAAACAACTGATAAGGTTACAACATTGTCAAATAATACAAACAATCTTATTAACAGCAAATGGAAAGAGAATATTGAAAAAATCAATGTTCTGAAAAAAGATTATGTGGAGCTTACAGACTTAAAAAGCAAAGCTCAGAAAATCGTAGAACTGAATAATGAGATTAAGCCGCTAGTAAAGTCTATCAATTCTGAAAAGGAAAACATTGAAAAAAATATTTCTGAAATTGAGCTTGAAAGGGATATTGCACTTG
>ERZ772924.1758-NODE-1758-length-10215-cov-2.954035_pt1 | contig 10215 bp, 9 predicted proteins | sample MGYA00512116_ERZ772924 | MGnify/ENA primary metagenome ERZ772924 (study PRJEB29015, sample SAMEA2737920) | human oral metagenome | biome: human oral; feature: human-associated habitat; material: dental | place: China | collected 2134 ...
TAAACTAAAAATAGTATTTAAAAAAAGTCGCATTTTTGTTATAATGGTATCAATATGATAACAGTGTTATCAAAAAAGGAGATGATCTATGGTTAGAAAAGATAAAACCTTAAATTTGGAAATTTTAAATAGTGCCAAGAAAGAATTTCTAACATATGGCTATCAAGAAGCTTCTTTACGTCGAATTTGTAAAAATGCTGGTGTAACAACAGGAGTTCTCTATAAACGCTATTCAGGGAAAGAAGCTTTGTTTGGTACCCTTCTTGAACCTACTGTGCAAGCAATAGAGATGATGAAACAAGAGTATCTGCAAAATGATTATCAATTGTTAAGAGAAAATAGGATATCACAAATGTGGAACAAATCTTTAGATGAATTGACTGAAATCATGCAGTTCATCTATGACCACGAAGATAATATGCGTTTATTATTCTTTAAATCTCATGGCTCAAAATTTGAGACTTTTCAACAAGAGATGGTTGAGGGGTTGACAGATAGTACTTATCATTATATTGAGCAAGCTTATCAAGAAGGAAAAATTTCTCATATCCTTGACAAGTCTCAGCTTTGTTTAGCTATGACTGCCTATTACAAAGCTATTATCCAGCCTTTGGAGCAGGGGTGGTCTTATCAAGAAGCCCTCTTGGCTTGTCAAACTATTATTAAACTCTTTAATTGGTCTCACTTATTAGGCTTTTAGAGGAGGTAGTATGAAGAAAAAATCAACAATGGCTTGGATATCTGAGTTCATTGCACCCTATAGATTTCATTATATAGCAAGTGTGCTTTTAGCCTTTGCTTCCGTTATTTGTGGTTTTCTGCCTTATTTTTATATTGGACGGATTATTCGTGATTTGTTCAATGGTCTTAAAAATGGGCAGCTTTATTTACAAGCATGTCTGTGGATGGCTGTTTTTTGGTTGGCTTATGCCATTTGTCATGCTCTATCAACGGCTCTTTCGCATAGAGCTACTTTTATTGTTTTAGCGGACATTCGTTTTCGTTTAACAGAAAAATTAGCTAAGATTCCTTTAGGATCTGTCTTTGCGCAATCGTCTGGATCCTATAAAAATATTATCGTTGAGCGTGTGGATGAAGCTGAAACAACCCTAGCTCATATTATTCCAGAATTCACGGCGTCCTTATTTGGTCCTTTAATTGTTTTAATTTATATGATAAGATTGGATTGGCGTTTGACCCTTTTATCTCTTTTAACCTTGCCAATCGGCATTTTATTTTATGTCAATATGTTGCGTAAGAGTAAAGGAGATTTTGAAAATACAGTGGTTAAGACTAAGGCTTTAAACGATACAGCTGTTGAATATATCAATGGCATTGAAGTGATCAAGGTATTTGGAAAGGAAAAATTTTCCTATCAGAAATTTGTCACAGCAGCTAAAGAAGGAGCTGACTGTTTTATTGATTGGATGCGTAAGTGTCAATTTGATATGGCAGCAGTCATTGTTATCATGCCTTCGATCTTAGCTATCCTTTTACCTGTTGGTGCTTATTTTGTTTATAGTGGCAGTTTATCCCAAGACAACTTCATTTTACTAATGATTTTATCAATGGGATTGCTGACGCCTTTGATAACACTGGGAACTTATATGGATGACATTAGAAAAGTGGGGACCATTTTTGGTGAAATTACGGAAATTTTGGAACATCCTGATTTACAACGGCCACAAGAATTGGAGCAACCTTTACAAGGAAACGATATTCTTTTAGAAAAGGTTTCTTTTGCCTATGAAGAGGACAAGGATGTACTGCATGATATTTCTTTGACCATCAAATCTGGGACAGTTAATGCCTTGGTCGGTCCTTCTGGCTCTGGGAAGTCCACTTTAGCCAAATTAATTGCTTCTTTCTGGGATGTTAGAACAGGCAGCATTTCTTTTGGCGGACTTGATATCAGAAAGATTCCACTGGAAGAATACAGTCGGCTGATCGCCTATGTTTCTCAGGACAATTTTCTCTTTAATGATAGTATTTTAGAGAATATTCGTTTGGGCAAGCCATCTGCCAGTGATGAAGAGGTTTATCAAGTTGCTAAAGATTGCGGTTGTTATGATTTTATCATGAATCTTGAAAATGGCTTTGCAACGCAGGTTGGTAGTTCTGGCAGCAGCCTGTCTGGCGGTGAACGCCAAAGAATAGCCATTGCCAGAGCCATGCTAAAGGATGCCCCTGTGGTTATTTTGGATGAAGCGACTGCTTATACCGATCCTGAAAATGAAGCTCTGGTACAATCAAGTATTGCACAATTAGTGAAAGACAAAACCTTGATTGTGATTGCCCATCGCCTCTCAACCATTGCTGATGCAGATCAGATTATTTTAGTAAATGAGGGACATATAGAAGCAATTGGCAAGCAAGAAGACTTACTCAAGTCAAGCGACCTCTATCAAAAGATGTGGCAGGCACATTTGTCGGTCAAAGATGCAGACCGTGATGAAAAGATAGGAGGTCTGGCTCATGCTTAGTATTTTAAAACGCTTTTTTGATTTTTGTACCGAAGAAGATCGTAAAAAATTTTATACTTCCCTTGTCCTAGGGCTTCTAAAAGCCATGATTGCAGCCATGCGAATTCCAGCCATTGCCCTTATTTTGAATGCTTTGATTATCAATAAACTGTCAATGACGGTTATTTGGCAGGCAACAGGTATCTTGTTGCTGTCTCTTGTGCTCAATATCTTTGTAACCTTAAAGATAACCATGCTGCAAACAGAAGGTGGCTATCATACTTGTGCACAAAAGCGCATCGAAATCGCTGAGCATATTCGTTATTTGCCTATGGGCTATTTCAATCAAAATAGCTTGGGAAAAATTACCAGCATTACAACCAATACTTTGGAAAGTTTATCCAATATTGCCACACGAGTGGTTATGGTAACGACACAAGGTTTCTTGACGACTGCTGTTATCACACTTTTTGTCCTTCTTTATGATTGGCGAATCGGTTTGATTCTAATCGCTGGCTTAGCCGTCTTTCTCCTGCCAAATGGTTTAATGCGCATGCAGGCTGGAGCTATAACGCCTATTAAGCAAAAAGCCGACACTGACTTGGTGGATGTTATTTTGGAATATGTCCAAGGTATCGCTGAAGTAAAAAGTTTCAACATTACCAAACAATCGGCTAAACGGTTGTCTCAAACAATTTTTGCCAAAAGAGATGCCGATATTAAAATGACCTTGGTCACTGTACCTTGGATTGCTGTTCAAAATATCATCACCAAATTAACAGGGGTTGCCATGTGTGGTGCAGCTATTTGGTTTTACTTGCAAGGCAGCATGGACTTGCTGATCTGTATGATGATGGTCATCAGTGCTTATATGGTTTACGAAAGCTTAGATGGCGTCAGCAGCTTTTCTTCCCTTTTAAGATCTGTTGATTTAGCAGTGGAATTGGTCCAAGAAGTTTTCGCCTTGCAACCAATGAACACCAAAGGACAAGATATTCAACCACAAACTAGCACTCTAGAACTTGATCAGATTACTTTTACTTATGAAAAACGTCCAATCATCGAAAATCTTTCCCTGACCATTCCTGAAAAAACACGAACAGCTATTATCGGCCCTTCGGGTTCTGGTAAAACGACCCTTTGTCATCTGATAGCACGCTTTTGGGACCTTGACAGTGGCAGCATTCGTTTAGATGGTCACCCATTGACAGACTATAGTTATGACAGCCTGATTCGCAACTTCAGTTTTGTTTTCCAAAATGTCTATCTTTTCGAAGATAGCATTGAAAATAATATCAAATTCGGACGGCAAGAAGCCAGCCATGAAGAAGTCGTTGCTGTGGCTAAAAAGGCTAGATGTCATGATTTCATTATGAACTTGCCAAATGGCTATGAAACCATTATTGGTGAAGCAGGCGCCAGCCTGTCCGGAGGCGAAAAACAAAGAATCTCCATTGCGCGTGCCATGATGAAGGATGCGCCAATTATTATTCTTGATGAAGCTACGGCCAATATAGACCCTGAAAACGAAGCAGAACTCATGACAGCCGTTGATGAATTAACACAAGATAAAACCATTATCATGATTGCTCACCGCCTGAAAACCGTTGAAAATGCGGATCAAATTGTTGTTCTTGACAAAGGTCAAATTGTCCAACAAGGCAAGCATGCCCAATTAGCTCAACAAGCAGGCATTTATCGTGATTTCATCACAACAAGAAAAGAAGCCCTCTCATGGAAACTAGCAACAGAAAACTAGCTTGCCAGAAGAATGAATAGATAGTGAAATAAAAAGGAGAGAACCATGAAAATAAGGTTTTCTCCTTTTTGCGAGCACGCAAATGCAAAACGTTTTTAGATGTCAACTGATATTCGGTTGATTTTTTAAATAATGGGTTAATGTCGATTTACATTTGGGTAGCCTTTTTAAATGTCAACTAACGTTAATAGCATCAAAGCGCCAAACCCAGTGCTTTTTTGCCTTGATTGGGGTATAATAGGAGTGTTTGAAGAAAAAATTAGGGGATAATCAATGAATTTTAATCAGTTAATTAAGCAAATCAATTACTTTGCTAAGATACAGCGCAACAGAGAAACTTATTTCGAGTATTTGGTGCGTGCTTATTTGCAAAATGAGCCAACCTATCAGAATGAATTCAAAAATGTTTGGATGTTATCAGATGTTTCTGAAAAGTTCAACATTCCCAAAACTGATATCGGTGTTGACCTTGTGGCTGAAAAATTTATGGGTAAATTAGTGGCTATTCAAGCAAAGTTCTATAACCATGCTATTCAAAAGGGTAGAGAACGAACCAGTATTAAGTTAAAACTGATAAAAAGTCAGATATCACCGACGCCCCCAACACATACAGCACTAATGACAAATATATCTTCAACCTCCTGCTGTCCATCATCAACGTTTCCCTCCAAACCGTTGACCTCGTGAACAGCCTCCCCGAGTTTGAAGTGGAGGAGTGAAAGGAAGGAAAAAAATAGTGGAAAATATTAAAAAGGTTATTTACTTTGATGAATCTACAACAATTGATTTCTTACAGATTGAAACAAAAGGGAAGTTGACAAAGACTACAGAGTTAATGACTGCACAGGATGGCAATATTGAAGCAGAGGCTTCTGCAGAAGTTAAAGTAGGAAAAAATAGTGCAGTTAAAGCAATTTTTGAAAAATTTACAGGTATAAGTGGCTCTGCTGAATTAAGTGTTAGTGGAAATGGGAACATTCAAGGAGAAAAAATAGCTAAAACAATTCTTGAAAATACTCTTCTATATGATTTTTTAGATACAGTTGAATTTCGTAAGAAAAAACATCTTGTTGACATTACACAAGATTATACTTTAGAAATTAGTGAAAACTCTATGTCTTACTTTGCCATGATTGCTCCAATTTCTGAAATGATGGAAGGAAGCCAAAATATTGATGGAATGGATAATGTTTCTATGTCATTTTCCAAATTAAATTCAGGAATCCGAAGCATAAAGGGATATTTTGAGTTGCTAGGTTATAATAATGAACATAAATTAGAAAGAATATTTAGGTTTAATATAGATTCATTTAAAAATAATTACCGAATACAGGATTTAACTAAAATGAACTTATGCTTATATTCATTGAAAGTAGGAACAGCAAGTATTGATGATTTGGCTTTTGAATCACAATTTAATTTAAATAAAAACCAACTTTCTTTTTCGGGATTACAAGATAAAGAAAGTAAGGAAGATTTCAACAAGAAATATCCTGTTTATGATGTTATATTAGCTGGAGTAAAATAATGGAAAAAATAATTTTATTTAAAGGCTCCAAAAGAGATTTTGAAGATATTTTAGAACAAGATAAAATTCAAGAAGAATATACTCCCTTTATGGAACTTATAAGGCAATATAACGAAAAAATAAGGGCAAATGATGTTTACGCCACAAATGATTTAGGTGGGTTTGAAAAGAATATATTGGCAAATGTTGTTATCTACGCTGACGATTATGCTTCAGTGACTGATCATGTTATTACGAACTTCAATAATATTGTTTTACTAGGACATGATATCAAAAATTTATATATTCATAATCCCCCTAAACGAGTTGAATATTCTCTTAAAGTAGAATTTTCAAACATTATTGAGAATGTATGCTCGAAATATACGGAAATAGATAAATATCAAATTACCGATTTTTATGAAAATCTGTGTTCTTCACGCGTCATTGGTCAAAAAAAAGCAAAAAAAGATATGGCTGTGGGATTGTTAAAAAAGGTTACTCTTCATTCAAAATCCCCATTAGTTGCATTATTTTACGGGCCATCAGGTGTTGGAAAAACAGAATTGTCTAAAGTTGTAAGTGAGTATTTTAATGGAACTTTGACTCGTATTCAATTTTCTATGATGCAAACTGAAGAAGCTTATAAATACATTTTCGGTGATGTTCATGGTAAAAATTCTTTGGCAAAAGATTTATTAGCAAGAGAGACAAACATTGTATTAATTGATGAATTTGATAAAGTAAATCCAGCTTTATACAATGCCTTTTATCAAATGTTTGATGAAGGAAGATTAGAGGATATAAACTATTCAGTAGATGTTTCAAATTGCATCTTTATCTTAACCTCAAATTTCTTAAAAGAGGAAGAAATAGCTGATAAATTGGGATTGCCCATTTTTTCTCGTATTGATATGAAAGTAGAGTTTCAAAATTTGACAGAAGAAGAGATAGTGTCAGTTATAGAATTTGAATTCAAAAAGGTAATGGATAAACTACATAAATCTGAACAGAAAATAATAAATCAATATGGCTTGCTTGATGTCTATTTAAAATCAATAAAATCTTTTGAGAATATTCGACTTTTAAATAGTTTTATTGAAAAAGATATATTTGAATTACTTTTCAATAACATGCTAAAAAATAAAAGGTGTAAGTAGATGTTGACAATTTATAATAAAATATGATATTATAATTACATGATAAAGATCTAGCGTCGCCTCTTACTTTCGTAATGCGTACCAGCGCTAGGTCGTTTTTTTATGGAGAATTGAATGAAACAGGCAAAGACTATAGATGAACAACTTGATATTTTACAAAATCGAGGTTTGGTAATTAAAAATCGAGACTATGCATACAAGGTTTTGCAGAATATTAATTATTATAATTTAACGGGGTATTTATATCTTTTTAAAGAAGAAAAAAATTACCATAAAGATACTTCTTTAGAATTGGCAATAAAGCTCTATCAATTTGACAATGAGATGAGAAATCTTTTGCTTTCTTTGACAACTGAGGCAGAGCAGCTCCTAAAAACTAGGATCGCTTATCAGATTGCTCTTTCTTACCCGAAGAATCCATGTATTTATACTAAGAAGAGCTTTTTCGTGAACTCAAAAGAGCATTCCGCATTTATGTCAAAGTTTAAAAAAACTGTCTCTAGGAACAAGGAAATTCCATTTGTTAAGCATCATATTAATCACTATAATGGAGCATTCCCGATTTGGGTGGCTGTCGAACTTTTTACTATGGGAAATCTAAAATACCTGTATAGAAATTTACCGAGTAAGTTAAAAAAAATAATCAGCAGAGAGTTGAATTTATCACCAGAAACTTTTGAGAGTTGGATTGAGAATATAAGAATTTTAAGGAATAATCTTGCCCATAACATGAGACTTTACGGGACAAAGAATAGGTATGTTCCTAAATTTGAAAAGCATCACGAGGTAACGATTAAAAATAATAGGCTTTTTGTTTATTTCTTACTGCTGAAAGAGTTGTCACAATTTGATGAACATTGGTTAAGGGACTTGGACAGATTGGAAGATATCATACAAAAATATAGTGATTATATTGAATTTTAAATTTTATTTTGAGACAGTCTGATTTAAAATTGATCGGTTTTCCAGAAAATTGGAAGGATATACTAAGTAAATAGATTTTAAAGTTAACACAAAAAGCATTGTTATGGAAAAGAGGTGTTACCATGTTCAACGGCCAAATTTTGAAAGAGTTAAGACTCTTAAATGATATGAGTCGTTCGGAATTGGCTAAGAAATCTGATTTGACTGAGCAAGCTATATGGCAGTTTGAGACCAATCGGACTGCCCCTAAGCTTGCTACACAGTGGCAATTGGCTAATGTTTTTAATGTTGGCATTGATTATTTTTCTATGGAAGAAGAAGTTAGTCATTTTGATTTATCAAGCATTGCTTTTCGAAATGCCGACACAACTGTCAAAAAAACAATAGATATTCAATTGGTTTATCTGGACAAAATGGACAGATTAATTTCTTATCTGGAGAGTTTTGTTCTGATTCCCAAAGTAATGATTTATGAACTTAGTAATAAGTTGAGCGATGCTTTTATTAATAGTGAGAAGACCATAGAAGAAATAGCGTCATATGCTAGAGAGGCGTTGGAGATTGCAGATGATAATAGTGACCTTTTATATAAGATTAAGCGTTCAGGTATTTATGTGAATGAACGTCTTATTAACGGCAGTGCAGATGCCTATAGTGCTTGGTCTAAAGACGGACGTCCTTTTATTATATTGGGTATTGGTAAATCTGCTGTGCGTCGCAATTTTGATTTAGCGCACGAGTTAGGACATCTTTTATTACATGCTTCCGTTGATTTTATGAATCTTTCAAAAATAGAAAGCCAAGATATGGAAGATCAGGCCAATCTCTTCGCTTCCTGCTTTTTATTACCTGAGCAACGATTTAGGGAGGATTTTGCCAATATAGTAGGTAAGCGTGTCAGCAATCCGGATAATTATATTGCCCTCAAAAGGAAATACCATGTTTCTATACAGGCATTGGAATACAGAGCTTATAAACTTGGACTTTTGACACCGCCGCAGAATTCTTATTTTTACCGTCAGATTGCTAAGAAGAAGTATAAAGTCATTGAACCGTTGGATTTGGAGATTATTGTCAAAAAGCCTAGCAAGGTGCGCAGCATTTTGGATGTTATATTGTCTAATAATCTGCTGACACTTGAGCAGTTAGGCGCCAATCAAAAGGTCAGTCTGCAATTCTTCAGTCAAATTTTTTCCTTTGATATTAAGTTTTTTGACAAATACAAGGCTAACGATATAGCTAAGTTTGACAATGTTATTCCATTAAAGAGAAACCGCTGATGAACAGCGGTTTCTCTTTATATTTATGGAATTAATTAGCATTTCAGTTATTTCAGTGTTGACTGAAATAACTGAAAGAACTATACTAGACTTAGGAGGATGTCAATATGATGCAGAAGGAGAAGATGATCTTAAAAGCGAGTCAGCAGGATTTTATTGAAAGCATTGCAGCTGTGTATGAAAATTACGGTATTCCGCGGATTGGCGGTCGGATTTTTGGCTTAAGTCTGATAACGGGCGTTCCGCTGTCAGCTGAGAAATTATCTATCCTCTTGCAGGCGAGTAGGAGCAGCATTTCTACAAATATCCGAAGCTTGATAGTAAATGGCTGGATTGAAAAAGTAACTTTTCCAGGAGATCGAGTGGATTATTTCCGTTTTTCTCCCAAAGCTTGGGAGAGAGTGCTGGAGCACAGGCAAAAGGGGCTGCAGCCGCTTAAGGAGATTGTAGAAAGGGGGCAAGAGGAACTGACTGCTGGATCAATTGAATATGGGCAGCTAGAGGATATGAAGGTTTGGTTGGATATTCAGCAGCATTATCAGGAGGAAATGCTTAAAGCTTGGAGAAGGTATTTAGATGATACTCAAAGAAGGTGAAGAAAATGTATACAAATCCCTATCAATATTTATCAGGAAGAGTTGAAGACAGAAAACTGCAAAAAGCAGGTTTTAAGGAGTGTCTTTATGACACTGGCCAGGTAAAACTAAACTATATTGTGGGACCAGATAAGGGACCTAATCTCTTGCTTATTCCTGCTCAGATGGGGACTTGGGAGTCCTATAGCAAGGTGCTTATTCCGCTCTCTCAGCAATTTAAGGTCTATGCTATTGACATCCGGGGTCATGGTAAGTCTAGCTGGACGCCGGGAGATTATTCCTGGGCTGCGATTGGGGAAGATATGCGATCCTTTATTGAAGGGGTTATCCAAAATAAAGTCCTCATTTCTGGAAATTCTTCTGGAGGACTGGTTGCTATTTGGTGCGCAGCCAATCTCAGTCAATATGTGACAGGAATTGTCGTTGAAGATGCCCCGGTTTTTTCTGCTGAGTTGCCGCGCTTTAGAGACAGGGATCGCTTTGTCTATAATGGTTTGAAACATCTAGTGGACAATATCGGAGATGTA
>ERZ772924.1759-NODE-1759-length-10209-cov-4.463266_pt1 | contig 10209 bp, 8 predicted proteins | sample MGYA00512116_ERZ772924 | MGnify/ENA primary metagenome ERZ772924 (study PRJEB29015, sample SAMEA2737920) | human oral metagenome | biome: human oral; feature: human-associated habitat; material: dental | place: China | collected 2134 ...
CTTGCATCTACCATTTTTTGCCACAAAAATCCGCTTCACAAGCTAAATCTCCGCACCCCCTGGCAATTTCAGACGACCTCTCAGCCGTATTGGACGTATGCGCCGAGTATCCCCGCCCCCGTTATCGCGGCGCATACCGCGTTCTGCCGTTGCTGGACATGGTTGCGCCGTCTGAAAACGATTTGGTGCAGGCGGCTTCGTTGCTGGAAGCATTGCGCCGGCAACACGGAAAGGTTTTGACCTGTTGCGCGCTGGGCTACGGACGTAGCGCGGCAGTGGTGCTTACTTGGCTGCTGGTTTACGGCGGCTGTCGGGATTTGGCACAGGCAACAGCAGAATTGAAACAGGCTCGCTCGCAGATGGTGCTGCCGCTGGAAACGGCAAAGGCGGTAGAAGCGGCGGCAGGTCGTCTGAAAATGAACGCAGTGAGTTTCGCCAAAACGAGCGAAGCGAGTTTCTGCGAAGCTAAAATGAACGAAGCAAGTTTTTGCGAAGCTAATCGAGATAGCTAAGATATAAGTAGATGAAAAACCCAAGCTGAGCAAATCATTCTCTATTGAGCTTGTGCAAGGCAATGCAGTCCTAGTTTAAAGTAAATTCAGGATACGACGACTCATATGTACCGCACCCAAAGTAAGGAGGGAATCTTATGACTAAAAGCTACCGCCCCGTTACGTTTTACACTTTATCCCTGCTGATTCCGTGGACATTATGGTTTGCTGCCGCCTACATCAGCCACCGTCCTGATGCTGTTGAGTACCAGTGGGCTCAGGCCACGTTAGGGCTGGCCGGGCTGTTCGCACCCATGCTCGTGGCGGCATTCATGTTGTACAAACAGCCCAAATTATGGACGGACGCGAAACACCGCCTGTTCCGCCTGACAGGTTTTCCCAAGCGATACCTGCTCGCTGCCGCGCTGCTCGGTCCGGTTACCTTGGTGCTGGCGCAACTCATCTCCATCGCTTCCGGACACAGTTGGGCGCAGTTTCACATTTCGGGACATCCGTCATTTACGTCCGCCTTGCTGTCGCCATGGTTCATGCTCCTTATTGCGCCTGTTGCCGAAGAATTGGCGTGGCACAGCTATGGCACCGACGCGCTCACGGCACGCAGAAGCCTGTTTGTCGCATCCTTGCTATTTGCCGTGTATTGGGCGTTTTGGCACATGCCGCTTGCCTTCATCAAAGGCTATTATCACAGCCAAATCGTTTCCGAAGGCGCACTCTACACGGTTAATTTCGTGGTCAGCATGTTTGTCTTCGTCCTATTGATGAACTGGTTGTACGCCAAAAGCGGGCGCAGCATCGCCGTGGCGACGATATTCCACCTGTGCGCCAATCTGGGTAACGAGATTTTCGCCACCCACCCTGTCAGCAAGGTTATTCAGACGGCCATTTTGTCGGCAGTAGCCATTTATATTTTGATTGCAGAAAAGAATTTGTTTTTAGGTAAGCCCGTGCCATCCCGATAACAAATTCAGACGACCCTTGGACATGATATGCCCCGAATGACGGTTTCCATACCCAAAAGGAATGTGAATGGACAATTCCACTGACAGCCTGATTACCGCCCGCCTGCTTGCCACCGCCCGCTATACCGCCGTGTTCAACGTCTTGCTATTCGCTTTGTCCGCGCAACGCGGCGGCGTGTGGTCGGCGGTGCAGCTTATCTTGGCGGCGGCGCTGTTGTACTACCACATCCGCATCGAATTCGACCGCCGCGTGTTCCAAGATTTTGCCGACGGCCGCTATACGCCCGAAGCCTTCGACCAAACCCTGCGGCAAACCGGCTTGCGCCGTGTTTCAGACGACCCCTCGATGCCGGAACGTGTGGCGGGCGCGATTGTCTTGTGGCGCAAAAGCCTTTACCTGACCGCTGCACAATCGGCAGTTTTCTTTATCCAAATTCTCTGATGTCATGAAAAATTTTCTTAAAAAACAACTTGCATGGCTGACCGACCAAGCATTGTGCCTGTCGGTATCCTTCCTCACCGGCGTCCGCCCCAAAAGCCCGCGCGAGCTGGCGTTCAATCCGCAGCAGAAAGTGTATTACGCCAATCACGGCAGCCACGGCGATTTTTTGCTGGTGTGGATTTCCCTACCGCGCCGCTGGCGGCTTTCGACGCGTCCCGTTGCCGGTTCGGATTACTGGCTGACCAACAAACTCAAACGCTTCATCATCCAAAACGTCTTCAACGCGCTCTTGATTCCGCGCCACAGCGACAATCCGCAGTCGATTACCGAACAGATGAACCACGCGCTCCAAGCGGGCGATTCGCTGATTATCTTCCCCGAAGGCACACGCAATACGGATGAAAACGAAATCCTGCTCCCTTTCAAATCAGGTATTTATCATCTGGCGAAAAGTAAGCCGGATACCGAGTTTGTGCCGATATGGATAGACAACATCAACCGCGTCCTGCCTAAAGGCAAAGTGTTGCCCGTGCCGTTGTTGTGTGAAGTCCACATCGGCGAACCGCTGATCCTGCGCGAAAACGAAGACAAAGAAACCTTCCTGACACGCACCCGCGAAGCCTTGCTGGCATTGAGGTCGTCTGAAAACGAGTGCAACGAGTTTCGCCAAAACGAGTGTAACGAGTCTCAACAAAACAAAGGAGCTGCATCGTGAGCTTTGTTAACACGTCCGGACAAATCATTACCGAACAAACCGCCGCACATCTGACCCCGCAGGCAGGCTATATCTTTACCGGCGTATTCGCCGTATTGATTTTCGCCAGCGTCGTCGGGCAATGGCTGAAACGCAAAAACGGCGCAGACAATGCCACCATCTCCAACCTCAACGCCCGCATTTACGCTTGGTGGCTGATGACGCTGGTGCTGCTAGTCGCATTTTGGTTCGGCAAAACGGGGACGGTGGCGCTGTTTTTCCTGATTTCATTTGCCGCCTTGCGCGAATTTATGACCCTCGTCTATCGCCGCCGCAGCGACTATTACAGCATGGTGGTGTGTTTCTACCTGCTGCTGCCGGTGCAATATTATTTCGTCTATGACGGTTGGTACGGCATGTTCAGCATTTTCATCCCCGTGTACGGATTTTTGGTGTTGCCGATTATCGCCAGCCTGAGCGGGCAAACCGCCCATTTCCTCGAACGCGCCGCCAAAACGCAGTGGATGTCGATGATTTGTATCTTCTGCCTTTCACACGTTCCCGCCCTGATGTTCCTGAACTTGGACGATTTCGACAGCAGCGGCAATATCCTGTTGCTGATGTTTCTGATTTTCGTGGTGCAGGCTTCGGACGTGCTGCAATACGTTTGGGGCAAACTGGTCGGCGGTGCCAAAATTATGCCGTCGCTTTCTCCGTCCAAAACCATATCCGGCACGGTCGGCGGTATTTTGTCCGCCACCGTACTCGCCGCGCTGCTGTCGCCGATGACGCCGTTTAGCCACGGCCAGGCCGCCGCTATCGGTTTCGTCGTCTGCCTGATGGGTTTCTTCGGCGGGCTGGTGATGTCCGCCATCAAACGCGACTACGGCGTCAAAGACTGGGGCAACATGATACGCGGCCACGGCGGTATGCTCGACCGCGTGGATTCCATCTGCTTCGCCGCACCCGTGTTCTTCCACATTGTCCGGTATTATTGGAACGGTTGAATCTGCTGTTGATCGTTCTGCTTGAGGCCATGCGAAAAGGTCGTCTGAAAACCGTTTTCAGACGACCTTTTGTCTTTGCCGCACACTATTTCACAATATCCGACAGCGGCCAGCGCGGTTTGACGTTGAACGCGCCTACGGGTTGCCGCTCCTGCAACCTCATCGCGCCGGCGAAGGCAATCATCGCGCCGTTGTCGGTGCAGTATTCCATGGGTGGGAAGCAGACTTTGATTTTTTCTTCCTTAGGCTTGGGTTTGCCTTTTTCAGACGGCTTTTTGACGCTCAGGCGGGAAAATTCGTCGCGCAGCTTCCAGTTTGCACCGACGCCGCCCGCGACAACCAAAGTTCTGAAACCGGTATCCAACAAGGCTTTTTTGGCTTTGGCGGCGAGGACGTCAATCACCGCGTCTTGAAACGCGCGACAGATGTCGTTGCGCGTTTGCTCGGGAATTTCGCCTCCGTTTTCGGCGCGGACTTTTTCGACGGCGGTCAGCACGGCGGTTTTCAAACCGGAGAAGCTCATCTGCAAATCGTGCGAATGGAGCATGGGGCGCGGGAACGAGAAGGCATCGGGGTTGCCCAGCTTTGCGAGTTCGGACAGCTTCGCGCCGCCGGGGTAGGGCAGCCCTAAGAGTTTGGCGGTTTTGTCGAACGCCTCGCCCGCCGCATCGTCGACGCTTTCGCCCATCAGCGTGTAATCGCCGATGCCGCGCACCGCCATAAACTGCGTATGTCCGCCCGAAACCAGCAGGGCGACGAACGGAAATTCGGGTTTGTCGTCTGCCAAAAGTGGGGAGAGCAAATGGCCTTCGAGATGGTGGACGGGAATGACGGGTTTGTTCAAGGCAAACGCCAAGGCATTGGCATAGCCCGAACCCGCCAGAAGCGCGCCGCCCAAACCCGGCCCTTGGGTGTAGGCGACGGCATCGATGTCGTCATAGGAAACGCCCGCTTCCTGCAAACAGCCCTGCGTCAGTGGGACGACGCGGCGGATGTGGTCGCGGCTGGCAAGTTCGGGGACAACGCCGCCGTATTCGGCGTGCATCGCCATTTGGGTGTGAAGATGGTGCGCCAACAGGCCGCGTTCGGTGTCGTAAAGCGCAACGCCCGTTTCGTCACAGGATGATTCGATTCCGAGTACCAACATAGTTTGAGGTCGTCTGAAAATAAGGATGCGGTATTTTAACGGATTTCGGGCAGTGTTCGCAGTCCATTGCTTGTTCTCCATAACGAAAAGGTCGTCTGAAACCCAAAAATCAGGTTTCAGACGACCTTTTGTCAACGTTTCTATCAGAAGCGGTAATTCACGCCCAAGGCGAACTCGCGGCCGCGCTCGTAGAAAGGGGTACGACCGTTGCCGTCGGGGAAGCGTTGGCTGTGCGAACGGTATTGCTTGTTGCCGATGTTGTTGACAGCGAAGTTGACGTTCAGGTTGTCTTTTTTCAGCGGCTGCCAGTTGGCGTAGATGTCGTGTACGCCGTAGCCTGATTTCTTGCCGTGTATCGTGCCTTGTCCGCGGGCGACGTCGGTGTATTTCACGCTTTGGGCGTAGCGGCCGCGCCAGCCGATTTCGAGTTTGGGGTTTTCAAACTGGTAAGACAGGCCGGTCAGCCATTGGCGGCCGGTATTCCAGAAGGTGAACGAGCTTTCGTGGTCTTCCGCTTGAATCGGGCTTTCGCCGTAGTACATTTCGCCGTTCAGACGGGGTTTGACGTAGGACACGCCGGCGCGCGCGGTCAGGCCACCCCAGCGGTAGGATGCGTCAAGTTCGTAGCCGTAGGTTTTGAGCGTGCCGCCGTTGTAAATCTTGCCGCGTTCGGTAATGGAGGCGGTGTTGTTGTTGATTTTTGCCCAACGGTAGACGATGAGGTCTTTGATGCGTTGGTGGAACACGCTGCCGCTGACGTTGAAGTTGTCGTTGCGCCATTTGAAGCCCAGTTCGGCGCGGCGGGCGGTTTCGGCTTTGAGGTTGCTGTCCAAATCGGCGGCGGCGCCTGCGCGTTCGTTAGCCAACAGGGCTTCGTTCAGGCGGGGCGCACGGCTTGCCTGATTGAGGTTTGCCAAGAGCGAGAAGTTGTCGTTGATGTCCCAAATTGCGCCGATGCTGGGGTTGAGCTGGCCGTGCGACGCGCTTTGTTTGCTGGCGGCGTTGTATTTGAAATGGTCGTAACGCAGGCCGGTCGTCAGGGTGACGGGGTGCAGGTTCCAAATGCCTTCCGCGTACACGCCGTATTCGGCTTTCTTCTCTTTGTCGCGGTCATACAGGCCGAGAATTTTCAGCCATGCGCCTTTGTCGGACGGCTCGGAGGTTTCGTGGCGGTAGTTGACGCCGTATTTGACCATGTGTCCGTCGCCGAAGGAGCTGGCGAGGTTCAGGTTGGCGCCGGTCGCTTTGATTTTGCTTAACTCAAGCTGGCCGATGGGAACGCCGCCTTGCGCCGTGCCGGAGGCGTGGGCTTTCGGGGAAGGCGCGCCTTTAGGCGGCTTGGTGTCGTCGGTGTTGATTTGGAAGACGTTGGCGTCGATTTTGTCGAGGAAACCGACGTTGCGGCCGCGGTATTCCAGATTGTAGGATTGTTCTTTTTGATAAGTGCCGTCCACGCCGACGTAGCTGTCAACGTTTTGGAACTCGGCTTTGTCGGTGCGGTTGCCTTTTTGGTATTCCTGACGGTAGGTCAGGCGGATGCCGTGGTCGTCGTTGAAATCGTAGCCGAGTTTGGCAAGGTAGCTGTGCTGTTTCAGACGACTGCCGCGGTTGACATTGCCGTTGCCGTCTTTGTAGTCGCGGTTGTTGAGGAAGTTGCCTGCAAACAAGGCATCGAAGCCGTTTTGATAGCCGTAAACCGCCGCGTTGCCGGTTGAACCTTTATTGCTGCTCAAGCCCGCGCCGAGTTTGAAACCGAAAGGTTTGCCGTCGGTCAGCAGGTCTTTTGCGTCAACCGTCGTTACGCGGATGGTACCGCCGACCGCGCCCAAGCCCGCGCTTGCCGCGCCCGTGCCTTTTTCGACGTTGATGCTTTTCACCAAAGCGGGGTCAAGCTGGAAGCGGCTTTGGTGGTGGAAGATTTTGGTGGATTGGCTGGTGCCGTCCACTTCCAGATTAATCTTGTCTTCGCCGACGCCGCGGATGCTGTAAAACTGCGCCACGCCGTTGCCGCCGCCGACATCCATGCCGATTTGGTCTTTCATGACTTGTTTCAAATCGGTTGAAGTTTCGCGGTCAAGCTGGTTGCGGGTAACGCGGGTCGGTACGGCAGTACCGGTAACGACGACTTCTTTCAGTTCGGCAGTCGCTTCGGGGCGAACGTTGTCTGCATGGGCAAAACCTGAAGACAGTGCCAGCACCATGATGCTGAAACGGAAGGCGGGGGAATGGGGGGATTTCATGTTCTTCCTCTAGTTGGGTGATTAAGGGGAGTTGCGTTAAATTAAGAGTGTATATTCTAATATTTTTTGATAATGATTTGCAAACAATATACATTACTCCGAGAATATTAATCATATTTTCAGAGACCTACATTTATTGATGCTCTTTAACCGAATGTGGCAGAAGCCGGATTTTCGGAAGGGTTGGCGATATTTTTGCTGCGACGTCGCGTCGTTTGATGGCTGCGGCAAGGCCGGCGGGGATGGGAAACCTGTGTTTTAGGAAGAGGGGGGTGATGCGGATATTTGGATGGAGGGATGGAACATAGAAAAAGGTCGTCTGAAACCCTGATTTGTGGTTTCAGACGACCTTTTGTGTGCTTAGTCTGCTTTGAGCAGCCTTTTATCCAATTGCGCCTGTATCAGCAGGCCGTGGGCGAAGTTGCGGCTGTCGGCGAGGATGAGTTTGCCGCCGTAGCGTTTGGCGATGGCGTCGGCGATAGAGAGTCCGAGTCCGGTGCCTTGTTGTTCCGTGCCGAGTATGCGGTAGAACGCGTCGGTTACGCGGCTGCGTTCGGCGGCGGGGATGCCGGGGCCGTCGTCTTCCACCCAGATGGTGAGGGTGGTCGGGGTCTCGCTGAAACCTATGTCGATGCGGCCGCCTGCAGGGGTGTAGCGGATGGCGTTGTCGGTGAAGGTTTTGATGAGGGTGTAGATTTCGGTGTCGTCGGCTCGGATGCGCAGGTCGTTTTCGACGGCGACGCCGATGTCTTGCTGTTTGTCGAGGGCGAGGGGCATGAGTTCTTGCAACACGCGGCGGAACTGGGCTTGCAGGCTGATGTCGGTCAGGTTGCGTTGGGTTTCGGAGCCTTGGGCGCGGGCGTGGGTCAGGAGCTGCTCGAGCAGGTGGCGGTTGCGCTGTATGCTTTGGAGGATGAGTCCGGTCTGTTCACGGGCTTCGTCCGATTGGGGCAGCTTGGTGAGCCGTTCTGCCTGAAGGGAGAGGGCGGTCAGGGGGCTGCGCAGTTCGTGGGCGGCATCGGCGATGAAGCGTTGCTGGCGGCGGATGTTTTCGCCCGTGCGTTGCAGCAGTTGGTTGATGGCGGTAACGAAGCCTTGTATTTCGCTGGGCACGCCTTCTCCGTCCAGCGGCGAGAGGTCGTCTGAACGGCGTTGTCCGAGGGAGGCGGAAAGGGTCTTAACGGGACGCATGGCGCGGTAGGTGATCCACACGGTCAGCAGGATCATGAGGGGCAGGGCGATAAGCAGCGGAAGGACGCTTTGGTAGGCGGCGGTGGCTGCGAGGTCGTCGCGGTATTCGGTTTCTTGGAGTACGGCGATTTTGCCTTGCGGAGTTTGGTGGACGTAGGCGCGGTATTCGTCGTCATCATCGTCATCGTCGTCATCAACGCCGCCTTTGATGGTGTGGAATCCTTCGCCGAGTGTGTTGGACAGGGGGATGGTGTCTTCTTGTCCGAAGGTTTGGATGAGGATGTGGTTTTCGCTGCCTATTTGTGTGTAGTCGGTGGTTTTGGGGTTGATGTAAGCGGCGGTTTGGCGCAACAGGTCGTCCTGAAGCTCTTCGGCTTCATGGTAGGTTTGGTAATAGGAGAACGCGCCTGCGATGATGGACAAAGGCAGGAACATCAGTATCAGGGCGATGCTGATACGGACTTGCAGGGATTGTTTGAGGGTCTGGATGAAGTGATGCATAGTGTGTTTGGCGAGGCTGTTTTAGGTTTTGTTATAGTGGATTATGGCATAGGCGGGCGGATACGCGGTTTGAGATTTCAGACGACCTCTTTTGCGACCAGCCAGCCTACGCCGCGTACGTTTTGGATGTGTTCTTTGCCGAGCTTTTTACGCAGGGCGTGGATGAGGAAATCGACGGCGTTGCTCTCGACTTCTTCGCCCCAGCCGTAGATTTTGTCTTCAAGGTCGCTGCGGGAAAGGATGATGCCGGGGCGCATCATCAGGGCTTGGAGGACGGCAAATTCTTTGTTGCTCAGGAGGACGGGTTTGTCTTGTCCTTTGACTTCGACTTGGTAGGTGGCGGGGTTGAGGGTGAGCGCGCCGTTGGTCAGCAGGGTTTGACTGTGGCCGCTGTGGCGGCGCAGGACGGCGCGCATACGGGCTTGCAGCTCCGCCATGTCGAAAGGTTTGACGATGTAGTCGTCGGCGCCGCCGTCCAGTCCGTTGAGGCGGCTGTGGAGGTCGTCGCGGGCGGTTACGATGAGGACGGGGGTTTTGCTGCCTTCGTGTCGGATTTGGGTGAGGACGTCCAGCCCGTCTTTGCCGGGCAGTCCGAGGTCGAGCAGCAGCAAGTCGTAGTTCTGCGCCTGAAGGGCGGTAGAAACTTGGCTGCCGTTTTTGACCCAGTCGACGGCATAGCCGCTGTCTTTGAGGTTGGCGGCTACGGCTTGGGCAATCATGTGGTCGTCTTCTGCAAGCAATACGCGCATGGTGTTCTCCTTAATCAGCGGGAAGGATAGCAGGGGAAAATTAGGAGGGGTTTAGCGGGAGGTCGTCTGAAAGGGGCGGCTGGTTTTCAGACGACCTTTTTGTTGTTTTTTCTGTACTTAATTGGGTTCCTTCGGCGTGGGTTCTGCCGGGTATGGTGGACATTTTCTTCTAAAGGAATACTGCGTTTGAATGGTCTGCCGATTTTGCCAAAAGGTCGTCTGAAAACCCCGATTCCGTTTTCAGACGACCTTTTGTCTTTACAGCAACACAATATCGTATTGTTCCTGCGTGTAGGCGGTTTCGACTGCCAGCGAAATCGGTTTGCCGATAAAGTCGATGAGCATCGCCAGCGATTGCGATTCTTCGTCGAGGAAGAGGTCGATGACGTTGGGCGCGGCGAGGATGCGGAAGGACTGCACGTCGTAACGGCGGGCTTCGCGGACGATTTCGCGCTGGATTTCGTAGCAGATGGTCTGCGGCGTTTTCAGACGACCCCTGCCTTGGCAGGACGGGCAGGGTTCGCAGAGGATTTGGCTGAGGTTTTCGCGCGAACGTTTGCGCGTCAATTCGACCAAACCCAAGCTGGTAAAGCCGTTGAGGGTAACGCGGGTGCGGTCGAAGGCGAGGGCTTTGGCAAGTTCTTGCAACACGGCTTCGCGGTGCGCTTCCTGCGCCATGTCGATGAAGTCGATGATGATGATGCCGCCAAGGTTGCGCAACCGTAATTCGCGGGCGATGGTGTGGCAGGCTTCGAGGTTGGTGCGGA
>ERZ772924.1766-NODE-1766-length-10170-cov-3.310529_pt1 | contig 10170 bp, 14 predicted proteins | sample MGYA00512116_ERZ772924 | MGnify/ENA primary metagenome ERZ772924 (study PRJEB29015, sample SAMEA2737920) | human oral metagenome | biome: human oral; feature: human-associated habitat; material: dental | place: China | collected 2134 ...
CATGTCTTTTCTTCAATACCCTTCGCTGTACGATCGGCGTATTTCTGGAGTGCATTCAGGGTATCAGCATCGGTGCTGACTTCCCGAACATACTTCATATCGCCGGTCTGCAGGAGGTAATCGACAGCAGCACCAAAATATGCAAGCGCAGAGGCGAATCCTGCAACTGTGTTTTGGTGCATTGCTTCGGGAATAACGGGGGTGGGTACGTTCTGCGCGGGAGATTCCGCCGTAGCGGGCTGGTACTCTCCGGGGGTTTCGTACTGCTCTAGCTTAGCGACTCCGGAGTAGTCTTTACCGTCGTTGACGAGTTCTGTAGGAGTCGGGGTGGGGGTAGGTGATTCGGAAGCTGAGGGGGTAGCAGAAGCTGAAGAGGAAGCGCTGGAGCTCTTCGTCTGAGAAGTGCTTGCGGAGGCTGAAGAATTAGATTCTTCTTTCTTATCGCTGCCGCACGCCGCTAAGAACGCGACACTTCCCATACTGAGAATCCCCAATGCTGCACGACGATTCAGAGCCGAAGACATCGTTATACCTTTCGAAGTTTTGCAGAACCCGGGCGAATATTTCGGCGGTGCATATCCGATTTGCGAACGTTTCGCCCAAAAGGCAACGCGTATACATGCGGTTAAAGAGGACAAAGTCATTTCAGCCGACCGTTATCTTGAATGGGTTAAGAAACAGTTCGGACGAGCGGCCAACGGTCTGAAATTCATTTTCCCCGAATTGGACAAAGCCAAACTGTTTGAACTGATTGAGCCGAATCATCAAAAGCTTCCAAAGTCTTTGGCTCCCGAAGCCTACGACTGCGCCTTTTTGAAAGCCAAAGCCATTCATGAGCAAGCCGCATTCAAGCCGTACAAAGACCCTTACGACATGTACGAATATTACGCGCGCCTGGAAAAGCAGCTTGAACAGCAAAAACACCTCACAAATGAAGAAAGTTACAACAACTTCATGTATGACAAATTCGCAAGACTACCGATTTCATGGGCTTAAAGCGTCTGCCTGCAAAGACGTTTAATCACACAAGGAAACCAAAAAATGAATATCCAACTTCAAGGTCACATCGTCGGCGTTAAAAAATTCAACGGACAAATCGAAGGCAAGAATTTCGACTATTGCCGACTGATTGTCGCCACACCCTTAGACAGCTCCCAAGGCAACGCACTGGGCAGCTCTACCACTGAATACGATTTTGGCGGCTCTGCCAACTTCGAGCAGTTCCGAAACGCCCAATTTCCGATCGAAGCAAACCTCAACGTAGAAATCGTCACTACGGGCAAGACTCAAAAACTGAAAGTCATCGGTTTTCAACCCGTTAAGAAAGGCTGATTGAATGCAGAAAGTCTATGTTGTTCAGTCCGTATCAACAGGGGACTTTCTGTATCTCTCCCCTGAAACGGGCGACATCGGACATACAAAATTAATCACGAACGCCGATTATTTCTACGACTTCGAAGAAGCGATTAACGCAGGCTTGGAAGAAATCGGCAATCAATACGAATTTGTCGTATTCGGATTTTTGAAAGACTGATTTTCAGCGTTCGGCGGTCGCTGGAAAAAACATCATCATTACCGCCAAACACTTTTTAAAGGAAAACATCATGAAATTTTTGAACTCTTGCCGTAAATACGGCGCAAAACTGGCTGTAGTTGTTGCCGCTCCTCTGGCTTTGGCTGGAAACGCATATGCCGCTTTGCCTGAAAATGCCAAAACCGCGATTGATAACGCAAAAGCTGACGGCATGGAAGCCGGTTGGTTGGTCGTCGGCGTATTCGCTGCGCTGTTTGTATTTTCAATCGTTAAACGCGTCATGAAATAAAAATGGCAACGTACTACCAAGTCGGGAATAAATGTCTTGAGCAAAGCCAAGCTGAGAACGTCTATTTCAGCTTGGTAGTACCTCAAATAACCCAAGACGGCAAAATCATCAAACCTGAGTACAACGGCACATTGTGGAAACTGAACGGAGAGCCGATTAAAGCCGATTTGCCTAAATGCGATCCGAGTGAAAACCTAAAAAGCGGTTTGGATACAGGTTGGATTTTATTCGGCGTAATGGCAGCGGTGTATTTCGTATCCCTCCTAAAAAGGGTCTTGCGATGATGGATTTCTATTTTTACTTGGGACTGGCAGTACCTGTTTTGATAGGGGCGATTTTATTCAAGGATTGATACCTGAATCGGATAATGGCAAAATCCCGACTTTCTGCAACCGTTACGAAAGTTAGGATTATGTTGATTGAAGAGTATATTTTTAATTGCAAAGTAGATAAGAGCAGCAAGTTTTACGGAATGCCTTTGGCAGAAATAGCAGTTAATCTATTAATTGAAAAAAACGTTAATGACATAAATTTCTTTTTTAATTTGTGCTATTTCCTGAACAAATCTGATGGCAAATATTGGAAATTCTTTTTTTCTGATGGCTCTCTACTTGTTTTAAGTGATTGGGTCAATGAAGTTAAATATTTTGTTTTCAGTGATGACATTAGTTTTGCTGAATGGTTATGCAATAGGTCAAACTAGAAATTTCCCTGTTGGAAATAAAGTTAATTTAGAGGTAACGACTAGAACAGGTAATAATTTCAACTGGGAAAAAATTATAAATCTCAACAGCTACGGCACATCCACAACCACATCAGCAAGAGTCATCGAAACCACTACCGGAGCTTCATCGGCTGCCCGAATCGGCGCAACCGTTGAAGCAACCGTCTCCCGCCAGAGCGTCCTATCAGGCGCATTTGGTTTAGTCAAAAAAGGCGCGCAACTCGCTGTCTCAAGTCGCGGTAATCTCTATCTAGGTGGTGCACTGCTCGCCTATGAAGCCTATCAAGCCGTTAAAGGCGACCTTGAAAGCCAAGGCTACCATTACGATGAAGCGAAAGAAGAATTTTATAAAGATTGGGCAGCAAGAAATTGTATTTGGGAAAGAGATAATCAAGATAAAGCAGTAGATGTTGATTGTTTCGGTGTTGATTCTTCTGTAATTAGAAATAGGTATTCTGACGATCCAAAAAAACAAGATGAAATAAGATATTTAATGGAAGCCCAAATGGAAAGGCTCGCCCGTCCATATTGGAAACAAAAACAAAAAAGATTGGCAGAAGGTGATAGTGTTTTAGATTGGAACAAGTATATTTTTGATAAGTGCTATTTTACTTGGAATGGTGGCGATTGTTCGGTTAAAAGAGGCGATGATGGAAGGTCTGTCATACATTTTTCTTTAAAAATGAATGAAAGAGAAATTCTCACACCTCAAAAATTTTTAGAAATCGCAACGCCAAAAATCGACAGCAACCCTACACCTTTTGTCGAAGGTACAGGAAGACCTGGTTATAGCGAAGGCGTCCAAGTCTCCCCCGGAACAGTAGTCACCCTAGGCCCAGTAACAGGAAATGACAATAAGCCCGTACAAATCCAAATTACATTCGGACGAGACAGTAACGGCAAAACAACCGCAACTGTAAATACGACCCCGCGCCCCGACCTCACACCGGGCAGTCCTGCCGCTCCCAAAACAAATCCAACACCGACGCCGGGCGAAAATGGCAAGCCAGGTTCACAACCCGACCCCAACCCTGACGGCAAGCCAGACGGCAAACCCGACCCAACGCCTGACGGTAGCCCGTCCGATAAGACAAAACCCGACCCTTACGGCAGCCCTAGCGGTAAAGACAAACCTGATCCAAGTAATACCCCAGACGGTAAAGACGACCCCAAACCCGACGACAAGCCGAAAGAGGATGACAAACCAAAAGAAAGCGGCGGTTTATTGTGTGACGTATTTCCGAACATATTGGCATGCGACAAAATGGGTAAGCCTGAAGAGGGGATGTTTGATGCTATAAGTATCCCTCAAACTACCGATGATAGGACATGGTCGTCAGACGATTTCTTACCCGCAAATGGCGTTTGTCCGCAGCCTAAAACATTTAGCGTTTGGGGTAAGACAATGACGGTAAGTTATGAGCCGTTGTGTACGTTTGCTGAAAAAATAAGATTCGCCGTTTTGCTGTCGTTCATCATCATGTCGGCGTTTATCGTGTTCGGTTCATTGAAAAGGGGGTAAAAAATGCCATTGGCTGGATTAATACCATTATTGGCAATACTGCTGAAAATGCTGATTGTCAGGATTATTATTGCAACAGGACTCACGTTTGTGACCTATGCCGGCTATTTAATCGCATTGGACAAATTTAAGGACTACACAGCAAACGCGATTAACTCCATGCCTGCCGATATATTGAATCTGCTGCTTATTGCAGGTTTCGGGCAAGGATTAGGCTATCTGTTTGGTGCATTCTCGTTTTATATCGGGATTCATGCTTTGAATAAACTGACATTCATTATGCCGGGTAAACCATGATTTATTTATTTACAGGGAACATGGGGACTGGCAAGACATCCCGTGTCGTATCAATGATTTTGAACAATGAAGATGGTTTGTTCAAAATGAAATTGGAAGACGGAACGGAAGTAGATAGACCGCTCTACTTCTGCCATATCGACGGTTTGGATAAACGCAAATTCAACGCGCACGAATTGACCGAAGAAGAAATCATGGCTGCCCCGCTTCGTGATGTTATTCCTGAAGGTGCAGTCCTGATTGTCGATGAAGCACACTACACTTATCCTGTTCGTGCAGCGGGACGGCCAGTACCGCCATATATCCAAGAATTGACCGAATTAAGGCATCATGGCCATACAGTCATATTGATGACACAACATCCAAGCCAATTGGATATATTTGTCAGGAATCTGGTTTCAAAACATGTACACCTGGAACGCAAAGCCTTGGGAATGAAACAGTATTCTTGGTATAAATGCGTGACGTCGTTGGACAATCCAGCGGGTGTCAGTGGTGTTGAATCTGCTAACTGGAAACCGCCGAAGGAAGCATTCAAATACTACAAATCAGCAAGCCAGCATCAAAAGTTTAAAAAGAAAGTACCTTTTGCCGTTTGGATGTTGATTGTCATACTAGGTTTTATGGCGTGGAAGGGTTTTAACCTCTATCAGATTTATCAAAAGAACACAGGTCAGGTTGAGCAGGTCGAAGAAAGCACGGTAAATTCAGAAATGGTGCAAGCAGTTGAGCAGGCAGCGTCACAAGAAAATAAGCAGGGTCGAATGACAGATAACCTCAAACCTGAAGACTTCGTACCCGTACTCGCTGAAAAGCCCGAAAGCAAGCCTATCTACAACAACGTCCGCCAAGTCAAAACATTTGAGTACCCTGTCGGCTGCGTCGATGGCGGCAAAAGCGGATGTACCTGTTATTCAAGCCAAGGCACGCCGCTGAAAGAAATCACAAAAGCCATGTGCAAAGACTACGCCAAAAACGGCTTGCCGTTTAACCCGTATAAGGACGAACAACAACAGGCAGCCCAACAGCCGCAAACAGCCCCGCAGACCGCCTATGAGCCTGAAAACAACCAAGTTATCACAATGGGCGGGCAAAGCCCAAAAAACCTAATGTATGACGGCTATGTCGAAGCAGGTCAACAGTTTGCAGCTCGTGGTGGTGTGGTTGGTTCTAGTAATTAATTTAAAAGGTCGTCTGGAATTCAGACGACCTTTGTTTTTATCGAATTATGATTTTCTCGTATTGATCAGGGTCTATAAATTGGCTTTCAAGTTCTATTAAGTATGGATTTTCCCAGTCGCAGCAATCTGATTCGTCTTCGGCTTCAGGATTTATGTTTTCCCACCATATTTGGCAGGGTAATCCGTTTACAGTTCCTTTTGCTGTATATGCTATATCTTTCCAAGTTCCGGTTGCTGAGTTATTAAAATATGCTTGTTCATTCAAAATTAAATTAAGTTCCATTTTAAATTTCCTTTATTTTAGATTTTACCCATTTTGAAAAGTCTTGTATTTTTTCGACTTTTTCTAATAGGTCTTTTTCTGTTTCGATGTTGAAGGAAACGCGTTTTGCGATTCGCTTTGTTTCGTATGTAGTTTTTGCTTTTTTCTTTGGGTCTGACATTTTGTCCTTCATTCTGTTTTTCGATGTTGTTATTATATCGTAGCTACGATATAAGTCAACAAAAAAGATTACTTAATAATCAATAACTTAATATATTTAGGAATTGAAATTTGGGGTGTCAAGGGGGAAGGTTTGTAAATATTGGGCGCGCCTTTTGCCCAATATTTATGAATACCCCCTTGATTCCCCAAAGTTCAAGAAACACGCTTGTGGTAGGTGGGCAGGAAGGGTTTTATTTCCTGCCCGCCTGCCACGTGGCGAACGTCCCCGAAGGGTCGCCGAAGGCAAACTTAATGCTATACTGAAACTCGGCCAAGGATTAGCTACCCTATGCCGAAGCCGTCCAGCCTGACAACGACCAAGCCTAAAGGCTGTAAAGAAGATTAGGCGGGCGGCTTTATTGTTTGTGAAATTGAGTAGTATCAAAGAACCAAGATTCTGAATAGTAAGGGTAATCTATGCGAAACGCCGTAGGACTCGACATATCAAAGACGACCTTTGACGCAACCGCAATCATTGGCGGTATCGAAAAGTCCGCAAAGTTTGACAACGACAGCAAAGGCTTTGAGCAGTTTAAAGACTGGCTGGAAAAACTGAACTGTCCTGACGCGCATATCTGCATGGAAGCCACGGGCAACTACTACGAAGGCATCGCCGACTATATAGGCAGCCTGTACAAAGTATCAGTCGTCAACCCGCTGAAAATCAGCAAATACGCCGAAAGCAGGTTTACCCGAACCAAAACAGACAAACAAGACGCCAAACTGATAGCCGAATACTGTCAGACAGCCAAAGCCCAAGACCTCGTGATCCGAAAACCAGTCATAGACGACGGTTACAAACTCAAACGGCTCTCCGCTCTCTATGCCCAACTGACCGCAGACAGCACCGCCCAAAAAAACAGACTCGAAGCCGCAAAAGACACCTTTGTCGTCAAAATCTGCCAAAGCAACATCAAGCATTTGCAGCGACAAATAAAGGCAGTCAAAAAAGAACTGGAGAAACTCACGAAGAAAACCGCATTGAAAGACCAAACCGACAGACTGGCAACCATCCCAGCCATCGGCAGGCTGACCGCCGTCATGCTGCTGAACTACCTTTCAGGCACGGATTTCCCAACATCGAACAAGTTTGCAGCATTTGCCGGATTAACACCCCAAATCAAAGATTCAGGCACATCAGTAAGGGGCAAACCAAGCCTGACAAGATACGGCAACCGAAGACTACGCGCCATGCTCTTCATGCCCGCGATGGTCGCCTATCGGATAAAGGCATTCCCCGACTTCATCGCCCGCCTTGAAGCCAAGAATAAACCCAAAAAGGTCATTATTGCCGCCATCATGCGCAAACTTGCCGTCATTGCCTACCACGTCCACAAAAAAGGCGAAGACTACGACCCGACCCGATATAAAGCGGCGTGACCGTACCCAAAAAAATCAAGGCATTTCAAAAAATGAAAAGCCGTGACATCGTTGTGTGCAAATATCACTCAATTTAAATATTATGCAAATCAATGGTTTGTAAATTAAATGTAAAGATGATATTGTTAAGCAAAGTAGTATCTTCTTTATACGTAACAAGACAAAGCAGGGTAGGGCAAGATACTTTATTGTTTGGGTAAACCGTAAAACTGTTAGAATAGCGGAAATTTTATTTCTTGTTTCTCAAACAATGATCCGCCATCCGAAAATTGCCGCCCATACGCGTTATGCCTTTATCTGTATCGGACTGATGATGCTTTCTTTCCTGATATATGTGGTTTTGGCAATGTTTGATTTGGGCTTGGATATGTCGATGCGGATTGAGCTGACCCGTTTTGCGCTCATTTTAATCTTGCTGTTTGCGTTTTTAGGCGGCGTTTTTTCAATCTGGGTAGCGGTGCTGCGAAAGAAAATGGGGGTATGACATGAACCAAGTTGATAACAACATTCCTGAAGAAATCCGTTTGCAACATGACCGATCGGCTTTGGTTTTGGTTTATCGCGGCGAACGTAAAACCCTTCCTGCCGAATTTCTCCGCGTTTATTCTCCCAGTGCCGAAGTGCGCGGACATGGTGCGGGACAAGATGTCTTGCAGACAGGTAAAGCGGAAGTCACGATTTCTGATTTGGACCCTGTCGGTCAGTATGCGCTCAAAATTACTTTTTCAGACGGCCACAATAGCGGTTTGTATGACTGGGCTTATCTTTACAAATTGGCTTACGGTTATGATGCGCTTTGGCAGGATTATCTCCGCAGGTTAAAAGAAGCCGGAGCCTCCAGAATACCGAGTGCCGCCGACCTTGTTGCCGGTAAAAAGCATTCCTGCGGCAGCGGCGGTTGTGGCGGGCATCATTGATTACTGAGTGTGTTTGTTCTTTTTGAAGCGGCATTGTGACGGACAGCAGGATGTCGGCAAAGCAGGCTCTGTTCCTCGCTTGAAAAAATATATCAGCCTGTCGGATGTCAAACAAAATCGACTGGAAAGATACGGTCTTGAGGGTACAATGCCACTACACGGGGGGCAAGTTGCGTTGTTACCTGAATAAAAAAGATTATTTAGCCATCCATTTGATAGACTACGCTAAGCCGGTCCGCAAAAAGCATATCGTGAATGATGATAAAAACACCATCACCTTCAGAGATGAAATTTCAGCATTCGGCATAGCCATGAACAAATTGAAAGACAGGTTTGCCTCTCAATGATTAAACTTTCAGACGACCCCTAGAGCAAGGTCGTCTGAAAATCGAAATACCGTTTGAACCATATTGATTTCAGATTATTTTAGGAAAGCACCTCTATGAGCGACCACAAAACCCATTTCGGTTTCACTACCGTAAACGAAGAAGAAAAGGCAGGTAAAGTGGCCGAAGTGTTCCATTCCGTAGCCAAAAACTACGACATCATGAACGATGTCATGTCTGCCGGCCTGCACCGCGTTTGGAAACATTTCACCATCAATACCGCCCGTCTGAAAAAGGGCGATAAAGTGCTGGATATCGCCGGCGGTACCGGCGACCTGTCGCGCGGCTGGGCCAAGCGTGTGGGCAAAGAGGGCGAAGTGTGGCTGACCGACATCAACTCATCCATGCTGGCAGTGGGCAGAGACAGACTGCTGAATGAAGGTTTGATTCTGCCCGTATCGCTGGCCGATGCCGAAAAATTGCCGTTTCCCGACAACTATTTCAACTTGGTTTCCGTTGCTTTCGGTTTGCGCAACATGACCCACAAAGATGCTGCACTCAAAGAAATGTACCGCGTGCTCAAACCGGGTGGAACGCTCTTGGTGTTGGAATTTTCCAAAGTCTACAAGCCACTGGAAGGCGCATACGATTTGTATTCCTTCAAACTGCTGCCGGTCATGGGCAAACTTATTGCCAAAGACGCAGACAGCTATCAATATCTGGCAGAATCCATCCGCATGCACCCTGACCAGGAAACATTGAAACAAATGATGCTGGATGCCGGTTTCGACAGCGTTGATTACCATAATATGAGCGCAGGCATCGTAGCCTTGCATAAAGGTGTGAAATTCTGATGCCCGAATCGGCTGACCTATCTGTCTGATGCCCATAGCCTATTCCAAAGTATCGGGCTTATGTTGATGGCTGAAAAAGGTCGTCTGAAAACCGATTGATAAGGTTTTCAGACGACCTTTGTTGTAAGAAATCTCTGAGTTGTACTGATATATAGCTGCCTGAAGGCGGCTGGGTTTTCGGGTCCCAACTGGTAACAACTTTTATAGTTTCAACACACAGCCGCCTGAAGGCGGCTGGATAAAAATCCTCAAAGGCGTGCCCAAGAGCCACATGGTTTCAACACACAGCCGCCTGAAGGCGGCTGTTCTAAAGCGACTTCGGTTTCAACATGGACGGGTTTCAACACACAGCCGCCTGAAGGCGGCTGGCGAAGCAGAAGAAGCAGCGGGCTTCTATGAGCGGTTTCAACACACAGCCGCCTGAAGGCGGCTGGACAAAGATATAGTCCTCATCGCACACCAAGCCGAGTTTCAACACACAGCCGCCTGAAGGCGGCTGGCTTCAAACGTAAACAGGCCGTCTTTGTTATTCAGTTTCAACACACAGCCGCCTGAAGGCGGCTGCAGTACTTACCGACAGTAGCGTCAGTGATCTCTGCGTTTCAACACACAGCCGCCTGAAGGCGGCTGGCAGATAATGCCCCGACTGATTTACTTAATAA
>ERZ772924.1771-NODE-1771-length-10164-cov-11.149866_pt1 | contig 10164 bp, 9 predicted proteins | sample MGYA00512116_ERZ772924 | MGnify/ENA primary metagenome ERZ772924 (study PRJEB29015, sample SAMEA2737920) | human oral metagenome | biome: human oral; feature: human-associated habitat; material: dental | place: China | collected 2134 ...
TGCGATTTGCCGAGGCCGGTGCCGCCGTAGATGAGCAGCGGGTTGCTGTCGGCGAGGAAGGCGCCGCTGGAGACGCGCTCGGCGGCGGCGAAGGCTTCGTGGTTGGAGGGCGCTTCGACGAAGTTGTGAAACTGGTAATCGCTGATGAGGTTGCTTTCAAACGGCGCCGGGGTGGAAGCGTCGCTGACGAACAGGTCGGGCGTGCTTGCCACTTCCACTTTGACTTTTTTGATGCCCTTGTTGCCGAGGAACATTTGCAGCGCGTCAAAAAGCGAGGCGCGGATTTGCTCGCAGGCGAATTTGTTTGGCGCGAGCAGTATCCATTCTTTCTCGCTTTTGGTCTTGAGGGTGAGCGAGCCGAGGACGAGGTTGTCTTCCTTGGAGCACAAGGGCGCCATCATGTCGAGCACGCTTTGCCAGAGCAGCAGCGCCTGGCCGTAGTATTGCGATTCAGCGGCCATGGGCAAACCTTGCCCGCAGCGCGGCGTCCAGCAGGGTGAAGGTGCGTTCAAAATCGGCCAGCTCGCCGTAGTAGGGATCGGGCAGCTCCGCGCCGGGGTTGTCCGGCAGGGTATCGAGCATGAAGCCGATTTTGGCGCAGGCGTCGTCGTCGGGGGCGATGGCGCTGAGGTGGCGGTAATGGCTGCGGTCGGCGACGAGGATTTCGTCAAAGAGGTAGAAGTCTTCGGGGAGGAAGACCCGCGCGCGCAGGTCGTCAATCGCCATGTTGTGTGCGCGCATGACGCGGCGGGCGCGGGCGTCGGGCGGACTGTCGGGGTGGTAGTCGTGGGTGGCGGCGGAATCGACGGTGATGTCGTCGCGTTTTGCCGCGCGGAGTAGCGCACGGGCGATGCCTTCCGCCATCGGCGAGCGGCAGATGTTGCCGGTGCAAACCATCAGTATTTTCATGTTTTTCAAGGTGTTGGCTTAGATGCGGTGCAGCAGTTTAGCATAGCTGCCGCCACGGGCGAGCAGTTCGTCGTGGCTGCCGCTTTCGACGATTTTGCCTTTTTCCAGCACAACGATGCGGTCGGCGTTGCGGATGGTGGAGAGGCGGTGGGCGATGATGATGGCGGTGCGGTTGGCACGCAGCCGCTCAATCGCTTCCTGCACTTTCGCCTCGCTGTGGTTGTCCAGCGCCGAGGTCGCCTCGTCCAGTATCAATATCGGCGCGTCCTTGTAGAGGGCGCGGGCGATGGCGATGCGCTGTTTTTGCCCGCCGGAGAGGCGTCCGCCCTGCTGCCCGGTGTTTTCGTCGTAACCGTGCGGCAGTTTGGCGATGAAATCGGCGGCGTTGGCGGATTCTGCCGCGAGCCGCACTTTGGCCGCGTCCGGCGCCGGGTCGGCATAGGCGATGTTGGCGGCGATGCTGGTCGAGAACAGCACCGTGTCCTGCGAGACGAAGGCGATGGCGCGGCGGCGGTCGGCGAGGCTGACGTCGGCAAGATCGTGGCCGTCAATGTAAACCGCCCCCGCCGTCGGCGGGTAAAACCCGGCGAGCAGCGCGGCAATGGTCGATTTGCCGCTGCCCGATTCGCCGATGAGGGCGACGGTTTCCCCGGCGCGGATGTGCAGGCTGAAATGTTCCAGCACCGGCTGCTCCGGGTAGGCGAAGCTGACGTCACGGAATTCAATTTCGCCACGGCTGAGCGATACCGGCGGCAGGGCGGGTTGCGGTTCGGTCGGCGCATCGAGGAAATCAAAGATGCTTTGCGCCGCCGCCAGCCCGCGCTGGATGGGCTCGTTCAGTTTGCCCATGCGCTTGATCGGCGGGAAGAGCAGCGCCATCGTGCCGAGGAAGGAGACGAAGACGCCGGTGGTCATCTGCGCCGGGGCGCTGCGCGCCTTCCACGCGAACAGGATAATCACGGTGCAGAGCGCGGCGATGATGGTCATCTCCACCACCGGCGAGGCGCTGGCGGCGATTTTGGTCGATTTCACCGCGTGAAAGCGCACCGCCTCCGCCTGCTGCGCAAAGCGCGCGTATTCGTAGTCCTGGCCGTTGTAGATGCGGACAATCGCCCGGCCGCGCAGGCTTTCATCGACGACATGATTCATGCCGCTCATGTCTTCCTGCATCGCCCGCGCCATCGTCCGCAGCTTGCGCGAGACGTGGACGATGATATAGGCCAGCACCGGGGCGACGACGAACAGCAGCAGCGTCATCTTCCAGTCCAGATAAAAGAGGAAGACGGTGAGCGCGGCGATGGTGACGGTTTCGCGCAGCAGGATGGCGACGGCATCGGTACTCGCCGCCATCAGTTGCAGCGCGTCGTAGGTGAAACGCGAGACGATGCTGCCCGCGCTGTTCTCGTCAAAATAGCGCATCGGCAGGCGCAGCAACTGCGCAAACATCCGCCCGCGCAGCGTGTAAACCACCTGTTGCGCCAGCCAGTTCATGCTGCAAGTGGCGGTATAACTTGCCGCCCCGCGCAGCATGAAGCCGAAAAACAGCAAGGCGGTCAGGCCATAAACGGTGCGCATATCGCCCTCGGCAAAGCCGCCATCGACCAGCGGTTGCAGCACGAACGGCACCAGCGGCTCGGTCAGGCCGTAAAGCACCGTGCCGCCTGCGGCGAGCAGCACCACCTTCCAGTGCGGGCGGATAAAGGCGAGCAGGCGCAGATAGCGGGCGCGGTCATCGCGGTCAAACATGGGCGTGTCCTTCGCCGCGCAGCGCGGCAACAATCAGGCAAAGCGGCAACACAAAAAAGAGCAGGCCGCTGTTGTGGCTGAACAGTGCCGCCTGGGTCAGGCTGAAACCGCTGTAGAGCAGCACCTGCGCCCGCCCGGCGAGACGCAGCGCGGCGGCATCGGGCGAATCGCGCTCCTCGCCGCGTCGGTAAAACACGAGCGGCCAGACGAACAAAAACAGCAACACCGCAAGCCCGACCAGCCCGCGCCGGGCGAAAGCATCGAGAAACTCGTTGTGCAGATGGCCGAAGGCGGCGAGGTCGGCGGCGGCGTGCCAGTTATCCTTGTCCGCCTGCAACTGCGCCGTACCCGCGCCGAAGAGCGGATAGCGGCTGCCCTCCTGCCAGGCGAAGCGCCACATCTCAAAACGCGCGCCGATGGACGTGTCCGCCTTGCCTTCCTGGTAAAGGGCGATGTCGTGTTGCGCCTCGGCCAGCCGCTCCTCAATCACCTCAATATTGGCAAGCCAGAACAGCGGCGCGGCGATGGCGACAATCAGCGCCGACAGGGCGACGCTGCGCGCGCGGAAATGACGGCGGCGTAGCGACAGCAGGCCGAGGAAGACGAGCGCCCAGGCGAGGGCGAAAAAACTGCCGCGCGTCTGCGACAGAAACGCCGTATAAACCCCGGCGGCGGCACCGGCGAGCGTCAGCAGCAGTTGCCAGCCGCGCGGCTTGGCACGCAGACTACACGCGGTGATGAGCGCCAGCAGCATCGCCAGATTGCCGAGCTGAATCGGATGGAGAAAGCGGGCGGCGCGACCATAGGGCAACGCTTCCGGGGCAAAGGTCGCATACCCCCACGCCACCGCCAGACCGAGCAACGCGCCGCAGGCCGCCCCCGCCCAAATCGCCCGCCCTTTCGGCGGCACCGTGGCGACGAAATAAAGCACGAGCGGCGTAGCCAAAAACTTCAGCGGCAAATCCAGCCCGCGCAGCCCGCTGCCGGAGCGGATGACATCAAACAGCGCCAGCAGCCCGGCGGCGACAAAACCCCCGGCAAGCCAGCGCAAGCCCGCATCGCGCGGGCGGGCGCGCCACCACACGGGCAGCGTCGTGAGCGCCGCCACGAGCAGCAGCGCCGCGCCGTAGCTGTAGCCGCTTTTCAGGGCGAGGCTCAAGGCAAAAAACAAAAACGTCGCGCCATTAACGAGGCGCGGCAGCCAAACCTTCATGACTTCCTCTCACGCCGCGCGAGGCAGGCGAGCATCAAATACTTGTTGAAATTGTAAAAAGCCGAGCTGGCGGCGAGAAAAAAGCCGTAGCGCCCGGCAAAAAGCGTGCGGTGGACAAAATACTCGCGGCAGAAAGCGACGGCGGCGCGCAGCGGCAACGCCCACAGCGACGGCGGTTTCCGCCCGCCCGCCGCCTTCTCCTGCGCCCAGTCGTGGCTGTAGCGCAAATTCTTGCGGATGAAATGGGCGAGATTGTCGCTGGTGAAATGCAGCAAATCGCCGGGCAGACGCACCACCGCCGCCGCGCCGCGCGCCAGCGACTCATGCACCTCATACGGGTGATACTGAAAAAAGGCGCGGCCATAGAGGCGGAGAATATGATCGCGATAACGCGCGTTCACCGCCGTGCCGCAGAAAATATTGCTGCGCGAGACGGCATAAACCGTATCCGGCGACGGCGGCGATTGCAGCACCGCGCGGATGGCCGCCTTCAGCGTCGCGTCCGGCTGCTCGTCCGCATCCAGCATCAGCACAAAATCACCCTGCGCCAACGCCTGCGCCCGCTGCCGCTGCACGCCAAAACCGCGCCAGTCGCGGTTCTCGTACCAGCGCACGCCAAAGCGGGCGGCAATCGTCGCGCTGTTGTCGCTACTGCCCGAATCGAGAATGACGATTTCGTCCGCCAAATCGCGCACCGCGGCGAGACAGGCGGGCAAATGCCGCGCCTCATTCTTGACAATCATCACCACACTGAGCGGATGCGGATTCCGCCCCGGCAGCGGCACCGCCAGCGGCAGCGCGCGCGCATTGACCGCGTGCGGCTGAAAATCATCGGCATAACTCTGCGGCCGCGCATTGCGGTCGCAGAGCAGCGCGTACTTGTTGAACGTATATTGCGCAAAGAGCCAGGCATACACCCAGCCGCTACTGCCCCGGAGAAAACGGCCATCGGCGAGATACTGCTTGCAAAACGCCCACAGACTGCGCAGCCACACGCCAAACGGCGAAACGCGCTTGCCGCGCGCGTGCGCCTCGCGCGCCCAAGTGTCAGCGTAAGAAAAGCGCTTTTCCAGCCAGAACAGCGGCGTATCGGCAGTATGATGCTCTAGAAAACCGGGCAACACCCGCGTCCGCGCACCATCGAGCAGCAGCGACTCATGCACCGCATTGCTGTTGAACTGAAAACGGCGCGGATAAACGCGCCAATACGGCTTGCCGCGCCAGCGCGGATGATCAATGAAGCGGCCAAACACCAAATCCAGCCGCCGTACCCCATAAACCGTATCGCCCGGCGGCTCATTTTTAACGCGGGCGAGGGCGGCAAGCAGCGTGTCATCCGGCACCTCGTCCGCGTCCAGCGCAAAAATCCAGTCGCCCGTCGCCAGCGCCTGCGCCCGCTGCCGCTGGATGCCGTAGCCCTGCCAGTCGGCATTGACGAACCAGCGCGCGCCGAACCAGTTGGCGACCGCCTCGCTGTCATCCGTACTGCCCGAATCCAGAATCACAATCTCGTCGGCGACGCGCGCCACCCGTGGCAAACAGCGGCGCAAATTCGCCGCCTCGTTCCGCACCATCAACACCACACTCAGCGTCGCCATATCACCCCCAAAAATCCGCCAGCCACGGTGCCGGGCGCACATGGCGATACCACTTGCCGCCACCGCCGGTAATGGCGGTGTCGGGATTGATCTCGCCGTGGAAAACCAAAATATCGCAGTCCGGGCGGCGCGGCGTGCAGAACAGCGACAACGGCAGCGGATACAGCGCGTGATACTTGAAACTCTTGCACCAACTATCCGGCCAAAAACGCAGCGCCTCGCGCTCACGCAAAAACGCCGACAACCACGCCTGCTCATTGCGGAAATGGGCGCGGATGGAGAGGAAATTGGCGCGGAAGACATCGAGCAGCGTCGGCAACGCGCCCAGCTCAAAACGATAGACCGAACTGTTGCCGACACCGCGCCACGGGCGCTTCCAGTCGCGGATGATGAAGACGCTGTTGCGGTCGTCCGCCTCGTGGGTAAAGAAATGGTCGATATTGCGCAGAATGACCACATCCAAATCGAGAAAGAGCGCCGTGCCCCTGAGACCGTAGAGATCGGGCGCAAACGTCGTCAATTTGCGCCAACCGCGCTCCGGCAGACCGTCCGGCAAATCGAGCGGCGGGATGGGATGGCAGACAACGGCGGGGTCAATCCCGGCGGGGTCGTCGGTGAGACAAATCATGGTAAACGGCAACGACAACTGCCGCGACACCATGCGAAACAGACGGTTAACAAACTCGGCGGGATACTTCGTACCCCACTTCATGCAGAGAACATAACGGGCGGACATAAAAATAACTAGAAAAAACAGATTGATGAAAAAGCGGGCGCAGGCGGTAGTATAGCGGAAAGGCACAACCCGCCGCAGCGCATCAGTCTGCAGGATGGGGTCTGCCCCACCGTCTTGCCGCTTGTGAACTGCCCGCCGCACTGTCCCTCTCTCGCAGAATGACGCTCACAACAAAATGCCGGCCATGAGCGGCCGGCTGCCTGTTGCCACAGGGGTGTCCTGACACCTTGCTGGCGGGGTTTTTGCCGCGGCGCGGTTTATCGCCCCTTGCGCAGTTCGTCGAGTTCGTCCAGGAGTTGCAGGATGAGGGCGGTGGCGGGGGCGCTCGCCTCGAAGTCGCGGCTGATGCGGTGTGCGCGGCGGATGCGTGCCAGTTGGTAGCCGCTGTAGGTCGCCGCCTGCGGGTCGCCGCTGACGTGGATGATGTCCGCTTCGATGATGCGCACCAGCCAGTCGGCGTCGTCGCCGCAGGCGCGGATGATTTCGTGGTAGCTGAGTTGGATGTCTTGTCCGTTCATGGTTTTATCCTTTGGCGTAGTGGTCGGCGAGTTGTTGCCAGAGGGCGCGGGCGGTGTCGTCGGCGGCGCGCGGCAGTTCGATGTTGAGGACGAGGTAGAGGTCGCCCGGCTCTTTGGCGGGAATGCCTTTGCCTTTGAGGCGCAGGTTTTGGCCGCCCCGGCTGCCCGCCGGGATGTTCACCCCCAGTTTGCCCGCAGGCGTGGCAACTTCTACTGTGCCGCCGAGGACCGCCGTCCACGGCGCAATGTCAAGGCGCTGGTAAACGTCTTTGCGGTCTTTGACGTAGTGCTGCGGGTCTTCGCGGAAGCGGATTTTGAGGTAGAGGTCGCCGTTTTCGCCGCCGTTAAAGCCCGGCAAGCCCTGGCCGCGCAGGCGGATTTGCTGGCCTTCGCTGATGCCTTTCGGGATTTTGACGTGCAGGGTTTTGCGCGCGTAGGTCATTTCGCCGTCGGCGGTCAGCGTCGGCATTTCCAGGCTCAAACTGCGCTCGCTGCCCGCGTAGGCGGCGGCGATGTCTATCGCCAGTTCGGCGTGCTGGTCTTCGCCGGGGACGGGCGTGGTCGGGCGCTGCGCGCGGCGCTGTTGCGCGTGGCCGAAGGCGCTGAAGATGTCGTCAAAGCGGAAGTCGCCGCTGCCAAAGGGCTGGCCGTCGCCGAAGTGGCGTTCGTCGAAGTGGTAGCCGCCGAAGCCGCCGCCAAAGTCCGGTGCTTCGCGTCCGGCGTAGGGGTTGGCAAGCAGGGCGTCGTATTCGGCGCGCTTGGCCGGGTCTTTGAGGACGTTGTACGCCTGGTTGATTTCGCTGGTTTTTTTGTCCGCGTCCGGGTCGGTACTGATGTCCGGATGGTACTTTCGCACCAGCTTGTGATACGCCTTTTTGATGTCGGCGGCGCTGGCGTCTTTGGCGACGCCGAGAGTGTCGTAGTGGGTCTTTTGGCTCATGGGTTTGCGGGTTGTGGTGGATGAAGGCGGGTGGTATGACTGGTTTGCATCGGCGGCAAGTTCGCGGACGCTACCCCCTCCCCAGCCCTCCCCCGCTGCGGGTGCTGGCGCACCCTGCGAGGGAGGGAGTTTTGGTGCTTATTTCAGCACCGCCTGCGGGTAACTGCCCAGCACGCGGAACAGGCTGGCGCTGTCCTGGATTTCGGCGAGCAGGCTGTGCATATTCGGCTCTTGCTGGTGGCCGTCGAGGTCGATGAAGAAGATGTACTCCCAGATGCCCTGTTTGCTCGGCCGCGATTCGATGCGGGTCATGTTGATGCCGTGGCGGCCAATCGGCTCCAGCAGTTTGTAAAGCAGGCCGGGGCGGTTTTGCGAGGAGACGAGGATGGTGGTTTTGTCGCGCCCGCTCGGTTCGGTCGTGTCCTTGCCGATGACGAGGAAACGGGTGGTGTTGTTGCCGTCGTCTTCGATGTGGGCGTAGCGCAGCGGCACGCCGTAGCGCTCGGCCGCCATTTGTCCGGCGATGGCGGCGGCGGTCGGCTCGGCGGCGGCAAGTTTGGCCGCTTCGGCATTGCTGGCGACGGTGACGGTTTCCACTTCCGGCAGGTTTTCCGCGAGCCAGTTGCGGCATTGCGCCAGCGACTGGCTGTGCGAATAGACGCGGCGGATACCGGCGAGGGTGTCGGCGTGGGTCAGGAGGTTCTGGCCGATGCGCAGCAGCACTTCGCCACAGATGAAAAGCGGCGAGGTGGCGAAGCTGTCCAGCGTGTGCGTCACCATGCCTTCGGTCGAGTTTTCCACCGGGACGACGCCGTAGTTGCAGGCGCCGCTTTCCACCGCCTTGAACACGTCCGGGATGGCGCGCATCGGCCGTGTCTGCACCGAATGGCCGAACTGCTTCAGCGCGGCGGCCTGGGTGAAAGTGCCTTCCGGGCCGAGGTAGGCGATTTCCAGCGGCAATTCCAGCGCCAGGCAGGCGGACATGATTTCGCGGAAGAGCCGCATCGCTTCCTGATCGGGCAGCGGGCCGTCGTTTAGCGCGGCGATGCGTTCCAGCACCTGCCGCTCGCGTTCGGGGCGGTAAAAATCGGGCTTGGCGCTATTGGCAGCCTTCTTCACTTCGCCAACCTGCTGCGCGCAGCGGGCGCGGGCGGAGAGGCGGGCGAGGATTTCGGCATCAAGCGCGTCGATTTGCGCGCGCAGCTCGGCAAGGGTGGGCAGCGGGGTAGGCGTAGTCATCGGTTGCTCCGGTTCAGGCGGGTCGTGTTATTCTCGCACATTCCTTAATTACCCCGGAAAACCCCATGAGCGAAACCCTCGAAATCCATCCGGCGCGGATCAAGCCGCGTGACATCGCCCGCGTCGTTGAAACCCTGCGCGCGGGCGGCGTGGTCATCGCGCCGAGCGACTCCGGCTACGCCCTGCTCTGCCAGCTGGACGACAAGGCCGCCGCCGAAAAAATCCGCCACATCCGCGCCCTTGACCGCGACCATCCCTTCACCATCCTCTGCGCCGACCTGACCGGGCTGGCGCACTACGCCCGCGTCGATAACGTGCAGTTCCGCCTGCTGAAGACGCTGTTTCCCGGCGCCTTTACCTGCATTCTGCCTGCCAGCCGCGAAGTGCCGCGCCGCGTGCAAAACGACAAGCGCAAAACCATCGGCATCCGCGTCCCCGACCACCCGGTGATGCAGGCGATTTTGCGCGAACACGGCGAGGCGCTGATGGGCGTCTCGCTCTTTGACAGCGACGCCTTTGAGGCCGACATTCACGACTTGCCCGCCGCCGTGACCGGGCAGGTGGCGCTGATGGTGGACGCGGGCGACGTACCGCTGCGCCCAACCACGGTGCTGGATTTGACCGAAATGCCGCCTGTCGTGCTGCGCCAGGGCGCGGGGGATGCTTCCGGGTTGGCGTGACAACTCCCGTGAACCCGTTTTGGAACCTGTTTGGAAACGCGGGAAACATCCGGCGCAAGAATACAAATGTGTGCCAGAAATTTTGAACCGCTTCTGACATAAAATCCGGGGCGGCCGGCAAAAAACCGTCAACCCGTCATACACGACCATCATTGCCGCAATCCAGGAGAACCCCGCGTGCAACCCGTCATCTGCCTCATCGGCCCGACCGCCTCCGGCAAAACCGCGCTCGCCTTCGCCCTCGCCGACCGCTACCCCGTCCACCTCATCAGCGTCGATTCCGCGCAAATCTACCGTGGCATGAACATCGGCAGCGCCAAGCCGGACGCCGCCACCCTTGCCCGCTACCCGCACGCGCTGATAGACATCCTTGAGCCGGAAGAGGCTTACTCCGCCGGACGCTTCGCCGCCGACGCCCGCCGCGAAATCGCCGCCGCACACGCGCGCGGCCAAATCCCGCTGCTCGTCGGCGGCACCATGCTCTACTACCACACCCTCTACACCGGGCTGGACGACCTGCCGCCCGCCGACCCGGAAAACCGCGCCCGCATCGAGGCGCGCCTCGCCACCGTTGGCAGCGCCGCG
>ERZ772924.1773-NODE-1773-length-10162-cov-12.814287_pt1 | contig 10162 bp, 10 predicted proteins | sample MGYA00512116_ERZ772924 | MGnify/ENA primary metagenome ERZ772924 (study PRJEB29015, sample SAMEA2737920) | human oral metagenome | biome: human oral; feature: human-associated habitat; material: dental | place: China | collected 2134 ...
GTACTGTCTGCGGCTTCGTCGCCTTGTCCTGATTTAAATTTAATCCACTATAATTGTGCTTTCCCGCTTTCTTCTATCCGACCTTGGGCAAGCGGCAGGCCCGCAAAACAGCCGGTTTCAAAAAATCCTGCTTAAACAATCCTGAACGGTATCAATCGCATCAAATTCGGCTTGCGGTTTTTAGCGTTTATTCATTCCCTATCCAGGGCATTTTCCAAATTTCACGATATATTCGTAAGCCTTGCGATAGCTGGACTTCCCATACAGCACATCATCAACTACACACTTTCCGCCATTGCAGGAAATCTTGAAATCATTATCGACCCGGCGTTTTCCCTCGACCAAATAATGCGCGTGCACCATGCCGTTCGGACGCACGGAAATCTTCAATTTCTGCACCCACGGCACTTCGCTGTCGCCGTTACTGAAGCCCAATTGATAATGCTCGAACAACTCGCATCCCATCGGCTCGTCCCGATAGGCAATCTTCTCCCCCTTGCGAACAATCCGTTTAAACTCAGGAGAAGCATATTTCATAAAACCTTGTTCCCGATAAATCTTTTCCACCAAACGGATTTTCTCCACATCCCGGTCATTGCCCGCCCATGCCGTGCAAACGGCGCAAAGCAGCATAGACAACATCACACCTTTCGTTTTCATATTATTTCCTGTCAAACCAAAATCGCCATATTCTAATTTCCACCAGCCCGTACGGCAAATCAAACCTCAAGGTCGTCTGAAAACGCTATAATCACAGCCGCCGCCTTTTCAGACGGCCCGAACACCATCAAGGAAAGCATCATGGATTTAACCGAAACCCAAATCGGCAGCGAACCCATTTTCAACGGCACATTTGTCACCATCGCCTGCGACACCGTCCGCCTGCCCAACGGCAATAACAGCAAACGCATCGTCATCCGCCATCCCGGGGCGGCCTGCGTTTTAGCCGAAACCCCAGACGGCAAAATCGTCTTTGTCCGCCAATGGCGTTACGCCACCGGCCAAGCCCTGCTCGAACTGCCGGCCGGCAAACTCGACGCAGGCGAAGACCCTGCCGCCTGCGCCCTGCGCGAGCTGGCGGAAGAAACGCCTTATGCAGCCGAAAAAGTGGAATTGGCCGCCACCTTCTACACCGCGCCGGGATTCTGCGACGAAAAAATGTATCTCTACCGCGCCTTCAATATCAGCAAAAGCAGCAACCTGCAACCCGACCAAGACGAATTCGTCGAAACCGTTCTGCTGGACCGCCAAGAAGTACTGGCCGCCGTCAGAAACAACGAAATCCAAGATGCAAAAACCTTAATCGGCCTGCAGCACTGGCTACTGACAGAGGCCGTCTGAAAAGGCCGCCAACCGCCCTACCCTGCCTTTCAGACGGCCTCCACCGACAACCGGCATCATCCGCCAGCTGTCAAAGCCACATTAAAACCTTTATAATCCCGCTGTCTGCCACACCGAAGCAAAACAACGGAGCACAAAATGGACCTTGCAAAAGCACGTTTTAATATGGTCGAGCAACAAATCCGTCCGTGGGACGTGTTGGACTTCGACCTTCTCGACGCACTGGAAGCCATCCCGCGCGAAGCCTTTGTCGGCGAGGAACAGAAAAACTATGCCTACGCCGACCTTGCGCTGACCCTGCCCAACGGCGGCGCCATGCTGGAACCGAAAATCGTTGCCCGCATGATTCAGGGCTTGGCCTTGAAAAAGACCGACAAAGTGCTGGAAATCGGCACCGGTTCGGGCTATGCCTCAGCCGTCTTATCCGAACTGGCGGCGGAAGTGGTTACCGTCGATATCGACCCCGAACAACAAGCGCGCGCAAAAGCCGTACTGGACGGATTGGGCTACGACAACATCGTTTTCCAAACCAACGACGGCCTGATGACGCAAAATGCCGCCGCCCCGTTTGATGCCGTATACGTCGGCGGCGCGGTGGACGACATCCCCGAAATCCTGAAACAGCAACTGCGCGACGGCGGCCGCCTGATTGCCGTTACCGGCAGCCATCCCGTTCAGCGCGCCCGCCTGATTACCCGGAACGGCGACAGTTTCAGCGAAAAAATACTGTTCGACACCCTGATTCCCAACTTGAACGGTAAAAAAGCCGCTCCTTTCGGCGGATTCGATTTTTAAACCATACTTCCATGATGCAGCTTGCGGCCGGGCATTTCCACCCGGCCGTTTCTACTCAAGGCCGTCTGAAAACGGCAAACCGCATTCACACAAACCGAAATCCGATTATGTACGACATCCCGCAACTAACCCCGCAACAACTGCAAGACAAACTCTCCGCATCCTCCGATATCCTGCTGCTGGACGTACGCGAACCGGAAGAAGCCGCCCTCTGCCGCCTGCCGAACAGCATTCTGATTCCGATGAACGAACTGTCCATGCGCCAAAACGAATTGCCGGACGGCAAAGAAATCATCGTCTATTGCCACCACGGCATCCGCAGCCAATATTGCGCCCTCTATCTGGCCGACGCCGGCTTTGAGCAAACGGCAAATCTGAAAGGCGGCATCGACGCGTGGGCGCGCGAAATCGATCCTGCCATGCCCCGCTATTGACCGGCTGCCCTTTTCGGATAAATAAAGGCCGTCTGAAAAATAGTTTCAGACGGCCTTTATTTGCCTCAACCATTCAAACTCGGGTAACGCGCCGGACATTCGGAATGCTGTGCAAGGCATGGATAATGCTGTTTAACTGTTTCAAATCTTTGGTTTTGATTCGGAACTTGAATTCGATGAACCCTTCCGTGCCCGATTGGCTTTGGGAAGGCGTATCCACCGCCTCGATATCCGCCCCCTGCTCCGACATGGCTTGCGCCATTGCCGCCAGCAATCCGTGACCGTCTTGCGAAGCAACCAGCAAATTGGTGTGATAACTGCGCCCGCCTATGGCCTCCCAATCCGCGTCCAGTTGTTGGTCGGAATCGCTTTTCAGGAGGTTGGGACAAGTATCTCGATGGATGATGATGCCTTGATCCTTAATCAATACCGCGCGGATGGCATCGCCCGGAATCGGGTTGCAGCAGGGGCCGAGATGGACGCGGCCGGTTTCGTTGCCGTTGATTTTTATCGGGCTGAGTTTGACCTCGCCGCCCAAATGCTGCCCGGCCAATTCGGCAATATGCATCGCCACGGATACAGGCAGGGTATGCCCCATGCCGACGTTGTACAACACATCTTCAAAACTGGTCTGCTTTTCAGTCAAATCGTTCAGATAGGCTTCCTTGAGTTCCTCAGACAGCAAAACATCGCGCGGCAACAGGCTGGACAGGGCTTTTTGCAGCAGGCTTTCACCCAATTCCACCGCATCGTGCCGGTTCATGTTTTTGATGTAGCTTCGAATCGCGCTGCGTGCGCGGCCGGAGACGGCAAAACTCAGCCAGGCGGCATTCGGCCGTGCCTGTTCGGAGGTAATGATTTCCACCGTATCGCCGGTTTTCAGCGGAGTGCGAAGCGGAACCAGGCTGTTATTGACCCGGGCGGCCACGGTGCTGTTGCCGATGTCGGTATGCACCGCATAGGCAAAATCGACGGGGGTCGCACCTTCGGGCAATACCAATATCCTGCCTTTGGGGGTAAAAATGTACACTTCGCTGGGGAAGAGATCGACTTTGACGTGTTCCAGGAACTCAATCGCATTTGCCGAGCGTGCCTGCAAATCAAGAATGTTTTGCAGCCATTTGTTGGTATTGAGCGTTGCCTGATCGAGTTTGTCGTCGCCGGATTTGTATGCCCAATGGCTGGCCACGCCGCTTTCCGCCACTGCATTCATCTCGCGCGTGCGTATCTGGACTTCTATCGGCAGGCCGTGCGGGCCGGTCAGCGTGGTATGCAGGCTTTGATAGCCGTTGCTTTTCGGGATGGCGATATAGTCTTTGAATTTTCCCGGTTTGGGCTGGTATAGATTGTGCAACGCACCCAATGCGGCATAGCAGGCCGGGATACTGTTGGTAATCACGCGGAAGCCGTAAATATCCATCACTTCGTCAAAGCGCAAGTGTTTGTTGCGCATTTTCTGATGGATGCTGTAGAGGTTTTTTTCCCGCCCTTTGATTTGCGCTTCGATATTGGCGCCGACGAGGCGTTGGCTGAAAGCGGCCAACACCTTGCCCACCACATCGCGCCTGTTGCGGCGGAAATTGTTCATGGCTTTTTGCAGCGTGCGGTAGCGGGCGGGATGGATATTTTGAAAAGCCAAATCCTGCAATTCCCGATAAACGGGATTCAAACCGATACGGTTCGCAATCGGGGCATAAATTTCGAGCGTTTCCTGTGAGATGCGGCGGCGTTTTTCCAGCCGCATCGAACCCAGCGTGCGCATATTGTGCAGGCGGTCGGACAGCTTGACGATGATTACGCGCATGTCTTTGGTCATCGCCAAAATCAGTTTGCGGAAACTTTCCGCCTGATGTTCGGTTTGGTTGTCGTACTTCAGTTTTTCCAACTTGGACAAACCGTCTACCATATCGGCAACGGTTTCGCCGAATTCCGCCGCCATTTCCTCTTTGGTCGTACCGGTGTCTTCCAAAACATCGTGCATCAGCCCCGCACTCAGGGTTTGGAGGTCCATGCGCCACTTGGCCAATTCCGTCGCCACGGCAATCGGGTGCGTGATGTACGGCTCGCCGCTTTTACGCGTTTGCCCGTCGTGCGCACGGAAGGCATAGGCGCACGCTTTTTCTAAACGCTGCTTGTCTTCCTGGGAAAGGTAGGAGGCGGTTTTGAACAGCAGGCTGCGTGCTTCGGCAGTCAGCGGGTCGTAAGGGGCGGCGGCTTGAGGCACAGACATTTTCAGACGGCCTGTTTGATGTTATTTGCTGCGGTTCAGGATGTCGGCTGTAATTTGGCCGGCGGCGATTTCGCGCAGGGCGGTAACGGTGGGTTTGTCGTTACGCACATCTTCCACCAGCGGCGCAGTGCCGTTTTCCAGTTGGCGTGCACGGCGTGCGGCGGCAAGGGTCAGGTCGAAATGGTTGGGGATTTTGTCGGAACAGTCTTCTACTGTAATACGTGCCATGTTTTGCGTCCTTATCGATAATAAATTGTTTAAAATAGAGGGATTAAAAATTTTCAGACAACAGTCCTTCAATGAAATTTTTCTGCCGCGCCTGGGTTTGGCGTTGGGAACGGATAATCGCGCTCAATTGTGCTTCGGCTTCTGCCAAATCGTGGTTAACAACCACATAGTCGAACAGCAAGGATTGTTCGATTTCGCCGCGTGCCTGCCGCAGCCGTTTTTCAATCACTTCCGCGCTATCAGTGTTGCGGCCGCGCAGGCGTTCCGACAATACGGCAAAACTCGGCGGCAGGATAAAAATGCTGACGGCCTCCGGCAGCGCACGGCGCACCTGCTCGGCACCTTGCACGTCGATTTCCAGGATAACGTCGAAACCTTCGCGTTGCAGTGCTTGCAGACCGCTGAAGCTGGTACCGTAGTAATTGCCGAACACATCGGCATGTTCGAGGAATTCGCCTTTACCTATCATGCCCTCGAATTCGGCCGTACCGACGAAATAATAATGTTCGCCGTTCCTCTCGCCTTCGCGCGGGGAACGGGTGGTATGGGAAATGGAAACGCGGACATCGGCGTGGGCCGACAACAGCCGGGAAACCAGCGTGGTTTTACCCGTGCCGGAAGCGGCTGAGATGATGAAGATATTGCCGGGAGTCGGTTTGTTCATGATAGTAAAATCGGCTTAATAACGGTTCTTGATTATAACGCATCCCTCTGCGGAATAGAAAATTTGTTACAATGGGCGTTTTTGATTTCAGCCATGAGGATACGGCGGTGTTGATTCATCCCGAAGTGATGGGCGTGGAAGCCCTGTTTGAAAAAATGCGGAAAATTCCCAACTGGCCCGAGGAAGGCATTCTGTTTCACGACATTACGCCCATCCTGCAAAGCCCGCAATATTTCCGCCTGTTGGTGGATTTGCTGGTTTACCGTTATATGGATCAGAAAGTCGACGTTGTGGCCGGTTTGGACGCACGCGGCTTTATCATCGGCGCGGCCCTGGCTTATCAGCTGAATGTCGGCTTCGTCCCCATCCGTAAAAAAGGCAAGCTGCCGTTCGAAACCGTTTCCCAAAGTTATGCGCTGGAATACGGTGAAGCAACGGTGGAGATGCACACGGATGCCTTCCATAGCGGCGCGCGCGTTTTGCTGGTGGACGACTTGGTAGCCACCGGCGGCACCATGCTTGCAGGTGCCGAACTTATCCGCAGACTCGGCGGCGAAGTGCTCGAAGCTGCCGCTATTTTGGAATTTACCGATCTGCCGGGCGGCAAACGCATCCGCGATGCGGGCGTTCCGCTGTTTACCCTGTATCAAAACGAGGGCTGCATGCCGAAATAGAGAAAACCGGCTTCGCTTTCGTTACCGTGCCGACTTGCCCAAACTTAAAAGAAAACGATTTCCAAGCGTTGGAAGCAACAAGTTACTCGGTTCGTACGATTTATATTTACGGTTCGCCGATTTGCATCAATATCGGTTAAAACTTCGGCATGCGCCGCATTGGAGATAAAAAGGCCGTCTGAAAACCCGCGATAAAGGTTTTCAGACGGCCTTTCCATTATTTAAACAACTGCTGCTGCCGCTCAAGACGGACGCTGCATCATCCAACTTTGGATTTTACGTGCATCATTGACGCGCGTGGTGGATGTGGGCGAATTGAGCAGGACGATGGTAACCGGTTCCCTACCGATTCGGGCGCGCACGACCATCGAACGGCCGGACTCGCGGATATAGCCTGTTTTCTGCAATTCGATGTCCCAAGAACCTTCACGCACCAAGGCATTGGTATTTTTATAATCCTGCTGGCGGCCCGCGCTGGTATACACCGAGCCGTAGGTGGATGTGCTGTTTTTAGTGATTTGCGGATAACGGCTGGCAGCATCGGCCAGTTTATTCAAATCGGCGGCGGTGGAAACGTTGCGGTAATCCAAACCGGTCGGTTCGTAAAAACGGCTGTTGGCCATACCCAAGCTTTGCGCTTTGGCATTCATGGCAGCCACGAAGGCAGACATGCCGCCCGGATAAGTACGGCCCAGCGCATGGGTGGCGCGGTTTTCACTCGACATCAGGCTCAAATGCAGCAATTGGGCGCGTGTGAGCTGCGTACCGACAGACAGGCGGCTGCCCGTGCCTTTCAGCCGGTCGATTTCATCCTCGGTAATGGTGATGACCTCGTTCATATTCAGGCGCGCATCCAAAACCACCATCGCCGACATCAGCTTGGAAATCGAGGCAATCGGCATAACGCGGTTCATGTTTTTTTGATACAGCACTTCGCCGGTACGGTTATTGACAATCAGGGCTGCCTGCGACGACAGCAACGGGCCTGCAATCGCCGCTTGCGCTTCCAGCATATCGTCCGGATTTTCGGCCAGGAAAGTACCCAACGGGTCTTGGTCGGATGTCAGGTTTTGCTGCAGAAACTGGCCGAGCACGTCCAAATCGTCGGCCAAAACGGGGGCGGAAGCCAAACTCAGACCGAGGAATACGGCGGCGGCTTTTTTGTAAAACGGTGTAGAAAACATCGGGCTGTCCGTTAAATTAACAAAAAGAAATTCGGAAAGGGGCGGCGGGGCTCAAACCGGCCGTGAGGCCGTCTGAAACACAGTTTGCCGGCGAAGCGGGTTTTGTTTTTTGGTGATACCGCCATCAAGGGATGGTTGTGTGCACCTTGCTTTGAAGCAAGTCATTATTTTCCTTGAAAAGCAAACGGTTTGTAAAGCAAACATACGCAGTTTTGCATGAGTTTGCGTTTGGCGGCGGCCTCGCCCTTTCCTGCCGCACCTTGCGGCAAATTGAAAAAAGCACGGCTGCTTATTATAATCTCCGTTTTTTCAGACGGCCTTGGGGCCGATTCAGACAAAGGCACACTCGATGACCACAGAAAACCGCCACTGCTCGTTTTGCGGTAAAGCCGAACAGGAAGTCAAACATCTGATTGAAGGCGAAAACGCCTATATCTGCAACGAATGCGTGGAAACCTGCGGCATCATGCTGGAAGGCGGGGACGACGCGGCCGCCGAAGGAAAAGGTTCCGCCACCGACGGGGACGGCAAACTGCCCACCCCGTCCGAAATCGTCGCCAACCTGAACGACCACGTTATCGGCCAGGAGCAGGCGAAAAAAGCCTTGGCCGTTGCCGTTTACAACCACTACAAGCGCATCACCTCCGAGCAGACACGGATCGGGCGTTCGCGTCAGGGAGATGACCCCGTCGAGGTGGGTAAGTCCAATATCCTGCTGATCGGTCCCACGGGGTGTGGGAAGACCTACCTGGCCCAGACTCTCGCGAAGATGCTGAACGTTCCCTTCGCCATGGCTGACGCGACGGCTCTCACTGAGGCCGGTTATGTCGGTGAGGACGTGGAGAACATTCTCCTGAAGCTGATCCAGGCAGCAGATTTCGACATCAAGAAGGCCGAGACCGGCATTATCTACATTGATGAGATCGATAAAGTAGCGCGCAAGTCTGAGAACCCATCGATCACCCGCGATGTTTCCGGCGAGGGAGTGCAGCAGGCGCTGCTGAAGATTCTTGAGGGAACCGTCGCATCTGTGCCCCCGCAAGGAGGGCGTAAGCATCCGCATCAGGATTTCCTTCAAATCGATACCACCAAGGTCCTATTCATCGTCGGCGGGGCTTTTGCCGGGCTTGATGAGATCATCAACTCCCGTGTCGGAAAGCGGCCCCTCGGGTTCAGCGTCGACACCTCCGTCAGCTCCGAGCTGAAGGACCCATTCTCCGCTGTCCGGCCTGAGGATCTCCACAAGTTCGGGCTCATTCCGGAGTTCATTGGCCGGCTTCCTATGATCTCGACGGTCTCACCGCTGGACCGGGAAGCGTTGAACCGGATTCTCGTTGAACCGCGTAACGCCCTGACGAAACAGTTCTCGCGCCTGTTTGAACTTGACGGGGTGCAGCTGGATTTCACGGGAGAGGCCATCGACGCCATCGCGGAGCTCGCCCTGGAACGTGGAACCGGGGCCCGTGGCCTGCGGGCGATTCTCGAGGAGCTGCTGCTCGACGTGATGTTCGAGGTGCCTTCCGCGGAGGACGTGGCACAGGTCGTCGTGACCCGCGAGGCCGTTCTCGGAAAAGCGCAACCTGAGTTGGTGGCCTCCTCCCGTGTGGCTAGGCGCCGGGACTTGTCGGCCTGACATCTCCCGGCGCTTCTTCGGGTAGGTTTGGCGCCATGAATTCTGGCTATCTGCGCTACCCACATGTCAATAAGGATCAGGTGGTGTTCGTCGCTGATGACGATCTCTGGCTGACGACGGTCTCGGGCGGCAGGGCATATCGCCTCACCTCCGAGCACACCGTGGTGCGCAGCCCTCGTTTCTCGCCTTCGGGTGATCAAGTGGCATTCGTCGCAGGGGCTCCGGGAAACCAGGATCTTCACGTCATCGCTTTAGACGGCGGTAGGCATCGTCTCACGTGGCTGAGCGCAGCCCGGATGCAGGTGTGCGGCTGGCTGGATTCTGGACATGTGCTGGTTGCTTCCATGCACAATGAGGCGCTACGTGCGCTTTCCTGGCTGTATTCCATTTCCCTGGACGGTGAACTGGAGCGGCTTGAATGGGGGCCAGCCTCTGCCGCGGACCGGAGCCCAGATGGCCGGGTGGTGCTGGCCTCCCCGAATTTTCGCGGCCCGGAGGCCTGGAAACGCTACCGCGGCGGTATGGCCAACCGGGTCTGGGTCTCCGATGAGCACCAAGAGCAATGGCAACGGCTGCTTCCAGAGGAGAGCGCCAGCCTGGCCGGTCCGTGCTGGGTGGGGGAGCGGATCGTCTTCACCTCTGATCTGGGTGCGAGGCTGCCGGTAAAAGCGGGTGAGCAGGCACAGGTCTGGAGCGTCGCCCCAGACGGCAGCGACCTGAGGGCCCACACTGAACACACCTTCGCCGAGGGCTATTGCCGGGACGCCGCCACGGATGGCAGGCGGGTGGTCTTCCACGCACGCGGCGTCCTCTACGTCCTCGATTCCCTGGATGATGTTCCACGGCCCATCCCGGTGGACGTCGCGCTTGGCCAGCCGGGGCCGGTCACCATCGAGGCCCTGGACCGGCTGGAATCGGTGATTCCCGATCATGGTGGTGACGGCTCCCTGGTGGAGTGGCGGGGACAGGCCTGGTTCCT
>ERZ772924.1775-NODE-1775-length-10156-cov-12.833581_pt1 | contig 10156 bp, 8 predicted proteins | sample MGYA00512116_ERZ772924 | MGnify/ENA primary metagenome ERZ772924 (study PRJEB29015, sample SAMEA2737920) | human oral metagenome | biome: human oral; feature: human-associated habitat; material: dental | place: China | collected 2134 ...
TCATCTTCTATGCTACTTCAGGGACAAATGTTGAAAATATGTTTTATGTTCTCTTTGTCCTAGTTGGTTTTGGAACAATCGTCCATAGTATGGTAGACTATACATTAGCACTAGCTGTCTATAAAGTGCTTCGAAAACGTCGCTAAAAGGAAAAACTATGACAAAGGATCGCAAACAAGCTCTTCTCAAACTGTTAAAAGAGGCGCCAAAAGCTCTCAATGGTCAAACCTTGGCTGAACACTTTCATGTTACGCGCCAAGTCATTGTACAGGACATCGCTATTCTCCGAGCAGATGGAGCTCCTATCCTATCCACTAATCGCGGTTATATCTACAAAGAAAATGATGCCAGTCCTTACGTTCACAAACTTTTCAAGGTCAAACATGAGATGGAAGAAATTGGGCAGGAACTCCTAGCCATTGTAGATAATGGCGGACGTGTACAGAATACTTTGATTGACCATCCAGTTTATGGAGAAATTGAAACCCTGCTCAAACTCACCTGTCGCCGAGATGTTCAGCATTTTCTAGAGCAAGTCGAGAAGTCTGACTTTAGACCCCTTTCAGAATTGACAGATGGTATCCATTACCACCTTGTCGAAGCAGAAACACAACAAGACCTCCACTATATTGAGGAGGCCTTGGATAAACTTGGTTATTTAGTAAAAGACTAAAAGGTTTCTTTCTCCCAGCCATCTTCTGTACGATGACGGTAGAAAAATTCCGACTTATCAGGTGCTTCCATCATTTCCATCAAGGGCAACATATCATAGGCCAGATCCAAGTTAGGAATCTGGTCTTTTTGTACCCAAGAAACTTGACCTTCATCCGAAGATTGAAGATTCCCAGTAAACTCTGTTGCCTTGTAGCAAAAGACGATATAGCGCTCACCTGTATCTAATGGCCAATTTTTAATGCCGACCAGTTGAGGATTTTGAATAGTCAATCCTGTTTCTTCGTAGACTTCTCGAATCACTGACTCTGCAAAAGCCTCGCCATTCTCAACATGACCACCTGGAAAAGCGTAGCCAGACCAGTGATTGCTTTCAGGAGATCGATATTGCATGACTACACGCTTGGTTTCAATGTCTTCAATCAGACAAATATTGGTTAAAATGGTTGCTTGCGCACGGGACATGGATTATCTCGCTTTCTAAGTTATTAAAACAAATCTTCGTTGTATTTTACTTCGGACTTCATGATAAAGGGATTGAGCAAGTCGTGATATTCATGAAGCAAGGATCCTCTGATAATTCTGATTTCATTTTTTTCCCCTATTCACATAGCAGTCTATATTTATAGGCATAGATGAATCTGATTCAAAAGATTAAAATAGTAATGACATAAACAAGATTATGAGAGCAACGAATCCAATGAGAGCCTGAAAAATTAGATGATGCCATTGAAAGATTCTAGTTTTATAGAAGGTAGTCCATGGATGAATAAATAAAATGAGGCAAAGACTAAAGAACTAGATGTTCAACAGAATCGGTGTAAAAGCTAATCCAAACAATCCTAAGATAAAATGAATCAGGACAAATACTAGGAACAAAAATAGCAAAACCGATTATCTCACAGTGCCAAAATTTATATTTTTAAGCAAACGTGCATAACGCATGCATATTCCTTACAAATATATCTATTATTTTCAGAATAACTGATAGAGTTTCTCATCATCTAGTTCTTACATTGTCTTACATAATTTGGTTCCCAATTAATTATTTTAATAAATCAGCTAAAAATATTTCATTATTTTTATTATTCCATTTTGTTGTATCACTTTTACTTTTGTATTTTCTTATAGCATTAACTAAGTCTACACAACGATTTAGATCCTTTTTAATTCTATCATACGATTTTACATGACTAGGTCTTTTCTTTAATTGAGCAGCAAGAAATACACTTGGTTTATCTTGTGATTTCACTTTTTCAAACTGTCCCTCTAATTCACGAAAATATATTTCAATCATTTCAATCTCACTTTTCGTTATTACATGATAGATTCCTCTATCTTGCAATTTATCCAAATAAGGTTGAACGATTTTATATGGTATTCCAGACCTATCTTCAATAATAAAAATAATTATTTTATTTTCTTCATAATCTTGAGTCAAATAATGGTTCGAAAATGTTGCAGGATTACCATAAAATCTATTCGATCCTCTATAAGGAGAATCTAGTCCATCAATTTGATCATAGTTTATAACTTGTCTATAACTAAATTTTAAACAATCATTTTCAAGTAATACTCAATAATAGCCTTTTCTGTTGCTCCTTCAACAATGATAGCAACAAGTGTATCTGAGGTTATATTAACCATAAATCATCTCTCCATTAATTCATGACTCTCTGAACTCAACAATTGAATACTTTTATTCATACTTTCCCTCATCATTTTATAGGAAGAATTTTTCGGAGCCGTTCCTAAACCATAACTACCTGATAAGATTAGATCGCTTTTCTTCCTATCAGATCTATCTTTTTCACCAATAATATTACTCATTTTTTCAATATTTATAAGAGGATTCTTTTTTAATACGTAAATACTATCACTTCTATCAATAAAATCAGTAATCTCAATGTAGTGAGTGGTGAATATCAATGTTGCAGAATTTTTGTTTATATTACTATTAAAAAGTTTTATTAATTGTACCGCAATTGATTTATTCAAGTGATTTTCTAACTCATCAATAATTAAATATCCGCCAGAATTTAGAATAAATTGAATATTTAATAAAATCATTATACCTTTAATTGTACCTGATGATAAGAATCTATTTAAATCAACAATATTTGATTCTATCAACTCTTTCGAGTATTTAAATCTAATTTTGAACTTTTTTGTATCCTCTTCAAAAATTAAAGATTCAATACTATCGTCTAAAAAATTTACATAAGAAATATCCATATCATTAGCAAAATATTGAATTTTATTAACATCAGTAATATTAGTTAAATCTACAACACTATCTTCAACCAATTGATGGTTTTTTTTATTCAACACACCTGAAAAAATAGAATCTGTCTGTTTTAGATAAGTAACATCAATATCTTTTCGAGAAATAGGCTCTTCAAAGTTTGTAAAAATCTTATCTTTAGATTCTGTTTTCTTCACTTTTTTTCTATAAAGGACTTCATCTTTAAAGTATAATGAATTTGACTTATCTTTAGAAATGATTGATTCAATTTTATAAATCCACTCCTGATTAAAAATATAATTTTCACAAATCACTTCATCATCAAAATAATTTCCAATTTCAGGAATATCATCCTCTGATAAACTTTTATTTTTAATAAATATATTTAGCATTGCCAAAACTAGTTTTAAACTAGTTGTTTTTCCAGATGCATTTATACCTAATAGAGCAATTGAATTTAATTTATATAACTTATTAATTACATGAGAAACATTTTTACTTTCTTTCTCATAAAAGTTTACGTTTTTACTAGCAAAAAAATCGAATTCAAACTCTCCATTTTTGAAGTAAGATAAACCTCGTATTTTAGTTTTTAGTATTTTCATCATTCTATCCTCCTGTATACACTATACCATACTTTTTTGTGTTTTTCTCTTTTTAACAATAAAATCGATAAAAAACATTCCATATACCACAAAAAAATCTAATTTCGAGGTTTTTTTACGAAAAAATCGTTTTTATAATATTACAAAAATAATATTTTCATCTAATCCAACGCCTTCACTTCCAACATCATATCACGGATCTGAGCTGCCAGTTCAAAGTCAAGCACTTCGACGGCTTCTTGCATTTGTTTCTCCAGTTTCTTGACGAGTTCTTTGCGCTCTTGTTTGTTGAGGCTGTTGATATCGACTTCCTTGTCCTCCTCCTTAGCAACTGCCTTAGTTACAGCGATCAGGTCACGGATTTCTTTCTTGATTGTCTGAGGTACGATACCATGTTCTTCATTATAGGCCATCTGGATTTTCCGACGGCGGGCCGTCTCATCAATAGCACGTTGCATAGACTGAGTAACTGTGTCAGCATACATAATCACATGCCCTTCACTGTTACGAGCAGCACGACCAATAGTCTGGATAAGGCCCCGTTCGTTACGAAGGAAACCCTCCTTGTCAGCATCAAGAATAGCCACGAGACTCACCTCAGGAACGTCAATCCCTTCACGGAGCAAGTTGATTCCGACCAAGACATCAAAGACACCCAAACGTAGGTCACGGATAATCTCAGTCCGCTCTAAAGTCTTGATATCCGAGTGCATGTACTTGACCTTGATGCCCATTTCCTTGAAGTAGTCAGTCAAGTCCTCTGCCATTTTCTTGGTCAAAGTTGTGATAAAGGTTCGTTCATTCTTTTCAACACGGGCATTGATTTCACCCAGGAGGTCATCAATCTGTCCCATAGTTGGACGGACTTCCACCTCTGGGTCCAAGAGCCCTGTCGGACGAATGATTTGCTCAATCACTGTCTCAGTCTGTTCATTTTCATAGTCACCTGGTGTCGCTGAAACATAAACAATCTGATGCACATGGCTTTCAAACTCCTCACGACGGAGAGGACGATTGTCCAAGGCGGACGGTAAACGGAAACCATAATTAACCAGCATTTCCTTACGAGAGCGGTCTCCATTATACATGCCCTTGATTTGCCCCATGGTCATGTGACTTTCATCAATCATGATTAAGAAATCATCTGGGAAGAAATCAAGCAACGTATAAGGAGGCTCACCTTCGCTACGTCCATCCATATGACGAGAATAGTTCTCAACCCCATTTGTATAACCCATCTCACGTAACATCTCGATATCATACTCAGTCCGTTGTTTCAAACGCTGGGCTTCTAGCAGTTTGCCTTCCTTCTCAAAGACAGCTAACTGCTCTTCTAATTCTGCTTGAATTTTCGCAATCGCAACCTCCATGTGGTCGTCATTGGTCACAAAGTGAGTGGCTGGGAAAATCGCCAAATGATCCACTTCTCCCAATACCTGACCTGTCAAAGCCTCAACTTCACGGATACGGTCAATCTCATCCCCGAAAAACTCTACTCGAAAAGCGTGTTCATCACGGGAAGCTGGGAAAATCTCCACCACATCCCCACGTACGCGAAATCTTCCCCGCTGGAAATCAATGTCGTTGCGCTCAAACTGAATGTCAACTAAATCATTTAAAAGTTTGTCACGAGAAATCTCAAGACCTGGACGAAGACTAACCACGCTATCAGAGTATTCCTTAGGCGAACCCAAACCATAGATACAAGAGACAGAAGCCACGACAATGACATCATTACGCTCTAAAAGGGCTGATGTCGCAGAGTGTCGAAGCTTGTCAATCTCATCATTGACCGAGCTATCCTTTTCAATATAAGTATCACTCGAAGGTACATAGGCTTCTGGTTGGTAATAATCATAGTAGGATACGAAGTACTCAACAGCATTTTCAGGGAAAAATTCCTTAAATTCTCCATAGAGCTGACCAGCCAGAGTCTTATTGTGAGCAATGACCAGAGTTGGTTTATTGACTTTGGAAATGACCTGACTCATGGTATAAGTCTTCCCTGTACCCGTCGCCCCCATCAGAATCTGAGCTTTCTCTCCACCCTCGATATTGTCAACCAACTGCTCAATCGCTTGAGGTTGATCTCCTGAAGGTTCATATTTTGATACTAGTTTAAATTTATTATCTGTAATTCTATTAATCATGATTGCCTCATCTGCATTTTTCTATCCTTCTATTTTACCATAAATTTACTTTTCAGACTCTTCTCTAAGTTGATAAGAGTGGGTATTTCATGTTAGATTTCCTTACATAAAATCCATAAAATTTGCCTTTTCATTCATTTTCTGATATAATGGGAAAATATTCGGAAAAGGAGACTAAAAATGAAGAAAAAAATACTAGCATGTTTGCTCATTTTATTTCCCATTTTCTCACTAGGTATGGCAAAAGCTGATACTGTTAAGATTGTATCTGATACAGCTTACGCACCTTTTGAGTTTAAAGATTCAGATCAAACCTATAAAGGAATTGATGTTGATATTATCAATAAAGTCGCAGAAATCAAAGGATGGAACATCCAAATGTCTTATCCTGGCTTTGATGCAGCTGTAAATGCAGTGCAGTCAGGTCAAGCAGATGCTATTATGGCAGGTATGACAAAAACAAAAGAACGCGAAAATGTCTTTACCATGTCCGATACCTATTATGATACAAAAGTTGTCATTGCTACCACAAAGGCAAATAAAATCACCAAATATGAAGAACTTAGCGGAAAAACAGTTGGTGTTAAGAATGGAACTGCCGCTCAACGCTTCCTCGAAAGTATCAAAGATAAATACGGTTTCTCTATCAAAACCTTTGATACAGGCGATTTGATGAATAACAGTCTAAGTGCTGGCGCTGTAAATGCTATCATGGATGATAAACCTGTTATCGAGTATGCAATCAACCAAGGACAAGATCTCAGCATCAATATGGATGGTGAGGCTGTTGGAAGCTTTGCTTTTGGTGTCAAGAAAGGGAGCAAGTATGAACACTTGGTTACCGAGTTTAATGAAGCCCTAACACAAATGAAGAAAGATGGTAGCCTAGAGCAAATCATCCAAAAATGGACAGCTTCTAAAACTACGGCAGCCCCAACGACAACTACTGCTGCTGGACAAAAAGCTACTCCAGTAAAAAGCAAGTATATTATTGCCAGTGACTCGTCTTTCGCTCCCTTCGTCTTTCAAAATTCAAGTAATCAGTACACCGGTATTGATATGGACCTCATCAAGGCTATTGCCAAAGATCAGGGTTTTGAAATTGAGATTACCAACCCAGGATTTGATGCAGCCATCAGTGCTGTTCAAGCAGGACAAGCTGATGGTATCATCGCTGGAATGTCTGTAACAGATGCCCGTAAGGAAACATTTGACTTCTCAGAATCATATTACACAGCTAATACCATTCTCGGTGTTAAAGAATCAAGCACGATTGCTTCTTATGAAGACCTCAAGGATAAAACAGTTGGTGTGAAGAACGGGACTGCTTCTCAAACATTCCTTACTGAAAATCAAAGCAAATACGGCTACAAAATTAAAACCTTTGCAGATGGGGCATCTATGTATGACAGTCTCAACACTGGGGCTATCGATGCCGTGATGGATGATGAGCCAGTTCTCAAATATTCTATCAGTCAAGGGCAAAAATTGAAAACGCCAATCGCTGGAACTCCAATCGGTGAAACAGCCTTTGCCGTTAAAAAAGGTACAAATCCAGAATTGATCCAGATGTTCAATAACGGACTTGCAAACCTCAAGGCTAATGGAGAATTTCAAAAAATTCTTGACAAGTATCTAGCTAGCGAAACTTCAACTGACTCTACAAGTACAGTTGACGAAACCACTATCTGGGGCTTGCTCCAAAACAACTACAAACAACTCCTTAGTGGACTAGGAATCACTCTCGCTTTGGCCCTTATCTCGTTTGCGATTGCAATCGTGATTGGGATTATCTTTGGTATGTTCAGCGTTAGTCCATACAAATCACTCAGAGTCATTTCAGAGATTTTTGTTGATGTGATTCGTGGTATTCCCTTGATGATTCTTGCAGCCTTCATCTTCTGGGGTATTCCAAACTTCATCGAATCTGTCACAGGTCAACAAAGTCCAATCAACGACTTTGTAGCTGGTACCATTGCCCTTTCGCTCAATGCTGCTGCTTATATCGCTGAAATCGTTCGTGGTGGGATTCAAGCTGTTCCAGTTGGACAAATGGAAGCCAGCCGCAGTCTTGGTATCTCTTATGGAAAAACCATGCGGAAGATTATCTTGCCACAAGCGACTAAATTGATGTTGCCAAACTTTGTCAACCAATTCGTTATCGCTCTTAAAGATACAACTATTGTATCTGCTATCGGTTTGGTTGAACTATTCCAAACTGGTAAGATTATCATCGCCCGTAACTACCAAAGTTTCAAGATGTATGCAATCCTTGCTATCTTCTATCTTGTAATTATCACGCTTTTGACTAGACTAGCGAAACGCTTAGAAAAGAGGATTCGATAATGGCAAAACTAAAAATTGATGTAAATGATTTGCATAAGTATTATGGAAAAAATGAAGTTTTAAAAGGCATTACTACTAAATTCTATGAAGGAGATGTTGTCTGTATCATCGGTCCTTCTGGTTCTGGTAAATCCACTTTCCTCCGTAGCCTTAACCTTCTTGAGGAAGTAACGAGCGGTCACATCACTGTGAATGGTTATGATTTGACTGAGAAATCAACCAATGTCGACCATGTTCGTGAAAACGTCGGAATGGTTTTCCAACACTTCAATCTCTTTCCTCATATGTCTGTTCTAGAGAATATCACTTTTGCTCCTATTGAACACAAACGGATGACCAAAGAAGAAGCCGAGAAATTAGGGATGGAGTTGCTTGAAAAGGTTGGCCTTGCTGATAAGGCAAATGCCAACCCAGATAGCCTCTCAGGGGGGCAAAAACAGCGTGTGGCCATCGCTCGTGGACTAGCAATGAATCCAGATATTATGCTCTTTGATGAGCCAACTTCTGCTCTTGACCCTGAAATGGTCGGAGATGTACTAAACGTTATGAAGGAATTAGCGGAGCAAGGCATGACCATGATTATTGTGACTCATGAGATGGGATTTGCACGTCAGGTAGCCAATCGTGTTATCTTCACAGCGGATGGAGAATTTCTAGAAGATGGGACACCAGATCAAATCTTTGATAACCCGCAACACCCTCGTCTAAAGGAGTTTTTGGACAAGGTCTTAAACGTATAAAACAAAACTGTAAGGAGAACCTTACAGTTTTTTAATTGCGTATTGGATTTTTTGATTTTTTTGAAAATTATGATAAAATAAAGACTATGAAAATGAGGAAATCTCATCCCTAGCTCGACTAGGAATAAAATTAGAAATTAGGTAGCTAGATGTCATCAAAGGTTATTGTTACAATTTTCGGTGCGAGTGGAGATTTGGCTAAACGCAAACTCTACCCTTCCCTTTTCAGACTCTATAAATCAGGCAATCTTTCTGAGCATTTTGCAGTTATCGGAACAGCTCGTAGACCATGGAGTAAGGAATATTTTGAATCTGTGGTTGTCGAGTCCATCCTTGATTTGGCAGATAGTACCGAGCAAGCCCAGGAATTTGCTAGCCATTTCTACTATCAGAGTCACGATGTAAATGATACGGAACATTACATTGCTTTGCGCCAATTACAAGCAGAGCTCAATGAAAAATACCAGGCTGAACACAACAAACTCTTCTTCCTATCAATGGCTCCTCAATTCTTTGGTACCATTGCCAAACACCTTAAGTCTGAAAACATCGTCGACGGCAAAGGTTTTGAGCGCTTAATCGTTGAGAAACCATTTGGTACAGACTACGAAACAGCTAGCAAACTCAATGAAGATCTCCTAGCGGCCTTTGATGAGGAGCAAATCTACCGTATCGACCATTACCTAGGCAAAGAGATGATTCAGAGTATCTTTGCAGTTCGTTTTGCCAACATGATCTTTGAGAATGTTTGGAACCGTGAGCACATTGATAATGTGCAGATTACCTTTGCGGAACGCTTGGGTGTTGAAGAACGCGGTGGCTACTATGATCAATCTGGCGCCCTTCGTGATATGGTGCAAAACCATACACTCCAACTCCTATCTCTCCTTGCCATGGACAAACCAGCTAGCTTTACAAAGGACGAGATTCGTGCTGAAAAGATAAAGGTCTTTAAAAACCTCTATCACCCAACTGAGGCAGAACTGAAAGAACAGTTTATTCGTGGTCAGTATCGCTCTGGTAAAATCGATGGCATGAAATACATTTCTTATCGTAGCGAACCAAATGTCGACCCTGAATCTACAACAGAAACCTTTGCATCTGGTGCCTTCTTTGTAGACAGCGATCGCTTCCGTGGCGTTCCTTTCTTCTTCCGTACTGGTAAACGTCTGACAGAAAAAGGCACTCATGTCAATATCGTCTTTAAGCAAATGGACTCTATCTTTGGAGAACCACTTGCGCCAAATATCTTGACCATCTATATCCAGCCAACAGAGGGATTCTCTCTCAGCCTAAATGGTAAACAAGTTGGTGAAGAATTTAATCTAGCACCAAGCTCTTTAGATTATCGTACAGATGCTACCGCTACTGGAGCTTCACCAGATCCTTACGAGAAAC
>ERZ772924.1776-NODE-1776-length-10155-cov-3.397426_pt1 | contig 10155 bp, 14 predicted proteins | sample MGYA00512116_ERZ772924 | MGnify/ENA primary metagenome ERZ772924 (study PRJEB29015, sample SAMEA2737920) | human oral metagenome | biome: human oral; feature: human-associated habitat; material: dental | place: China | collected 2134 ...
ATTTGCTTTTTTAGGAATTTTCGCGGCGAGCCTTGCGTTCGCACATTTTGGCGTTCTTACGACGGATAAAAATGTCGTAGAGGATCAAAAAGATGCTACTTTAAAGCTAAATTTGGAATTCTCCCATCCGTTTTTGCAGGAATCTATGAATCTACAAAAGCCCGCAGAATTCGGCGTTTTTATTGATGGTGAGAAAAAATCGCTCCTAGGCAGCCTAAAAGAGCAAAAAAAAGGCGAAAATTCCTATTTTGCGGCGGAATTTAAAGCTGACAAGCCATCGCTTTTGGCGTTTTATTTCGATCCCAAACCCTATGCCGAGCCGGCTGAGCGCAAGATGATCCGCCATATCACCAAAACCTACGTCGATGCTTACGGCGCGGGCGAAGGCTGGGATAAGCCGCTCGGGCTAGAGGCGGAGATCGTACCGCTCGTGCGGCCTTATGCGCTGTATGCGGGCGAGATATTTAGCGGAGTTTTTTTATTGCACGGAAGGCCCGTCCCAGGCGCGGACGTGGAGATCGAGCTATATAACGATAAGGGCTACAAAGCCCCTAGCAAGGCGCATGTCACGCAGGTCGTTAAAACCAACGGCGCGGGCGAGTTTAGCTTCGTGATGCCGGTTGCCGGCTGGTGGGGCTTTGCGGCTCTTAGCGAGGAGGAGGCCGCCAAAGGAAGCGAGCAGCCCGTAAATGAGCTGGGCGCCGTGCTTTGGATCAAAGCAGACGAGCTGAAAAAATAGCGGAGCGACTCGGTGAGATCTCTTTTTTCGAGCGAAATTTGCGCCGCCGCGGATAAATTTAAATTTACGCTTGAGTGGGGCTTTGAAATTTTATTTTCGCGCGTTTTGCTTGGCGACGTAAAATTTCAAGCGAATTCTGCGGCTAAAATTTTACGGGGAAGAATTTTGTCGTTTTGCACCCGCGCGCAGTCTGCGTCTCAGGGTTTGGTTAAAACTTTACGGAGCAAAATTCCGCTGAGTAAAATTTCAAGTAGCAGAACTCTGCTATGTGGAATTTTGCTCGGTAGAAATCCGCTCTTAGGAGCTTCGAGCGATGGTATTGCTCTGCTCGCGATTTTTCGCAAGCGTAGAAATCCGCTCTTAGGAGCTTCGAGCCGTAAAATTTCATATCCGTGGATTTATGAGCGTAAAATACCCGCGCGCAAAATTTCGTTTTTTGAAATTTTGCAAACTCCGACTTTTAAAATTTTGCAAGCTCTGTTTTACTGCGCGAGCGTCGCACCAAGATCGCTCGGAGCCTCAAATTTTGCGTCGCGAAATCCATTTGCCGCTCCTGCAAATGTAGCAAACAAAAATTTTTGCGCCATGCGAGCTGTAAAATTTATCAAATTTACTGGTTCCGCAAGCAGCTCCGAGACCGCTCCGAGTCTTGCGCTGACGGCCGCCGTAGATAGGACGCAAGCTGCGAGTTTTACAGCCGCAAATTTTGCTGCGACTAAAGCCGTAAAAGCAAGACCTGTAGCAATCAAGGCAATTATCGCAAAGGTCGCAAATGCCTTAAATTTAACTAGCTCCCGCGTTTTTGCGCGTCTAAAAAACGGGAGCGATTTAAAGGAGGCGAGTCATGCACATTAGTGAAGGAGTTTTGAGTGCGCCCGTGCTGCTCGCAGGCTGGGCGGTTACGGCGCCTGCGGTAGCGGCGATTTTATGGCGCGTAAAGCAGGCTGAGATCCCTAGGATCGCATGTTTTAGCGCGCTATTTTTCGTCGCATCTTTTGTACACCTGCCCGTGGGCGTCAGCTCCATGCACCTGATGCTAAGCGGGCTCGTGGGCGCGTTTTTGGGCTCGCGCGCGATCTTGGCGATTTTCGTTGCGCTTTTTTTGCAAGGGGTGTTTTTCGGCTTCGGAGGGCTTAGCGTGCTCGGCGTAAATACCGCAGTCATTGGCTTTCCGGCGGTTTTGGGCGGGCTCTTTGCCGCCGCCGCAAAAGCGCAAGAGCTAAAAGTGCGCACGCAAAAAATTTATCTATTTTTGGCGGGCTTCGTGCCGATCGTCTGCTCGATGCTGCTTCTTGATCTCGTGCTTTTCATCAGCGGGCGGGAGTTTTTTGCTATCGCGACGCTCATCTCGCTCGAAGGCGCAATTCTAGCTGTTTTGGAAGGAATCATCACCCTTTTTGCGCTTAGCTTTATTGCGAAATTTTACGGCGGACAGAGGCAATGAGAGCGCTATTTTTCTTAGCGGTTTTGAGCTCCTTCGCATTTTCGCATGCGCTTCATCTTTTTGCGACGCAAGAAGGCGATAGAGTGGCGATTTATAGCTATTTTTATAAAAATTCTCCCTGCATGCAGTGCGAAGTTTTAATCAGTGCGGACGGGCGCGAAATTTTGCGCACTAGGACCGATAAAGAGGGACTTGCGAGCATACGAATACCCGCTAAAAATTTTACTATTCAAATTTACGGAGGCGCAGGGCACGGCGCGCAGATGGAATTTAGCGCCGAGAACTTTGCGCCGCAGGATTCCGGTGATCCTGAAAATTCCACGCCGCAAAATTCTGACGTTTCTGAAAATCCTATGCCGCAAAATTTGAACGCCGCTAAAAATTCCGCGCCTAAAGACAGCGTATCTGAAGATAAAATTCCAAGCGCTTCCGAGTCTTTGGAAAATTTCACCTCGCAAAACATCTTGCCGAAAGAAAGCCCTAAGAGCGATATTAGGAGCATGGCGTTTCAAAGCCAGTCCGCCGAGGCGCCTAAAATCGCGCTTTGTTTGGCCTTGATTTTCGGCTTTTTTGGCTTAATGTGGCTAGCGAAAAGAGCGCGCAAATGAGCCCCGCCGTATCACTGCTCGCGTTTTTCATCTTCAGCTTTGGCGTCGGACTTAGTGGGCAGCTTTACGCAGCGTTTTTTGCCCCGCCGCTATTTCTTTTTGCGCTTAAAATTTCGATTGCGCGCGCGGTCTGCACAAGACTTGCGGTATTAAATATCTTTGCGATTTTAAGCGCGTTAAGCCCCGCCATAGTCGGTAACTACGAGCTTGCAGGCGTAATATTTTTACGCGCGAATTTGATAATGGCGTTTGCGATTTTGCTATTTTACGGCAAGGATGAATATTTTTTCGCACGCGGATTTTACGGGCTCGGGCTCGGCGAAAAGCTAAGCTCTTTGGTGTATTGCTGCAGGCGATTCGTAAATTTTTTACGCTCGGATTTGGCGAGACTGCAAGCTCTTTTGCGGATGCGTGGATTTGTAGGGACGAGTGGAATTTTCACCTATAAAATTTATGCAAATTTAGTTGGGATTTTAGCGATTTCAGCGCTTGAGCAAGCAAGAAATTTAAGCCTGGTGATGAGCGCGCGAGGGTTTTGCGGTAGGCTATTTTACGAGCGTCGCGAGGGCATGAGCATCTCGGAGGCCTCGTTTTTGGCGTTCGTGCTGGCGTGCGTATTTATTAAAATCGGAGCGATCTTATGAGCTGCTCGCTTAAGGCGCTGGATTTAAGCGCTAAAAACGGCGAGCGAGAAATTTTTCGCGGCGTAAATTTGAGCGTAGGGCATAAGGAAAAAGTGGCGATCTTAGGCGCGAACGGGCAGGGCAAGACGAGCTTGCTTCAAATTTTAGGTGGCCTAAGGCAATGGGGCGAGGGCGAAATCGAGCTTTTCGGCGAGAAGCTTGAGTGTGCGGAGGATTTTATAAAATTTCGCCACGAGATCGGTTTTTTATTTCAAAACAGCGACGATCAATTTTTGTGCGCGAGCGTGTTTGAGGACGTCGCATTTAGCCTGCGTGCGCAAAATGAGCGGTTAAAACGAGCACGAAATGTGGAGAAAAGACGTGGAATTTTTTCTAAATTTTTTGGTCGTAAGGCGGAAATTTTAAGGCAGGGCAGCGAAAACGACCATCTAAAAAAGCTTGAAATTTTAGGTGAAGAGCAGATCGAGCGCAAGGCGCTGGAGACGCTGCGACGCTTGGGAATCGAACATCTACGCGAGCGGGTGCCCTTTCATCTAAGCGGCGGCGAGAAAAAGCTAGTGGCGCTTGCGGGCGCGCTGGTATGCGAGCCTAGGATACTGCTACTGGACGAGCCTACGACGGCGCTTGATGAAGCGATGCAGGAGCGTGTGGCGGGGATTTTGGCGGAGCTTGACGTAAGCGAGATCATCGTCTCGCACGATAAAAGTTTCATTGATAAAATCGCGGATAAAATCTATTATTTGAAATCAGATGGGCTGTATGAAAGCCCATGATAAAATCATAGATAAATTTGTCGTTTAAAATCAAGAGGCTTTTATAAAAGTCCATAATGGCGACCCTTGCGGGATTTGAACCACGCGTTTTCGCACTGAGAATGCAACGTCCTGAGCCACTAGACGAAAAGGTCAAGAAGCCGCATTATAGCGACAAAAACAAAATTTTAGATAAAATGCCTGCGGCGGTGCAAGCGCAAATTGCTTGGATTTTTAAAAACCGGCGCGGCATAGAGAAAATTTGCAACGTAAAATTTTATGATTTGGCTGAAATTTTATATACAAGACGGAGATTAGCCTATCTTTTCCATCGCCTTGTTTTTAAATGCTACGGGATTGGTGATATACGGGAAGCTAACCGCCATTCCGCCGGTACCTCGTACCACTACGGTACCGCAGCCGAAAATTCTCCCAAGGACACCTTGCGCCACAGATAGGCTCTCGATTTTCTCGTATTTCAGCTCTACGGTGTCGCGGCTGACAAAGCCCGCTTTACCGATTATACGCTGATTTGTAATGGCAAGCTCATTTGTCTTTAAAACGACAAACCCGTGAATTAGCGCCGCTATAAAACCGCCAAAGCATATGAATGAAAGTCTATCGTCTTTATTTATTATTCCAACTATCGCGGGAATTAATATGATGATAGCAGAGATGAAAACCGCCCGGTGAATTTTGGCTTTAGCAATTACATTTTCGCCATTTAGAAGGTTAGACTCTACGTAACCCATAAATATCCTTTAAAAGAATTTTAGGCTTGAATTATATCCTCACCCCATTAATTTTGACTTAAATTTTATGCGGCGGCGGCTCGTGTAATGGCGGATTGGACGATCGGAATTTGCGCGTAAATTTAGATAAATTTTATTTTGTCGGCTGCGAAATTCAGCGCAAAATTTATGGTTAAATTCTGCGCACCAAGCTTTTAAAATTTTAAATTTAGCGCAGCGAAACTGCCCCGCTCGCGGCCTGGCGATCGCCCTATGCCGCATAAATTTTATCAAAGCCCTAAGGCTTAGTGAAGCTCGCGGGGTAAATTTATAAATGCGCTAAATTTTATCGCAATACATTTGAAATTTTTAGCGCGCGATATACAAACTCACTGCGGTTGAAGCTCTCGTCTGTGCAAATATAAAATTCGTTAGCGCAAAGTGCAAAAAAATGGCTAGCGTGCGCAACGAGGCGAAATTAAAATTTAAGCTTGCTAGTCTAAATTTGAAATTTTACAGCTGCCCGCTCTAAAATCCGAGCGCTTTTTGAATTGCAAGCGTCTGGGCTACGACGCGCTCTAGCTGCTGCAAATTTAGCATATTCGGTCCATCCGAAAGTGCGTGGGCTGGATCAGGGTGCGTTTCGTAAAAAAAGCCGTCCACGCCCACGGCCGCCGCCGCTCGCGCGAGATACGGCACGAAGCGCGAGTCGCCGCCGCTCGTAGCGCCGATACTAGGCATCTGCACGCTGTGCGTCGCGTCGAAAATGACCGGCGCAAACTCGCGCATAATCGGCAGTGAGCGCATATCGACGATCAAATTTCCGTAGCCGAAGGTACTGCCGCGCTCGGTAAGCCAAACGCCGTGGCGGCGCGCCAGATCGTGCATCCCTTCGCCGCTCGGCTGCGAGGCACTTATCGAGCCGTCTTGCGCGTTGAAAGCATGAGAGAGGTTTGGCTGCAAGGCGCTTTGCGCTTCGCTTTTGTTATCGCTTTGTGCGGCACAAGGCATCGCCGTATCTTTAGCGGCATTTTCGGCACCGTTTCTAGCGCCGCAAGTATGAATAAAATTTTGCGCGTCCGATTGTGCACCACAAGAATTTTGCACGCCTAGTGCCGAAGATTCGTCATTCGCACCGCTTCGAGCGCCGTTTTGCGCGCCGCAAATTTCGGCATCGTCGTAGCAGGCGCTGTTTTGAGCGGCCTTTGTATCGCTAGATGCCGCGCCGCTTTGTGGGGTATAAGCCCGTGCGCTGCGGGTTTGCAGCACCTTTTCGACGCTGTGTTTCATCGCCTGCGGTGATAAAAACTGACCTTTTTTGATGTTTACTACCGCTTGCGTGCTGGCTGCGGCGACGAGCAGGTCGGTTTGGCGGCACAAAAACGCGGGTATTTGCAGCACGTCGGCGACGCGCGCAGCGGGCTCCGCCTGGTAGCTTTCGTGGATGTCGGTTAAAATTTTATAGCCGAACTTTTCCTTTACCTCGGCTAAAATTTCACAGCCGCGCTGTAGCCCCGGGCCGCGGAAGCTTGAGATGCTGGTGCGGTTGGCTTTATCGAAGCTGCTTTTAAAGTAAAATTCCACCCCGCTCATTTCGTTAAATTTGCGCAAACTTTCCGCGACTTGCATTATCAGCTCGCGACTTTCGATCACGCAGGGTCCTGCGATCAGTATCATGAAATATCCTTTTTTAAAATTTGCGCGATTTTAGCGAAATTTTGCTAACTCTTAATAGGGCTTGCCGAAAAATTTTTCGTAATGCTCGTAAAAGCGCTTGTAGTAGGGGTTTGAGTAGCGTTTTCGCATGCCGTAGTTGTAGCACTCGATCGTGTCTTTGATATTTTTATTTTTGGCGTTCCAACATTTGCGCAGGATCTTGGCGCATTTGGTGAGATTATACATCGGATTAAATATATAATCGATCTCGTTTTGGTTGAAATTTACGGCGTTTAGCTGCCCGAGTCCTACGTCGATGCTAAAGCCGTCCTCGTAGAGGTACTTGGCGATCTGCACGGCGTAAATTTCGTTTGCCGGTATGATCGTAACGACCCATTTGCTGGAATTTAGGCTGTAATTGCTCGTTTTGATGCGGATATTTTGATTGCGCAGACCTGCGAAATAATCGGCGTTTGCTTTGTTCGTCAAAAAGGAGATCGTATAGGGCTCGAAGTCGCTTTCGATTTTGACGATAGTGTATAAAATTTCAGGCTTTACCCCTTCGTTTTGCGCTACTGCGGCGATGGCGTTTACGATCTCGTTCGGCGAGTAAGCGGGGGCTTGAAGCGCTAAAAACAGGGCGAAAACCAACTTTTTCATCTAAATTTACCGAGCCTTTGATAAAATTTTATGTCGCAAGTATAGCACAATTTCAGTCTTTTCATCATTGTTTAAGTGAAAATTAATCGTATTGGATATATAATCACATTTCTTTTTTAAACCCAAACGGTCGCTTAGCTCAGCTGGTAGAGCGCCACCCTTACAAGGTGGATGTCGCAGGTTCGATCCCTACAGCGACCACCATTTTGAAATCCTTGGATTTCATACTTCTTTAGCACTTGCGTTGCGAGTGTGATTTTTGGTGCGACGGTAGTTCAGCTGGTTAGAATGCCGCCCTGTCACGGCGGAGGTCGTGGGTTCGAGCCCCATTCGTCGCGCCACTTCTTACGATGTCTTGCTAGCTCAGTAGGTAGAGCATCTCACTTTTAATGAGGGGGTCGTTGGTTCGAATCCAACGCAGGACACCACTTATTTTATCACTAATCAAGTCGGCAAATTCTATGATTGATCGTTTATATCTAAAAAGCCAAAAATAAGTAAGGATATAAAATAAAATTTTTTCTCATCATAATTAGTATATTTCTTTGTATTTATATTGTTCTTTCGGTGCTAAGTTTTTCGCCTTGTGATATTAACGATATGTTGAGGCGAAACTACAATCGTATGGAGCAAAAATGCAGATTAAAATTGATACGACGAGCTAATAATGGCAACAGCGGGGCATATAGGCGACTTTTCTATTTTTATGAATTTTATTTTTTAGATAGATATTGTATAGATCAAAAGGCGCGGCAAGAATTAGACAAAGAGGAGCTAAATTTTATTAAAAAATTTCATTCTGTAAATTTAGATCTATGCACAAATAACGATTTTATAGTTGGTTTATTAAAAAAGTGCGTTTTGAAAGAGGGAAATTTCACATTATGTACCAAGCGGATCGGAAAGGAAAAAGAGATTAACATGGATAAAGTCATGCATCTATATGACGTAGATAGGAAGCCAAAAGAATAAGAGATTTCATGAAAAATAAAATTTACTTTATTGCTGCCGCTATAATATTATTTGTGTGGATATTTTATCTATATAAAGAGCAAAGCGCCTCTTGCGATATAAAAGATCTTTTTATGGGCGATTCCGAAATAACAAAAGAGTGCAGGATTGTCATAATAAGGCAATTTGAAAAGAACGGTAACCCGCGCGCATATAAAAGACTGAGTTTGGTTTATGGAAAAATTTTAAGCGAAAAACCTATAGAAGAGGTTTTAGATGAGTTAGATCAAGAAGAGATAGAATTTTTGAAAAAATTGTATCCTGATTCAGAAATTCTATCTAAAGAGTTGCCAAGCAGAAAATAATCAATTTTTATAAATGTAAATTTGTCATAAAGATGGCTAAATGTTTAATAAAGAATGAAAAAAGGATGGTAATTAATGGACTTAAAGCTTTTATACCAGAATTCAACGAATTCTGATAAATTTAGCATCAATTCGTTTGTCGGGAAATTTATCTATCAAAAAACTTGGTCGGATTGCGATTATTGGGAGTTGGATAAAACTTTAATGCAGATTTTGAGCTTTTATCATAAAAAAACGCTTCCAAGAGAAATTTTCATCGCAATACTAGGGGTATTTAATGATGTTATCGGCGTGGAGGATAAATCGGAAATTTATGTAAGCAATATGTTGTGCGCGAAAAACAGCGACGGCGTGGTGCCTAGCATATATGATAGATTTGAAAGATTAAAGGTTCTGTGCAACAGCATCGTATTCAAAGAGAAATTTAGCAATAGCGGTTTTTGGTATGTTCCAAAGGATTAATGCAATGGAACTTGTAAATTTTTATAGAAATACCGCATTTGATGATAGATATGATGCAAATTCCTTTATAGGTATGATTTTGGATAATAATCTATGGTCCGATGATGAATATTGGAAATTAGAAACCGATTTAAAAAAGATTTTGCGGCATTATAAAAACAAAGAGTTGGACCCAGAAATAATGCAAGGCATTATTTCTATCTCTAATGATATATTTTTAAACGGAAGTTGGCGCGACACAGATATAGGCGCAAAAAGCGAATGTTTTAAAACGTATGAATATCAAGAAGATACAAAGCCAAATATTTTCGATAGATTTCGTCGCATAAAAAGCTTATTATTGGCGGTTGCATCAGGGGATGAAAATTTTTATAAAATCAAATTTTTCTATGAAAATTGTACGCTGGATTCTTGTGCTAAAAATAGCAAAGACGGTGCGGTAGTTAAAATTCCATTAAAAGGAAATGCGGTTTTAAATGAATAAAAAGACGATTTTAACTATTTTATCGGGAATAGTCGAAGATGGCGATTATATCTCTTTATGGGAGATCGTTTGGGAATTAAATTCTATTAACGTTGCCAATTCGCTTAAAGTGGCGAAAGAAATTTTATTGTTTTTATACGAACAAGGTTATATAAGATTGTTTAGTTCAAACTGGGGTTATGATACAGAAACGAAAGAGATATGTGATAAATCTGAAATTTTAAATATTTTAAGAGATGATAAAAATTATGAGCCGGTCGGCGTAAATAGCAAATATTTTTGCGTAACCGAAACGCAGCAAGGAAGAGCTTATTATGCAAAACAATACTAAAATGCGAAAAATAGTAGTTTGGACGGTATAAAATGAGAATAAAAGCGCTTGATCTAAATTTAGCCCATACGTCTATTTCTTTAGCGAAGCGGAAGATTTTAGGTTTAAGATTTTTAAAAATTTTCAAGCCGTGAGCGGGAAAAGACCACTGGATTTTTATGAGCTTGAGGCGTTTAGCCTAATGAAAAGTACCGAAGTCTATGAGACCGACTCTATCGCCAGTGCATTAATTCATAATTTTAATTTATGCGATGAGAATGTAAAAGATATTTTAATAATGCTCTTTGGGCAGCTTTATCTAAATAATTTCATAGATACCGTCCAAACT
>ERZ772924.1777-NODE-1777-length-10145-cov-18.237562_pt1 | contig 10145 bp, 12 predicted proteins | sample MGYA00512116_ERZ772924 | MGnify/ENA primary metagenome ERZ772924 (study PRJEB29015, sample SAMEA2737920) | human oral metagenome | biome: human oral; feature: human-associated habitat; material: dental | place: China | collected 2134 ...
GGCAGTTGCCGGCTGCGCGGCCGCCCGTCCAGCGCCTGCGGGGTAGGCGCGTGTCTGTTCCTCGGGGGGAGGCCCGGCGGGAAGGTCGGGCTGTGCGGGGCGCCACGAGCCGGCCTGAGCCTGAGCGCCAGGTACCGCACCGGGTGCGGAGCCGGGAACCTGTCCGGCTGCCGGCTGCGACTCGGAACGCGCGGCGTCGAGCAGCTCCTGGTTGATGAGGACGGTCCGGGCGTTGAACTCGTCCCCTTCACCGGGACGGGGCGTTCCGGAGGCCGGAGGCTGGGTTGCGTCGTGGTCAGACATGAGTTCCCTCTCAGTCGGGTACAGCATCACGCTATCCCGGATCGGCCCGGGAGGACACGTAGGCGCCCCGATCGGCCAGAGGCGAACGCCCCGACCGGGGCTAATTCACGGGCCCGGTCAGCGGGGAGTGGCCGCCGAAACGGTTTCGCCGGCTCCCGATCCAGCCGGAGCCCTCCAGCGCTGCCAGCAAGCAACCCCGACGAACATCACTAGCGGACCGATGGCGCCGACGGCGGAGCCCGCGTGGGTCCGCAGCGCAACGAACGGTAGCGTCACCAGAAGGATGACTGCTGCGATCACGGCGAGACGCGAACTGGTTCTGATCGCCAGCAGTGTCACCACAACGGCCACTGCGGACACGAGCGACAGGACCCGCCCGGGGCCGGCCCAGTTGAGGACGATGAAGAGGGCGACGAAACCGCCAATAAGCGCGTATCCGACGATATCCTGTCTTTGGTTGTCCATGTCAGTCATGGCCGCTCACTCCCAGCACGATTGATGGGCTACCGCCAGGGTAGACCGCAGGATACGAGCCGTCGACCGTTCGGTCGATTGAAAGGAGGCCGGCCCAGGCACAGCCCTCTCTGCGGCAACGGCTGAGCCGACGACGAAGCCCCGGCGCGCTGCTGCGCGCCAGGGCTCTTACTCTGGCGGAGATGGGGAGATTCGAACTCCCGAGGGGCTTCCACCCCAACCTCCTTAGCAGGGAGGCGCACTAGGCCACTATGCGACATCTCCATCGCCTTCCCACAGCTCCGCCGTGGGACACACGGGCAGACTACCGGGAGGGCGCCCCCGCGAGCAAACCGCCCGACGACATGTCGCGGACACCCTGACCTGAGGCATCCCGGCTGCAGGCCGGATGGACGGCCTGCACCGGGGTCATAATGTCCCCGGAAGCTCGTCATGTGGCGACGGGAGGCATGCGCTGTGCACTGCGAGGAGGCGGAGAGAGGTGAAGAGCCGGTGAGCGGGGAGACGAGTGCGCGGATCACAGCCTTCCTCACCGACCTGCGCGAGGCACTGGAAGGCGCGGGCGACCCTGCCCGCGCGGAGCAGCAGCGGGCGTACCTGAAGTCCGAGATGGCGATGTACGGCGTCGGAGTCCCGGGAACGCGGCGCCTTGCCCGAAGGGCTGCTGGCGCCCATGCCGACCTGTGGGCCGAGGCCGCCACCTGGGAAGTCGCGCTGCGGCGCCTGTGGGCCGAGGCCGCCCACCGCGAGGAGCGCTACGCGGCCCTGGCCATCATCCGATCCAAGCCGTCCACGTCGCATGCTGGACGCATGGAGTCCCTGGCGCTCTACGAGCATTTTCTGCGCACGGGGCAGTGGTGGGACCTGGTCGATGAGACCTCCCACGCCGTCGGGCTGGTGGTGCGTCAGCACCCGGCTGCCGCGGCCCGCATGCGCGTGTGGGCCACCGATCCGGACATGTGGGTACGGCGCAGCGCCATCATCTGCCAGCTCCAGCACAAGGCCGACACGGACCTTGACCTGCTCACCGCCGTCATCGAGCCCAACCAGAAGGACTCAGAGTTCTTCATCCGCAAGGCCATCGGCTGGGCGCTGCGCGACTACGCGCGTACGGACGGCGACTGGGTGCACGCCTTCGTCCAGGCACATCCGGACCTGTCCCCGCTCAGCCGACGCGAGGCCCTCAAGCACCTGTGAAATTGGGGCGACGGCGTCCGAAGCGGTAAGCCGCCAAATCCATATGCAACGCACAGCGGAGAAGAGAGGCGCCCCTCCCCCCAACTCCTTGGTGTGTGTACCACAGGGGATTGATCCCCCTACCGCTCATACTATTTTCGAGGTCTCATGGTTGTGCACCAACAAGCACGAAGTCACCTCGACTTCGAAGGCCTACCCAAAGGAGAAGACCCATGCGACTCACGAAGCGAAGCCTCATCAAGACCGCCGCCGTTGGCTCAGTTTTTGTTGGAGCACTAGCACTCGCAGCGCCAGCCTCGGCGAACTCATTCGGACCGACAGACTATGGCACCGGCGGCTACGCAATGGTCTCATACAACGATGAAACTGACACGTTCTGCGTATCCAGATCAGGTACAATGCAGGCATGGGACTTCACCACTATCCGCATCTATCCCGAAACAAGCAGTCGCGGACCAAGTTACAACTTCAATGTTTGGCAAGGACAAACAAAATGCGTCAGTCTCGAACGAGCATATGAGGACACTTACTATTACTATCGGGCGGACGATGAAACTCCGATCAACTTCTACAGCTGACCCGCACACATAATACTGGCGAGGATCGCGACATAATCACCATTCCCATCTCCCCACTCCCGCAGCACTCGAGCCCTCGGCAGCACTTCACCTACCGAGGGCTCGAGTGCATGTCCAGGTTCCTGAATAGCGACCTGGCGGGATCACTCCAGAGGCGGCTACACGACGGCGGCGAACCGATGTGTCCCAGCACACCCCTCTTCTTACGCAGACTACAGGGGATTGATCCCCCTACCGCTCATACTATTTTTGAGGTCTCATGGTTGTGCAGCAACAGGCAGAGAGATCACCCGGACGTCAGCGTCCAGCCAAAGGAGGCACCCCATGCAACTCACAAAACGGAACCTCATCAAAACCGCCGCCATTGGCTCAGCTTTTGTTGGAGCACTAGCACTCGCAGCACCAGCTTCAGCGAACACATTCGAACCGACCTACAACGGCACTTACGGTGACGCGACAATTAGCTACAACGACGCAACCGACGACTTCTGCGTAAACGGCATCTACAATGGAGCTGATTTTACTGTTGCACCCTCGAATGCTGGCAGCGGACCGACCTTCAACATCCGAGTCAACGCCGGAGAAACCAAGTGCGTCAGCTTAGCTCGCGCATATGAGGACAGCGCCTACTACTATCAAATGAATACCGTTCACTTCTATCACGGAGTAGCCTTGGATAACTTCCCGGTATATTTCTACAGCTGACCCGAGCACATCCAGACGCCCCTGCCTGACGAACGTATCATTCCGCCATTCCCATTTCCTTGACACATGTACCGCAGGGCATTAATCCCACCTACCGCAAGGGTAGATTCCACAGTCTCATAGTTGCACGGCAACAGGCACGAAGCACTCGGACTTCAACGCCCAACAAAAGGAAACACTCACCATGCGATTTACAAAACGGAACCTCATCAAGACCGCAGCGGTCAGTTCAGCAATTCTAGGAGCAATTGCTGTCGCCGCACCGGCGTCCGCCAACTCCTTCGGACCGACTGACTATGCCACAGGAGGATACACAAAGGTCAGTTACGACGACGCGAACGACCAATTCTGCGTCACAGGAACCGGCACGGATTACGCAGGAGTCACCGTAGCACCATCAAACGGACGGCGAGGGCCGAGATATTATATTTCAGTCGGCCCAGGGGCAACAAAGTGCGTCAGCCTAGCACGAGCCTTCGAGGACACTCGCTACTTCTATCAGGCAGAAGATCCTCTGACTGGAAACATTTACGACCCAGTCCACTTTTACAGCTGACCCGAGCACATCCTGAAGCGTTCACCTGACAATCGAACCATAGCCGCCATTCCCATATCCCCACTCCCGCAACACTCGAGCCCTCGGCAGTGCATCGGCTGCCGAGGGCTCGAGTAAGTTATTAAGTTCCTGAACGGAGATCTTGCAGGTCTGCTCCAGATACAGTTACACGCTAGTGGCGACCCGACGCACGCTGGAAACTGCGCTGGCTGGTAGCAGACAGTCCGAACAAAGGTCAGAAGTCAAGCAGCGCAGCCTTCTGGTGTGATTTGGGCGGCGAGGCATCGAGCAGCTGGTGACCGACCACCTCAACCGTGGCCTGACTTACACGGAGATCGCAGAGAAGCACGATGTGGCACCAAGCACAGTCGGCAAGTACATCCAGCAGGCCAAGCGCCAGCGAATGGAGGCGCTTGCCTGACACACGGGGTTCCACTTCTACATCTCTGTCCACCGCCAGTCCTCCACCATTCCACCGCGGCGGATTCATCGCTACCTCCGCGCGCAGCTGGCGGACGAGGGTGGCGTTCCACCAGGCGGGGCAGACGGTCGCACAGATCGCCAAGCGCTTCGATTTTCACCGCACCACCGTGGCTCGGTATCTCAAGCAGGCGAGAAAGACACTGCACACCGCCCCGATTGACCCCGCCTTCCAGGAACGGGCGAGACAGGCTTACACAGAAATCGGTGCATTAAAGCACAATGGTCAGTCACCTGACTAACTGCTACCTGGCATACTCGCAATGTAACCTTCTAAGCCCTCAAAGGTTCGCGTAACCTCATCTTGGAGCTCTTCGCACCAACGACTTGGATTGAGATGGTAATAGTTTCCTGCCTTCGAAAGTCGCTGTGCAGCCCGACTGACGACCACGCCAGTCCGTGCACGTGAGATCATAACAAGAAGAACTCTATGCTCTTCGAGAAGTGCAGCATCTCTTTTGGCATGAAAACTTGGAATATTCCCCTCTTCTAATCCTGGAATGAATACCCAGTCAAACTGCTGCCCTTTGCCGACATGAGCATTGAGCAAATGAATACCTGCAGGTATCGCCTCGTCGCTATTCCGGATACGCAACTGGGACACAACGTCAGCAAGCCTCTCGTGATGACTACCAGTGAGTGTTTGTATCTGGGTAAGTGCCTCACGTATCTCGGCAGAAGTTTCCACATCAGTGGCATAGGTAGAACCGAGCAGGTCGCGCTCCAGCCTCTCCCAAGTCACCGTTCTGCCAAGGCGATCTAAAGAATTACGAATAATCTCGACGATAGATGGGTTGTCAATTTCAATATCCCATCGCGTGCAGGCTGTATTCGTCTTTAAGAACTCGTTATCGATTTCCTTGCGGCGCCAACCATTGCGGCAGATTATCCCTACTGTAGCTGCAGGAAACCGCGTTACAATGTTAGTCGCAGCACTTCGAATAGCCGATGCTTCTGCTTCTGCTGTAGAAAACGCGCCGCCCGCGACGCAACCACCATCATGCCACTGTCCAGGTTGGTTCGCCAGCAACTTCGCGCCACCCAGACTTCCAGAAACCCGCCCAAGTAGACTAAGAACACGTGGTGAAGATCGATATGACACGCCGAGACCGAGAGGATCTCCGCAAATCTCACGCAAACGACGCTCCACAAACTCCGGACGAGCTCCCGCCCAACTGTAAATTCCTTGTAGTGGATCTCCAGCAAACGTACGATTCGTAGCGCATGTAAGGAGTGCTATATCTAGTTGCTGCGGCGACAAGTCTTGAAACTCGTCGACCAAAATTGCACCATAGTGGCATTTATAGAGATGAGCGACACCGTCGACATGAAGCAGTCGTTGGGCATGGCGTAGCAGATCGTCGTACAGCATAATGTCATTGCACTGCCGATACTGTTCCACCTGAGCAGCGTAGCGGTTTGTACGTTCTAATTCTTGTAGGACAACAGCATCATCACTCAACTTCTGTTTAGCGTCACGAAGTGCTTCAGTGACGGCACGCCTAAAATCGAGATCATCTTTATTCCGTAAACCATTGAGGCTAGCGTCGATAGCATTGTCCTGACTGCGTTTGCCTGGCAAAATATAGTCGGTAGATACGCCAAGCGTTGCGCCATGTGAGCGGACTATTTCCGCTGCGTGCCCATGAAAGTTGCGCACCTCGATGTAACGAGACATTCTTTCGCGACTGAGGGTCTTAGATAATCTAGCCTTGAGATTATCGCGAGCCTTATTAGAAAATGTCAAAGCAAGTATTTTTTGACCCGACGACAGCCGGCTAATGAGATACTCCGCTCGCCGCGCAAGCAACTCCGTTTTTCCGCAGCCTGGTGGAGCAACGACAAGTAAGTTAGTTTTCGAACTCGTGTAAGCTGCGTCAAATTCTGAGATGGCATGATTCATTGCTCGCTGAGCCTTTCGAGTTCGGTGAGTAGCCTGTGGATGCTAGATATAGATGCCGTTTCCGTTTGTGTCAGATTGCGTGTAATTGCCAAAGCGGCCGGCACTTTATTTTTGCGGCAATATTTAGCAAGATGCTCAGGGGTGATCGATTCTTTATCGTTGACTTTGCAGGAAGCAAAGATGGCTTGCTCATCGTTGGCAACGTGATTAGCGATAAGCCGATCGACTATCACGTCGACCGGAATGCCTTGACAATACTCATCTTCAAGATCACTAGTCGAAATGAACACGGACTTGTCGATCACGTTCTTCGGGCGTCCCCCGAAGGCTCCAAGCCATTTACCTTTCTCTTTCTCGTCAACCAGGCCCAGAACCTTAACTTCAAATCCATTACTGCCGAGAAATTTGTGCAGATTAGGGAACTTTTCTGCTCCACCTAGCTCGAATATGACCGCCCCAATTTTGTCGAGGAGGATGCCTTTCGCATGTGCTGCGGCTTCGACAACTACTTGATCTGCAACGCCTTCCACCACAATCACATAACGCGCCGTCAAAGCTTCTAGCATCTTAGGGTTCCACCAATGTGCTTGCAGCGCGGCATTCGGAGATTCGCAGGAATCAATCTGTTTACACGAGCCATCTGGGCGTACGACGACGATCTGCGTAGGGTCGAAGCGCTGAACGATGTAGGGAGAATGGGTGACGATTATTTTTTGGTTAGCGCTCCCCGACAAGAGTTTCGCAACGGTGCGCTGACTTTGCGGATGAAGATGGATTTCAGGTTCATCGATAGCAACAACATTGGCCGCATTTTCGGCGAGATCAAATAGTGTCATGGATATAAGTTGCCGAATTCCGTCCGATTGTTCGGTAATCGAAGCGTATGTGCCATCGTGCTTGAAGTAGACTGACGCATCTTCAAGCACCGCTTCAGAAGGGTCCGTACTTGTTCGTACGGCTAAATCGTCAGCGTTAATCGAACGCGGCATAGAACTCGATAGTCGATCCGCCATACCATGCCGAAGATTGACGATGGAGGCGTTATTTTCTAACTTCCTATTGAATGACTCCAAGAGACTAACGAGTTTTTCTTTTTCCGCACCGAGTTCAGGTTCTACCGCCTGTAGTAGAGCCTGAATCACGCCATTTGGTCCTTCAATTGACGATGCAGAAACCTGCCGTGTTGCAGGAAGATAGCGCCACCCAAAAGCATTGATTTGCTCGCGGGACGGATTCCGCTCTTCACCGCGTCCTGGACACCAGCGTCGAATTATCACAGATTGATCATCATCAGGGTCTCGCTCGACTTCGAGGCGAACACGCAGCGTCTCTTCGGGAATGTCCGCTTCACATACTCTCGATGCGATATCTATTTCTCTATGGAATAACGCTCGTTCTGCGTCCGAGAAGTCTCGGAATCGAACCTCGGCGATGAGCTTCTCCTCAACAGAACGCAAGTCCTCAATACCGATTCGCTGATATAGGTGCGCAGTTGAGCCGAGTACGAGGTCTATAAGACGAAGAAATGAAGTTTTACCAACGTCATTAGCTCCGATCAAGACAAGATGTTCTCGAACGTCAAGGTCGACGTCCTCAAGCCTCCGATAGTTTTTTATGGATATTCTGTCGATACGCATTCTGTCGATACCTTTCTGGTAGAGATATACGTGCGCTACAATGATGGGAGTACTCTAGTGCGCTCTCATCGTTGAAACGCTATGGATGTATGCCAATCATAGTGCCGTAGAGTGTGCGCCGAGGTAACGCGTATTTTACCAGGCTATTCGTATCCAAATCGTGATCTAGCAACGTGCTCATGCCTTACGTTACCCAGACACTCAGCAACGAGCTACCACCGCGAGAGGTACGAAGAAGGGCGACACTTCCGGCCTCGAAAAGGCGTGGTCTATGTCTGAGCATTGATGCGTGTGGTAAGGTGTCGGATACACTGTCAGGAACTTGTTTCCGATAATCACGCACAATAATTAACTGCGCATGCCGCATGATTAGGAAATCTATGATGACGCGATCGCTATGTTAGTTTACTATGGCATGCTATACCCGCGCAAGAAACGGGCCTGTTTTTGCGTCGAATGTCAGCGACGGAATTGATGGCTTCGACACAAACACCAATTGCCAATTGAAGCATCGTTTTGTGCTCATGGTGAACGTATCTTGCGAGCAAGAGCGACACGGCTGTTAACTCGGCAGAGATGATGCAGGCCCAGAGAAACTCCTTGCGCGTGCCGCCTTCCATCTGGAAAAGGAGGCCAATGTGTGCAGGCTGGACTACTCGGCCTTCATAATAATCTACGGCGCACCGCTGGCGTTTGAGATACAGTCGAATTGTTCTCCGGTACTGCAGGGCTTAAACGAGGAACGCGGTTAGCGTGAAAGGATACAATGGTGGGTCGCGCAGAACGGGCGTCAGCAAAACTAGCATCGCGGTAAATAGTGGTTCCACAAACACGTTTGCCGGAATCATCGTCGCTGCCACCGCCTCAGACTGCGCCCAGCGCTGCATGTCCGCCAAGTGCTGCTTGCGCTTACCGGTGGCTGAGGAGACCTGCTCATGTGCCCAGGTGGCGGTCCGCATCATGCGGTGGCGGTAGGACAGCTGCGTGACGGCCACAGCGGCAGCGATCAGGCCAGTCAGCGCAGTGACAAGGCCGGCGGCAGTATCGACGCTGAAAGACGCAATATTCATGATTGTATGGCGCACCGCGCCAGATTGTTGTTGGTGGGATGGCCCTGGGGGAGGGCTGCACGTTGGCTCATGGAGGCATGATAGCCAGGGACCCCTCCCACCAACTCCTCCACCCGCATGTCCAGCACCGTTGCCAGGGCGACGAGGTTGCGCAGGTAGTGGTGTGACCTCGTCACTGTCACTCCTGTTCGGTGTCTGGACTGGGTTGTTGGCAGGGCCTGACGCTCCAGGCGGTCGAAGCCTCTGACGTAGCGGCATCTTGGATGATGCGGTAGTTCTCAAACATGCTCAGGGTTGGTGAGAAAGATAGAAGGGTTGATGGGTGCTGACATATATCAACTGTGGAAAGTTTCGACGGTAGGTGTAGATCTTTTTGGGTAGTTACGGGTGCTTCTCGACGCCCGCTTCCCACCCTACCTCGAAGGATTCGAGCTATGCGACAGCAGATTCGTTTTCTCACCCGTGCTCTTGGTCGTCGCGAGACGATCAAGTACCTGTCGATCGTGGTTGTTGGTACGGCTATCGCTCCTCTGACTGGCTGTTCCGGCTCCACTGTGGCATTCAAGAAGTTCGCCGCTGGCACCTGGGACATATCTTTTGATGATATAGAGAGTTGGAAGACTGCAGTTCTTACAGTAAGTGAGGGAAAGTGGGAGTTGCAGGCTGAGCGGAGAGACGGGGATGAGAAAGAGGTCGCTCAGGGGGTGTGGAGCATATCGGGAACCTCTGTGTCGGTGAAGGAGCAGGGGGAGGATACGAGGTTTGTTGAGTATGATACTGATGTTGCTTCAGGTGTTCCTGAAGATGTGGACACCGAGAATATGCCCACTTCATTCACGTGGAGCCACGACGAAGGAGAAGATGGAGTAAGTAGATTCGATTTTTCGGTGCAGTGGGATCGTAAAGATCAGAGTTTGACTTTGCGGCGAGACTCTTCCTCGTGGGGGCCGTTCTCACTCACGGCCAAGAAGCGGGAGGAGTAGCAGTATGTCGCCTGGGTGGTTGATTGACGAATCGAGAACCTAAGTGGACTCTGTCTGTTCTCACGAGTAGGTGGAACGACGGAGCGTATCTGCCACTGCAACATGAGCAGTTCCACGAGTTGCTGCAGCTGTCGTAGGAGACGCAACCTACTCACTCATCCCTCCCACCAACTCCTCCACCTTCACATCCAGCGCCGTTGCCAGGGCGATGAGGGTGCGCAGGCGGGGGTTCATTGGGGTGCCGGGGCGGGACTCGCCC
>ERZ772924.1778-NODE-1778-length-10141-cov-3.423359_pt1 | contig 10141 bp, 10 predicted proteins | sample MGYA00512116_ERZ772924 | MGnify/ENA primary metagenome ERZ772924 (study PRJEB29015, sample SAMEA2737920) | human oral metagenome | biome: human oral; feature: human-associated habitat; material: dental | place: China | collected 2134 ...
TGAACTCTCATGGGTTCCGGGTGCTCGGGCCTGAGGCCTACGCCGCCGGCGATGGCGTGACTATCTATCCACCCGAACCCACGAAGCCTCATTTATGGACTGCGCAGGGTTGGCGTCGTGTATCGAAAGGCTGTCTGTTGCGATAGCGTTGGATCAATCCCATGTATACACTCATAAAGGCTGTAGGTCGAGGACCTGTGGAGATACTTTATCTATCACACCAGCCAAGAACTTGCGCTATACTCTCATATGCGTTTTCTGGAGAGTTGTCCGAGTGGTTGAAGGAGCACGATTGGAAATCGTGTATACGCCGAAAGCGTATCCTGGGTTCAAATCCCAGACTCTCCGCCAGAATCTTTGACGGCGTCCGCGAGGACGCCGTTTCGCCCTGCGGAGGGGTGGCAGAGTGGTTGAATGCGGCGGTCTCGAAAACCGTTTATCCGCTGATGCGGGTACGAGGGTTCGAATCCCTCCCCCTCCGCCAGAATGCACGAACATACCTGCGTACATCTGCATCTCTTGGATGCATGACTTTCGACTTGTCCTGCGGTAGTCCGTGATGCGAGGTACCCCTTGCTATGAGTCTGGATCGAGTAAATTCAGAATACGTTCGGTGGATGCCGATCGAGTCGTTTACGAGTGCCGTGGGTTGGCGCAATGTGCGATGTGGTGGGTGGTAACGTTGGGTACCAGAGGTACGGGCGTATCGCACTCGTTGCAACGTTGAAAGGAGCTGGCTGGTCATGCAGGAAACGAGGTACTTCTCCCATGCTTGGGCCCTGCTTACCAAGGACAAGGGCTGGCCTAAGGTCATTGTGATGCTGGCCCTTTGGATGCTCATTCCCATCGTGGGCTGGCTATGGGTTCTAGGGTATGAGGCTGAGTGGGCGCGCCTCATTGCTTGGGGGGCTGAAGGCTCTCCCAAGCAGAAGAACATCAATTTGAGCCAGTGCCTTACGAGTGGGTGGCGTGTGTTTGTCACCCAGTTTGGCTGGGGTGTCCTGTGGACGATGTTCTACTGCTTCACCTTGCTCGGGACCGGGACCTTACATTTCTATAGCTTTTACCCCTATATCAGTGTGGATAATGGTTCTTTTATGTCGTTTCTTGCTAACATCGTGGGGATATGCTACTGGGTCTTTCTTGTGATTGCAGGCGTTCGGACAACCATCTATCAGAGCTATACCGCTGGGTACCAGCTTAACCGCATCTTTGACATGCTTAAGCGTGACATCGGTGGCTTTGTTAAAATCGTTGGCATAAACCTGCTCTCTATACTTATTAGCGGCGCTGTCATTGGGGTACTCAGCTTCTTTGCCGGGTTGCTTGGTATCCTTGGCTTGGGACTGCTGTCCTATGGAATGGCGAGCGGGACCTCTCATTTCGTCCCTGCATTTATCACCCTGCTCGCTATCGTTCTCTATATCCTAGCGGTAGACATCATCCTGCTCGTCTTGAGACTTATCTGCTATGTGATGGTTGGACTTTGGTTGAGGCAGTTCGACGTTCTGTCCTGGGGTGCGAGCGGAGACCCACTGCCCGCGTCACCATGGCTGGGACAGGGGAGTATGCCCGTGCAGCCCGGTCAGGCCCAGGTCCCCCAGCAAGCCTTCACGATGGGCGCGCCTGTGGCTCCCATGACACCCCAAGCTGAGATGGGCCAGAGCGGTTCAGTGGCCGCGCCTGCGAACATGACGTCCACGTCTGCGACACCCGTTTCTCCTGCGTCTCCGTATCAGCCTGCTATGCCGTATGGCTCTCCTGTGGCGACGCCAGCTCCTATGACAGACGCCCCTGCTCCACCACCTTCCTCAAGTTTTGAGCCGGTTGGTATCACTCCCCTTTCGGGGCCACCCGCACCATCTAACCCGGGTCAGATAGACGGGTTCGCCTCTCCCGTCGAGTCAACCTTGCTCGATGGGGGTGACCTCACGCAGCAGTCCTTACAGGCAATGGCTGCCAAGACGCTCCAGACTCCGGAGGGGATTCAAGGAGATGGGGGTATCCAAGCGGATACCCATGTGGGCGCCCAGACTAGGGGACAGGAGCCTCCATCTGCAGAAGCGAGCGAGGAAGCGGGTGAGAACGACCCGGCGTCTGTCTAACGTAGGCCTGTGACACGGAACCATGTTGACGCTAGTATATGTTCCTATTATGGAGATACACAGAGTCTCGTTCAACAGAGTAGCTCTCTTCTAAGGGTCTCAACTTGGCATCTGCTGCCACATTGCCAGCTGACCGCTAGCTGCACGATATAACCGTGCCAGCTCGGTCAGCTACGCTGTACTCAGGCGATGTGGTGAAACCGTGGGAGGCTTCAAGATGGGCGTCAACGTGCGAGAACAACAAAGAGCTGTGCTAAAGTGCAAACTTGATCTTTCCTGCTCCGGGTGCACCTTCACTGACCGGAGCCGCTAGTCCAGAGGAGGTGACCATATGAAGGCCTATGAACTGCTGTATTTTCTCGATCCCACAAGTACCGAGGAGATCCGTGCGGGTGTTACGAAGCGCATCAGTGCTGCCATTACCGAAGACGGTGGTGTGATCGACAACACCGAGGATTGGGGCAAGCGCAAGCTCGCATTTGAGGTTGATAAGCTCGCTGAGGGCGACTACATTCTTGTCAACTTCCACGTTGATCCCGTCCAGATCGCCGAGCTCGACAGAGTCCTGCGCATCAACGACGCTGTCAAGCGCCACATGATCGTGCGTCGTAGCGACAAGGACTAAGGCGTAAGGAAGGTGGGCGTTGGACCCAAAGGAGGAGTGGTCGCATGAGTATCAACAGGGTTAACATATCCGGTAACCTCACGCGTGATCCAGAGCTGAGGTCATTGCCGAGCGGCACGCAAGTGCTGAGCTTTGGCGTGGCAGTTAACGACCGTGTGCGCAACCAGACCACGGGAAATTGGGAAGATAGACCCAACTATGTGGACTGCGTCGTGTTTGGCAACCGTGCCGAGCCGCTAAACCGCTTCTTGAGCAAGGGTTCCAAAGTCGCCATCGAGGGCAAGCTTCGCTGGAGCCAATGGCAGGACAAGCAGACAGGATCAAATCGCTCCAAGCTTGAGGTCGTCGTGGATCAGGTCGAGTTTCTCTCACCACGTGACCAAGATCAGCAGCAGGGCGGCTATCAGCCATCGGCGTCACAGGGACAGGGGTATCAGCAGCCAAGTTACGCAACCCCACAGGCCCAGCCAGCCCCGCAGACGCAACAGCAGGCCCCGCAGGCTCAGCCTGTTCAGCAGGCGACACAGGCACAGTCGGCCCCGCAGGCCCAGCCCGCCCCACAGGTCCAACAAGCTCCTCAGGCACAGCCCGCCCCACCGGTGCAAGCAGTGCCCGAGGTCCAGAGCCCCCCTGTCCAGACCCCACCTTCGGCGGACATCTACGATACAGACATCCCATTCTAGGGTTCAAGAGGTGGCCGTGTGCCACCAGAGAAAGGCATAAGACATGGCTAAGCAAAGGCAGGTCGAACAGCGCCAGCCGCGTCGCAGGTTTTGCCAGTTCTGCAAGGAGGACGTCGACTTTATCGACTACAAAGACGTCCAGCTCCTTCGCAAGTACATGACTGATCGTGGCAAGATCAAGCCGCGTCGCGTCACAGGCGCTTGTACGCAGCATCAGCATGACATCGCGCTCGCGATCAAAAGGGCACGCGAGATGGCATTGCTTCCGTATACCGTTGCTGTGGTTTCTAGCCGTAGCGGTCGCAGTCGCGGCTAGCGCGCAGACACCATACGAGGGGTCGGCTCGTGCCGACGACACAAAGGAGTACCCATGAAAGTCATCCTTCTGGATGAGCTCAGGGGCAAGGGCGGAGAGGGCGACCTTGTGGAGGTTGCCCAAGGCTACGCGGAGAACTACCTGTTCCCCAACAAGGTCGCCCAGCCCGCTACCCCTGGCAACATCAAGCAGCTTGAGCAGCGTCGCCACAACATCGAGAAGCGCGAGGAGAAGCGCATCGCTGATGCTAACACGATGCAGGAGAAGCTCGACGGCAAGACCGTAACCGTCGATGCCAAGGTCGGGGAGAACAACCAGCTCTTTGGCTCTGTTACCACCGCCCAGATCGCCAGCGCCATCAAGAGCCAGCTTGGCGTCGAGATAGACCGCAAGCGCATCACACGCACCGCCGCTATCAAGACCGCTGGCAAGCATGAGATCGAGATCAACCTCTACCGAGAGATCAATGCTCTGGTGAGCCTTTATGTGGGCGTGGTCGAGGACAAGCTCGACGAAGACGCCGTCAAGGAGGCTGCCGCCGAGGCGGTCGCCAGCGATGACGCGAGCGTTGCCGAAGAGCCTGCCGAAGAGGCTGTCGCAGGTGGGGAGGGGCAAGAGTAGCCCCATCTGGGACGAGGGAACCTCGATTCTCAGGTTTTTAAACACTCTGCCTGCTGAGCGGGACCATACTCTCCCAATGACCAGGCGATCCTTTTCATGGAGACTTCGAGGAGCTTTGTCTGCTGGAAGTCTCCTTTTCATGACTAGCTGTAAAAAACCATTGTTTACCAGGCATTATTCAAAATCGAGAACAGAGACATCAGCTTGATAGGCCCGTAACCCTCAAGTAGACGAATAGACTTGTGTGAGCCTCGATTTGTCGAAAACCACCGAAGAAAGACTTTCTAAATTTGTTGATAACGTCGAAAAGCGCTAAAGGCAAGGGTATCAGAGGGGCACTTTGAACAACGGCCTGCTCATGACCGTGATTGACTTTCCACGCCAAGAGGGGTTGCAATACTGTCACTGCACAGTCTGGCGATCGTATCGATGGAGGTCCGTAGAGCCTATGGTATGGAGGCGGTGCGGGAGGACAGGTTCGAAGGTCCATGGGTATGGTCGGCAGCTCGGGTGCGTGTGTGTTTGGGTGAGGAACTAAGCAGTAAGGCGATGGGCGGTTAGCATGCCAGATGGATATGACAGCTATGGCGGGTACGACGGGTCACTACCTGCGGCGGAGAGAGGCCGCCCGACCATGCCCCAGGACGCGGCAGCGGAGCAGGCGGTGCTCTCTGCCATGCTTATATCATCAGACATACTTCAAGAATGCATAGTTCTACTAAAAGAAGCTGATTTCTATCAGTATGCACATCGTCTGATCTACAACGCGATGAGTGACATGTTCGCAAACGGCAAGGTGATCGATAGCATCTCGCTTGCCGACTACCTCAAGAGCGCGGGGCAGCTCGACAAGGTTGGTGGGACGAGCTATCTCATCGACCTCAACCAAGAGAGCACGGCGCTCGTCAGTTGGCCCCACCATGTCGAGATCCTGCGTCGCAACTCGACGCTCAGGGACATCATCATGGCTTCGGCAAAGATCACCTCGCTGGCCTTTGATGCGCCAGGCGACACCAAGGAGGTCGTGGACGAGGCCGAGAAGCTCCTCATGGGCGTCACGGAGCGTTCTGTCAGGAACAGCTACTCGATGCTTTCCGATGTGATGGGCGAGCTCTATGAGGAGCTCGAGGAGGCCTGTCAGAACCCTAACAGCGTTCTTGGTGTCGAGACGGGTTATCCGGGTATCGACTCGCGTCTTCAGGGCCTGCGGCCGGGTCAGATGATTGTCGTTGGCGCCCGACCAGGTGTGGGCAAGACCTCGTTTGCCCTGAACCTCGCCTTCAACGCGGCGGCCAAGGGTGCGTCGGTGGCCTTCTTCTCGCTCGAGATGTCAAAGATAGAGATAGCGCAAAGGTTGCTCTCTGCTCATGCGAGGATCTCTCTTTCTGACATCAGGGGCGCTCGCATCAAGGGAAACCAGTGGAGCCAGATCATCGGGGCCACGACCGACCTCTCGGCCTTGGACATCATGATCGACGATACGCCCGGTACCACGGTGACCGAGATACGAGCCAAGTCACGTCGTATGCTCAGGGGCAAGGAGAAGGGCATCGTGCTCGTGGACTACCTCCAGCTGCTCTCTCCACCCTCAGGCGCACGGCGTACGGACAGCCGTGCCACCGAGGTCTCCGAGATGTCGCGTGGCATCAAGATCATGGCCAAGGACCTGGGATGCCCCGTTGTCGCGCTCTCGCAGCTCAACCGTCAGGTTACTGACCGCAGGGGACAGCGCCCCCAGCTCTCTGACCTGCGCGAGTCAGGATCGATCGAGCAAGACGCCGATATCGTCATCCTGCTCGACCGCTCGATGACCGAGGAGGAGGCCGAGAGGGCCGATCGGCCCGACCCCAACGTTACCGAGTTCATCATCGCGAAGAACCGATCCGGGCCGCTCGACGTCGTTCCGCTCATGTTCATCCCCAACTCCACCAAGTTCGTCGAGGTGGACACGAGGCACTCTGAGTAGGGGGCGGACGCTTGCCCCGAGCCGATCCCCCTGTCGTGTTGTTGGCGAGCGACGTCCCTGTGCGCGCTTTGGGTCCTCAGGTAGCCTATACTTAGAAACAAGCCGAGGCGGCTTATACCAGAAGGGAGTCAGCATGCCTGCATCAGTACTGGTCGGCACGCAATGGGGTGACGAGGGCAAGGGCAAGGTAACCGACCTCATATCCGGTGGTTTCGACGTGGTGTGCCGCTACGCAGGCGGGGCAAATGCAGGCCATACCGTCATCGCCAACGATCACGAGCTTGCCTTGCACCAGGTCCCCTCCGGGGTCATGTACGAGGGAACCTACCCCGTCATCGGCAACGGCTGCATCGTGCCTGACTTTGGCGTACAACCTTGATTTCTAGTGCTAAATCGACCCTTTCGACTCCTCCTGGCCTGTGGCCTTGAGGGAGGGGAACCTGTATCCGAGGATCCTGTCGTACTCACCCTTCGTGAGGTGGTAGTGGTCAAGGGGGAGCCTCGTGACCTCCTTGAGCCTGTCGATGACGGGCGAGGACCGCGAGATGTTGACGTACCTGCGCTCCGACACCCTCACCGCCCTGAACCCGCGGACGAGGCCGAAGAGCTGCCCCGAGCCGAACTCGTCCCCGAGCACGTGCACCTGCAGCAGGCGGACGAGCAGCACGGCGACGTAGCAGATGAGGAAGTGCCCGACTATCGAGTCGTGCCTCCGCAGGTAGACGGGTCGCGCGTCGAGCTCGGACTTCATGACCCGGAACGTCTCCTCGATCCGCCACAGGCGGTGGTAGGTGTCGTACACCTCGGCCTCGGGCATGTCGGCCTCGCTCGTGACCAGCATGTCGTGGCCGGCGAGCGAGCGGGCCCTCCCTATGGCCTTGCGGTTGAGCGTGGCGACGACGCGCTCGTCGTCCCTGACCTCGCCCTCGGAGTCGACGGCCACGAACGTGACGTACTTGGCGCTGTCGCCGTACTCTGACCTCCTCGCCTCCGCGAGCCTGAGCCTCCTCGCCTTCTCCACCTGCCGGTTGATCTCGCGGAGCTGCTTGGAGCGGAGCCTGGGGCTGAAGGTGACGACCCTCCGCTCCCGCAGCTCGACAGTCCCCTTCCCGCCGCCCTCCCTCGACACCCTGTACTCGAAGTCCCCGGTCACGGACTTCGTGCGATGGTGGATCCTGCCGTCCCTCCCCAGGTGGTCCTCCCACCCCTCCTCCGACAGCACCCAGGCGAGCTCCCTCGCGGGCAGCCGCCTCACGCTCCTGGAGAACAGGTACCCGTCGCCCGCCAGCACGGCGTCGGCGACGTTGTCCGCGCAGTTGAGGCCCTTGTCTGCCACTCGCACGGTCCTGCCGGTCATGTGGTGGCGCTCCTTGAGCGCCCCGATGACCTCCCGGATCCTCGGCCTCTCGCTCTCGTTGCCGGGATATATCTCGAGCCCCATCGGCACGCACCTCGCGTCGAGCAGGAGCCCCATGCCGACTATGGGGTCAGCCCTCCGCTCCTTGGAGGGCCCCTTCCTGCGCAGGCCGTCCTCGCGGTCTATCTCGAAGTAGAAGTTCGTGCAGTCGAAGTAGGAGCGTGACGTGTCGCGGCCGAACAGCTCGCCCACGCGGGCGTTCGCGGCCTCGACGACCTTCCTGTACTCGTGGCCGAGGTAGGAGATCCCGTCGTAGAGCTGGCCGAGCGAGAAGGACGGCTCCTCCCCGAGCAGCGGCAGGACGTCGTGGAAGGTCCTCGACTTCGAGCACGGGGCGACGACGCGCGCGCAGACGAGCGACTCCAGGAGCCCGTCGAGGGAGAAGCGGAACCCCGACGCCATCTGCAGGTACCCGATGTCGGCCGGGATGCCGAGCCGCCTGTACAGGGCCCTGACGGGGAAGTGGCCCATGTGGCGCTCGGGCGTCGAGTCGCCGACGAGCCTCGCCCCCTCCCTCGCCCTCGACGCCCTGGCCTCCTCGTTCATCGCCGCCACCTCGGCCCTGAGGCGCGCCACCGGGTCGGGGATGCCGGACTGCTCCAGCTCGTGGACGTAGCCGACGGCCCTCACCGAGCGGTGCGTGCCGTAGCCGCGGCCGGGGTCGTAGGTGCTCTCGTAGATCTGCAGGTACGTGCCCTTCTTGTTCCTCGTCTGCTTGAGGAAGTACGACATCCCGGGCCCCCTTCCGCCCGTCGGTTCCCATGCTCTGGTATAGCACTATAGCACTAGAAACATGATCCATGTGAGAAATCTTGTCAAGTCTCGCGGAGACAGCAAAAACGCCAGCTCGGGGCTGGCGTCGGCTTCGGTTTCGTTGTCGTCGGGTCAAAGAATCCTAGTGCTAGATCCTAAAGACGGGGGCATGCCATGGTCCACGACAGACTGACGCAGAAACATGTTGACAGCGGTGGTGAGGTCGAGCCCCATGCTCTCATACAGTCTGCGTGCCTGCTCCTTGAGCGCACTGTCAGTGCGGATGCTCAGGCGTGCCTCTGACATATCGACCTCCTCATGTTGCGGTCTATCTGCCCTCACGGGGAGGGCAGATCAAGATTAAAGTACTCTTGGTATACCCAGCGGGAATATATAATACACCCATTGGATGTACACATCTATGCCGTGATGTCGCATGACGTTAGGCCCATGATCGGGCATACATGTCTGTTACTATGGCCGTGCACTCTGGGCACAGATACCATTTCTATATCAGATCGCGCTTTAATCTCGACGCATGGCATGAAAAGCAGAGCTTCTTGGTGCATGCTTGTCTTGCTTGGGGAATTGGGTTTCTACCGCGGATGGTTCTGAAGGGATGTCACGACTTCCTGCCTTCGCCCTGCGTGGTGAGCGGCGCTGTGAGAACCGCTGCTTTGGTGCAGGGTCCCAACAGCCAGAGTGCGTCTTTCCGTCATATCAAGCTCCAAAATGTTAGCGTCGGTCTGAATCAACCACAAATAGTCAAATCAAACCAACCAATTCCGGTCGATCGAAATCAACCAATAGCGCCGGACGGTGTCGATGCGCCGGCAATCGAATTACGTTACGTCACGGCATCGTTGGCTGTGCGCCGCGTTGTCTGGTCGCTTGGGGTAGGGCCTCGACCGAGAAGGTATCAAGCCCGCGCCCGCAGAAGCTCGGTCCTCGCATCATGAACACGGAGGCCTTGTCGTACACCCTGTCTGGCGCGCAGAGCAGGGTGTCGTCGCCCGCGAGGAACTCGTCCCAGCCGCTTGGCGCGACGTTGCTGGCGGGTGTCAGGGTATTTGGTGCCTCCTTCCCGTGGCGCCTGTCGACCGCGCCAGAGATGAGGTCGGCGCGCCCCTTGTCGAAGACGCACCTTCCCACCTCGTCGATGATCAGGCAGGACGGCCTCGCCAGCGTGCCGATCACCCCGGGGGCGTTGCCGCGCCCGGCCGCCCTCGAGAGGCGGTCCCTGAGCTCGGTCGCCTTGAGATAGTACGTCTCGGGCCCCCTGAGGCAGCACTCGTGGCCGTACGCCTGGGCCAGGTGGGTCTTCCCGATGCCCCCGGGGCCGACGAGGGCGACGTTCCTACGCGCGTGCAGGTCGGCCAGCGCAGGGAGCTTCCCGAGCGCGCCGGCGTCCCTACCCCGTGTCCTCGAGAAGTCGAAGTTGCCGAAGGTCCTGGGCTCCCGCCGGGGAAGCCTGCCCGGCCCGGGCAGCGTCTCGATTGTGGACTCCTTGCGCTTCTCGACGAGGTGGGCAAGCAGGTCCGCGATGGCGGCAGGCTCGCCGCCGCCGAGATCACGGTCAGACGCGAATGCCGCCAGTTCCTCGGCGCCGATCGAGAGCCCGAGCGCGGACGCACGGTCGCAGATGGCGGAGAAGG
>ERZ772924.1781-NODE-1781-length-10133-cov-10.172256_pt1 | contig 10133 bp, 9 predicted proteins | sample MGYA00512116_ERZ772924 | MGnify/ENA primary metagenome ERZ772924 (study PRJEB29015, sample SAMEA2737920) | human oral metagenome | biome: human oral; feature: human-associated habitat; material: dental | place: China | collected 2134 ...
TCAAACGGCGTTTGTGGCTAAGTTCCGAAATCGGGTTGACCTCGTCAAGTAGCTGACTGAGCTGGCTAGAAGCGAAGAATTCGCGCACCGCTGCCACAACCGGGCGGGCGTTAATCAACTGGCTTGGCGTGACATTTTCGAGATCAGACATTGACATGCGATCCATAGCGTTGCGCTGCATGCGCAGCATACCGACGCGGAACTGGCGCGCTACTAGCTCGCCTACCAGCTTGATCCGTCGGTTGTCGAGCGCGTCGATATCATCGCCTGGCTCTTGGGTGTTATTCATGCGGATCAATTCGCGGATAATAGCCACCAAGTCGCTCTTTTGCAAAGTACGATTCTCGGCGATATTTGGCACATCTAGCCCTAAACGCTTGTTCATCTTGTAGCGGCCAACGCGGCTGTAGTCAAAACGTTTGAAATCAAAGAACATTCGTTCAATCATCTGGCGCGCGTTATCAGTTGTCGCCAGGTCGCCTGGGCGCAAGCGGCGGTAGACTTCAATCAAGGCCTCGTTGACGCCATGAGCCGGATCTTTCTCGAGTGTAGCCTCAATATATTTGACATCGCCAGTATCAATATCTTCGAATAATTCTTTAATTTCGGATACCTTACTATAGCCTAACGCTCGCAGGAACGTCGTTACGGCAATTTTGCGGCGGCGATCGATCTTGACGTAGATAGCGCCGCTAGCGCTGGTCTCGAACTCCAACCAAGCACCGCGGCCTGGAATCAATTTAGCGCTGTATAGACTGCGCCCAGCACCCTTTTCGGCAGTGTAGAAGACGCCCGCCGAACGAATCAGCTGGCTAACAACTACGCGTTCTGTGCCATTGATAATAAATGTTGCCCGGTCGGTCATCCATGGGTAATCGCCCAGATAGATTTCTTGATCTTTGACCTCGCCAGTTACCTTGTTGGTCAGCTCGACTGTTACCGACAGCGGCGCTTCAAACGTCAAATTGTTTTCTTTAGCGAACTTCTCGTCGTTTTTTGGATCCTCAAATTTGTAATCCTTGAATCGCAGTTCAAGTTTTTGACCGGTGTAATCCTCGATTGGGTTGAGTTCTGCGAAGATCTCGCTTAGGCCCGTCTCGACGAAATCTCTCCATGATTCCTTTTGATGAGCCAAGAGGTTCGGCACCTCGACCGCTGTGTCATCATTGGTGAAGAAGACACGTTTGACCGGGGTGTGCTGCGCCGTTGTTGCTTGTGGCATAGTACTCCTGCTTGATGGTTAAGTTTGATGAAACCGCACTAGGGTGATGATTCCCGCTTGCGATTGGCGCCGAAGCTTTACTAAATGTAGATACCGCATACCAAAAACGCCGCGCCACAGGCGCAGTACACAACCAACCCACATTACACAATCTTCATTAGCTCTAATTATAATCGCGCGAAGCCGCCAAGTCAAGAGTTTTGGCGATAAAAACAAGGAAAATCCCCGCCAGTTTTACCCGGCGGGGCGGCTAGGGATGGCTCCCTCTAGCTGGAGTCGCCTCGTTAAGAGGCGCTGTCGAGGTGGGTGGTGTCGCGCTGTGAGTCACACCAAATTATGGCGGCTTTGGCCATCGCGTGGGCGAAAGCCGCCATAACGTAACTGATTGTGACAAGCAGAGCAGCGCCGATGGCTGCCCAAACAGAGTCTACTGCTAGCAGTCTAACAGCTGCAAAACAAGCAGCTATGGTGTAAAAACACCATGTGGCTGCTCCGAGCTGGTAGTACCGCGTTTTGTACGCGGCATACATACGGGCTGAGTAGGGACTGAAAATCCCTTGGCCCTCAGCAAGTATGTATGCTCTGTGGGCAAACGCAGCGGCGATAGTGCCACAGCTGAAAGAGGCCAAAATCATGACCCCAACAACCCTAATCATCCCCTCTTCACCTCCTTAGACAGAAATGATTAGAATATCTAAAATTATACCACAGTATCTCGTAAAACCCGACCTATACCTCGAAATCGCAAATCAGTTAAAAAACATCACCGTTATCGCGCAGCCGTTAAACCGGACGACTACCACCTCGGCGAACTATTTTCCAGATTTCGCTGGTTTGCTTTTGCTGTTTTTGTGGCCGATTACTTCGTCGACTACGCCGTATTGCAGCGCTTCGTCGGCGCTCATCCAGTAGTCGCGCTCCATGTCAGCTTTGACTTTGTCAAGTTTCTGGCCAGTGTTGCCGGCTATAATTTTCGCTAACCGCTCTTTTAACTCTATCGCCTCGCGCAGGCTGATTTCTTGGTCGGTCACCTTGCCGTGAGTACCGCTCGACGGCTGGTGAATCATCACCCGGGCATTCGGCAGCAAATAGCGCTTGCCCTTGGCGCCGCTGCTGAGCAAGAAAGCGCCCATGCTAGCCTGCAGCCCAATGCCGATCGTCTGAACGTCAGGCTTGATATATTGCATAGTATCATAAATCGCCAAGCCATCGTACACCACGCCGCCCGGGCTGTTAATGTAAAGCTGGATATCCTTTTCGGGATCTTCGTTGGCTAAGTGCAGCAGTTGAGCCACGATGACGTTGGCCGTAGCTTCGTTGACTTCCTCGCCTAGGAAAATGATGCGATCCTCGAGCAAGCGCGAATAAATGTCGTAACCGCGCTCGCCGTCGCGCGTACGGACGATTACGTTGGGTACTAAGTAATTCGATGATTTCATGGTCTAATTGTAGCGTACTAATTAGCACTCGTCAAGGCAGAGTGCTAATAACTTGCTATTTAACGCGAAATGTAGTATAATAAAAAGATGGACGGCGCAATCCCGCGCTGTCTAGTCCCGTTTTTTTTATCAAAGGAGGTGGTGTGTCGTGAGCACACCTATCCCGCCGCCCGATCCCCGCGATGAGACGCCGCCGTTGTGGCGGCGCCTGATTTCGCTGCTCCTGCTGGCCGTTTGGCCAGCAGGAGCGTTTGTCTTCCTCCTCGGCTCTGCGGCCGGGGAGGAGAGCTTTCTCGGCCGGGGCTTCACTGCCCTGGTCGAGGCTCCCTGGTGGGCGACAGCTGGGGCCGCCATGGCCCTGGTCACCGCCACTCTGCTGTGTGCTCCCGCCACCATCAGGCTGGTGGGAGATCTCATCGTCGGGGCGAGCGCATTCGCCCTGTTGCTGTCGTGGGGTCTCGACCCCGCGACAACCGACATCACAGGCACCCCGCTCTGGGGCTGCCTTCTATTTTGTGTCGGCGTCTCTCTGATTGACGCCGGTCACAACCTTCAGGAGCGGCGGGCAAGTCGCCCGCCACAGGGTGAAAACGGGGCATAAGCCCCGCCCCGCCAGACTAACAGTCTCGCCGGGGGCGGGGCTGTTAGTCTTTCTGGCAGTGTTTTTTTACGCTATACTCAAAATACCCCGCTTGCGCTAGCGGGGTATTTTTTGGCAGGCGTGTTATTACTGCTACTTGCTTGCCGCTTCTGATTTCTTTGCTTTGGCGCTAGATTTCTTGCTAGCTGGTTTCTTGGCGGCTGGTTTGCCGTCTTTGCTATTTTTACCAGCCTTAGCGGGTTTATCCGCTTTGCCTTTGCCGGCAGCTTTCGCAGTTTTTGCTTTCTTAACATCTGGAGCGTTTAGCTCAACCAATTTATCAACGGTCTTTTCGGTAATTAAACGGTTGGCGATTTCGCGCTGGGCTTCTGGCTGGTCGAAACGTTTAGCCATTTCGGCGTTGTTGGCATATTGCTGCTTGTAGGCATTGATGTGTGCTGCCAGCTCGTCGGCGGTCGCTTCGATTGCCAGCTCTTTACTTAGCTCGGCTAGTACTAGTCCAGCTTTGATGCGCGCTTCGGCTGTATCGTTAGCTTCTGCTTCGACCCAAGCGTCGCGGTTGGCAAACCCGCGCGATTCGTAGTATTGATCCAGCGTCATGCCGCGGTACCGCAAATTTTGCACCAAATCCTGCTCCAGCGAGTGGATCTGGTCTTGACGCAGTACATCCGGCACAGCCACGTCGCTGGCTGCCACTAATTGCTTAACCAAATCGTCTTTCAATTCGTCTAGCGCTTGGCGCTCTTGCTGCGCAGTGATTTCGGCTTCGATATCCTGGCGCAAATCGTCCATCGAAGTATAAGGGCCAGCCTTGGCAGCAAACTCATCATTCAGCTCGGGCAATTCTACCTTGTTGACTTTCTTGATAGTCGTTTCAAACACTACGTCGGCGCCCGCCAGGTCTTTGGCATGATAATCTTTCGGGAACTGCAAGGCGACGTCCTTTTTGTCGCCCGCTTTGAGGCCAACTAGCGCTTCTTCAAAACCCGGGATAAAAGCGCCGCTACCGAGAGTCAGCGGATAATCTTTGCCGGTACCGCCCTGGAAAGCTTCGCCGTCGCGCTTGCCAACGAAATCAATAATCACCTCGTCGCCGTCTCGCGCTGCTTCGGCGGTTTCGGTCTTTTCAGCTAAACCTTTACGAATACGCTCAATTACTTCTTTGACATCTTTTTTGTCAACCTTGATCGCCTTTTTGGTTGCTTTGAGTTTTTTGTAATCGCCAAGCTTAACCTCGGGCATGATATCAGCCTCGGCCGTAAATTCCAGCGTCTCGCCAGGTACGAACTTCTTCAGCTCGACTTCCGGACGGTCTAATACTTGCAATTTATTGCTCAGGAATGCCTCGGCGACAGCGCGATTAATTGCCGCCTCTAATGTCTCTTGGCTAAGCGTGTGCGGGTCGGCGTGCTTTTTGACTACCGCAATCGGCACGTGGCCCTGGCGAAAGCCGTTAACTTTGATTTTTTTAGCCATTCGCTTGAGCGCAACTTGTTCTGCTGTCTCGAGCTCTGGCTGGCCTGCCGCTACCGTTACCAGGACGCGGGTGGCTGATAATTTCTTCACAGTCGTCTTCATAACGACGTATTATAACAGATTATGCTCAGGCTGGCTATTTTGGACAAGCTACAAGATATCTGACAAGTCGAAAACATCGTCGTCTTCGTCGTACTGCTGATGATGACGGCGATCGCTGACAGCGGTGACTACCCGCTCGAAGCTGACTTGCTGTTCGCTGTTTTCGCGAATATTTTGCAGATTATACAAACCCTTGGCGACAGACTGCTCGTCGACGGTCATCACGTAGCGGACACGCTTTTTGATAGCTTCTTTGACTTGGCGGTCAATTGGCCGGCCGGTATAATCAACCTCGACTGAAACGCGTTCGCTACGCAGCTTTTCGGCGATTCGTTCGGCGTCGTCAAGCACATTGCCTACAGTCACGATGTAAGCTTGCGTAGCGCTCTCGAGATGACGCATACCAGTATGGCGCGCTAGCAGCTCAATGATATTCGACATATCTGATTGGCCGCCGACCGAACTTTGCAAGTCGTTATTGACATAGCGCCCGCCCTTATATAGCAAGGCACTATGCATAGCATCAGCTTCGGTGAAATCGAAAATAATACCGCCAGTGTATTCTGGATGCGCCAGCGTGATATCGAGGATAACGTTATCAATTCCCAGTCGCTCTAACCGTTCATACAATGCCACTAAATTCACATAACATTCGCTATGGCGGATAACTTCTGGTAGGTCTTCGGCCGACCTGGCGGTCAAAAGCTTAGATAATTTTTGTAGAACTTCGCTAGAGTGCGACAACCCGACGATATCAATCGCGCGGTCGCGAAACTTATCTGGGGCTAATGTTCGCTTCTGTGCCAGCAGGCGCGCCATCAGGCTAGTTTGTACGGCGTCAAGATCAAGGTATTCGCTCAGTAGCAAATCGAGCATCTCTGAGTCATTGATGCGCAAATTATAAGCCGAACGCTTGATACCCATAGCGTCGAGACCGCGCTTGGCGATAGCGATTGCTTCGACATCAGCCCGCGGCGACTCGCAGCCGGCATGCTCGTAGCGCAACAGATATGCTGCGCTCGGATATGTCGATACGCTGAAAGCGCCCGCTACGATGTCGTAACGGCGACGATTCTGTAATTTTGACTCAGTGTCAATATCATATTCTTCATAGCCGTACAGTGTTGCCGTGTTGCGCCACGATTGCTCGACGAGTTGGCAAGCGCGCACTGTATTCGGATAGTGCACGTCTGTATCGGCGGTTACATTGGATGCTGGTGCCATCATATACTCTATTATAGCATAAATGGAATTATTTTGCAAGAGTGCTATCTACAAACTCTTTACAGGCGCACCTAAATCAGCTAGAATGAGTTTGCGCGCTAGATATGATTATGCGCGGCGGACTGCGTGGGCAACTCACGTATGTGTGGATGCGCTGTGCGTCAGTCTTCTAGAGATTAGTAGATAATCGCAATGTAGTGCTTCACGAGTTATACGCAGATGTGGCGACTGCGTGGGCAACGCAAGTATACGTAGACGCGCTGCGCGTTGCTAAGAATCGGTAGATGTCGCGATATAGTACTTTACAATAACACGCAGATGTGGCGGAATTGGTAGACGCGCTAGCTTCAGGTGCTAGTGCCCTTCGGGGCGTGGAGGTTCAAGTCCTCTCATCTGTACCATAACTTGTATTTAGTGGAACAATGTTAATACTGCCCGCCCAGGTAAAGCGGGCTTTTTGTTGAGCAAATAGTTGCCTCGCAGCTAATGTTTGTGGTTAAATAGAAGTATGACGAACGAAGAGCTAGCGATTAAAATTGAGAACTTAAGCGATATCGTTGCTAATCTAGCAAAAACGATGGACGAACGGTTTAAACAAATTGACGAGCGTTTTGAGCAAATCGATGAGCAGCTTGCTGATATCCGCAAAGATCACAAGACTCTGGTTGATATCGTGAAAGATATGGATCTGGCGGCAGATGAACGATTCCAGGAATTAAAGGCTGGGCAAGCCGAGCTAGCAGCCAGCCAAGAGAGCTTACGGGCCGACCTTGCTGTCGTTCGCCGCGAGCTATATCATGAGTCTGGCAGCCGCGAGATGGTAGACGACACGCTTTATAACTCGCTTGATAAGCGCTTGCGCCGAGTAGAGGCAAAGTTTCCTGATTTAGCGTCGAGCCAAGCAGCCTAGCTGTTCTGCTCAAAATACGATTACTCTTCTCTTCTTCTACGCTGGTTTTAAATAAGTGTAAGCGATAGCGTGCATATATTTGGTCTGTTAATTGATCAAGAAGTCACTTTTTGCTAGCGGCGTTAACAGTTCTAACAAGCCATTTTGTAGAAAATATATTCTGGCAGTATATGCCTATACCTGCGGTAAAACATCGCCGTTGACACTAGCGGTAAGCGATCGCAGATTGTCGCCGACTTTGACGCCTGGATTCATAATACCGAGCGGATCAAAAACTTTTTTGATAGCCGCGTACATCTCGCGAGTGCGAACGTCAAGGTGTTTATACGCGAAATGCGCTGCGATTCGCCCTTCGGCTGCTTGGCCAATGAGCGCGCCGTCATATTTAACAGCCAAATTAGATAATTCGTCAAAAATCTTGAATAATTTTTGCTTGTCTCCAACTTGACGCAGCGACAGTACCGGATGAACCGTGTAAGTTTCGGTTAGTACGTGCCCAGAAATAGGCATATTACAATGCAGACGACCAGCCAAAACTGTTAATGCTTTAGTAAATTCATCGAAACGAGCAGCTGGAATATAAATGTCGCTATACAAATGCGGTGCAAAAGCCGGGTTTTTGTCGGGCAATTCGGCATAGCGAGCAATGTTAAGTGCTGATAACAGCGCGTCATCGGTCGCGTCATCGCTAGAAACGAATTTGACTCCCTCGGTGTTACTGAATGTCTTCTGAATCTTTTTGAGGTTACGAGCGCGAGTGCGGGCATTAAAATCGTCAAATCCGGCGATAATGACTGCTTGCGGGTCAGCCCCGTCTAGGTTAAGCCAGTCAAAGCGCCGGCCGGCAGCAGCGGCAGCGCTAAATAGCTGAGCGTCAAAATACTCGGCAAAAGCTGCGCCGCTATCACGCAGTATGCGCATAGCGTCATTAGCTACGCTAGCTGAAGCAAATACTAGCGCAAAAACCTCGTTGCTCTGGCTACGAAATTCGGTGCGCAAAATCATCTCGCTGATAATACCTAGCGTACCCTGCGCACCGATGAATAGCGGTGTCAAGTCGAACTGATTTCCTCTCTTGACAGAGGCTATAGAGCTATAGCCAGACTTATCATATTCTGGCAGAGCAGTAATCACGTCGTGGTATTCGTCAATGATTGCGTCAATGCCGCGGTAGATATCGCCCTCTAGATTCTGCAGGCCTTTCTTGCGGCTGAGATCGCGCCGGCCGAGCGGGCCTGTTTGCAAAATATCGCCATTTGCTAAAACTATCTCGAGCTGGCTGACAAAGGCACTCAAGTCGCCGTATTTACCGCTAGCTAGTCCAGCTAGATTGTCGGCGATAGCTCCGCCAGCAGTTCGGCGCACGTCTAGTCCGTCGAGCGGCGGGATGTTAACACCCTGCAGGCTTAGCGCTTGATACAGGGTTCCAATGGTTGTGCCGGGCTGCAAGCGAACTAACCGCTGCTTGGCATCATACTCAAAAACATTATTCATGTGCCGCGACATATCGGCTATCGCTCCGCGGCCAATTGCGCCGCCTGTAGTTCCGCGGCCTGAACCGCGGGCAGTTATCGCCTGAACATGCCCGCGTTCAGCCAACTGCCATGATAAACGCGCCGTTTTGCGGATGTCGTCGGTGTTGCGCGGCGCGACGATCATCTCTGGCGCTAAGGTCAATACTCCAGCATCGCCAACATAAGCCTGCCGCACATCGGGCCGGAAGTCAATCTCTCCTAGCAAATGTCCGCGTAGGTAATTAGCAATTTTGCTCATACACCCTCATCTTCATATAAATCTATTTTAGCATAAGCTGCAGCAATTTTTCGCGAATTCGTTAGAAGTTTGCTATAATTATTTGTGCAAGCAAAATGCATGCAATTTGCGTGGTAGTAGTGCATCGCTAGAGCTTGCAAAAGCTCGCGGATGTGGTGGAATTGGTAGACGCGCTAGCCTTAGGAGCTAACAAGCTCGCTTGCCTGTTCTTGTATTTTATAGGGTTAATATAGCCTTTTCTTACTAAAAGAGGAGTCTATTCTTGCAACAGACTCCTCTTTTAGACTCCTTTATTGTTCATAAGGATGTTTTTGCTTGGTCGTTGTCGTTATGTTTATTGTAAATTTTATCGGTTACAGCGAGAAGTGCATTTGATTTTTCTGTTTCGGTTGAGTGAGTATAGATTTGCAAGGTTGTTGTTATTGAAGAATGCCCAAGGATAACTTGTGCATCTTTCGCCGAGACGTTAGCTTCTTTGAGCATTGTAGCAACGCTGTGGCGAATCTCATGAAGCGTTATCTCTTTTAATCCCACTTTTCGAGCAGCATCTTTAAATGTTTTGATAAAGCTTCTACCGTCTATCGGGTTGCCTTTTTTAGTAAGATAGAGAAGTTCGTCGCCGTATGGATAGAGACGTCGTTCATATTCTGCTTGCAGCTCCTGTTTTATACTCGGCAGAAGTGGCAGATCGCGAACACTCGCCCTTGTTTTGAGCGAGCCGATTTTTGGCTCATGCCCCACGAGATAAACCTGCTGTCTAATATGTATAGTGTTTTCGGTAAAATCAATATCTTTCCAGCGCAAGCCAAACGCTTCACCACGTCGCAATCCATAATAAAACATGATAAGGAATAAACCGTAGTATGGATGGTCTGTCATAGAGTAAAATGCCTTAAAAATGCTATAATGCTCTCCAGTATAGGCAACAAGTTTAAGGAGGAAAGATTATGGATTATAAAGAAATAAAGCTTAATGTTTCAAATAATAAAATTAAAGAATATAAGCAATTTGAGGGACTAAAATTATATTCTGATATTTTTAAATCTGAAGATGAAAAGGCATTGATTAACAAAAGAATATATGTTACAAAAAAACAGAATTATGTTTATTACGAAAGAACAGATGTAAATTGGAATTATTGGTCAAGCGAAAGAAATCATAATTCAACATTTAATCCGGAGAATGCTAGTAAACACAACATTATATTTGAAGTTTCATCAGAATTAAGCGATTTTATTAAATATTTGGGAGAAGAAATAATTCGGAAGATTGAATTGAAGCAGCACAATGGAGAAATTGTTGAGATATTAGATATTTGATTATGTTATATTGCTCAAAATCAAGAAGGAAGGGCAAGAAAAATGAAAAATCTTACAAGATGCTTCA
>ERZ772924.1782-NODE-1782-length-10131-cov-6.277392_pt1 | contig 10131 bp, 11 predicted proteins | sample MGYA00512116_ERZ772924 | MGnify/ENA primary metagenome ERZ772924 (study PRJEB29015, sample SAMEA2737920) | human oral metagenome | biome: human oral; feature: human-associated habitat; material: dental | place: China | collected 2134 ...
GTCCATCGGAGTTACACCCCGGGTGTAACTTTTTGCCCCGGCAGCTTCGTCCATCGGAGTTACACCCCGGGTGTAACTTTCGCCCCCGGCGGATTCGTCCATCGGAGTTACACCCCGGGTGTAACTTTTTGCCCCGGCAGCTTCGTCCATCAGGGTTATACCAGTGGTATAACTTTTGCGACTGACACCCCGGGTATCAAATCCCGTCGCGCTCATTCCTCACCCCCTGCCACAAGCCGCAGGCATCCTGCCAGCACCAGTCCGGCGATTTCTTCCACACCCTGCACGCGGAAGGGATGTACGCCGTCTTCACCAAGGCCGCCATTGGTGCCGGTTGCCTCGTTGATGAGACACCGGTTTTCGATGCGGTAGCGGGTGCCGGAGCGGCCAATAAGGCGGGTCCCGTCAGGCAGTTCGGGAACAGCGGGTGTTGCCGGTTTTTCGTTGCGGTCAGGGGCGGCGGTCAGCTCCTGAAAGCGCCGGTATTGCCCGCTCTGGAAGGTGAGGTTGCCCTGCATGGCGCGGCGTATCAGGCCGTCCACGAAGTTCAGCGGGGCGTGTACGTCGCGGTCCAGCAGCGACATCAGCACCACTGCCGCCTCGTCGGCATCCACGCGGTAGCGGAAAGCTTCGTCGCGGAAGGTGTAGTGCCCTGCCTTGAGGCGATTTAGCAGCGCGTGTGCGGTCTTGTTGCCGTAGCGCGCTTGCAGGTGCGGGATGAGGTGCGAGAGCGGTGGAGCGTTGAGGAAGGCGAAGGGACTGCCGTCAGCGTCGCCAACTTCGTCTTCCCTTCCCCCACCCCCCCCATCCATCCGGTTGGTTGGATGGGTTATTAAATCTTCTTCCAGAAGATTTAATTCCTATTTGCGTGGGCGCGCCCGTGCGAGGCTCTGTTCGCGCGTGGGTACGCGCGCGGTTATATATATCTCCGCCAAAATTCCCGTTGTCGGGATTTTCAACAACGGACGATTCCCCGTTGTCGGGATTTTCAACAACGGACGATTCCCCGCTGTCGGAATTTTCAACAGCGGGCGATTCCCCGCTGTCAGAATTTTCAACAACGGACGATTCCCCGCTGTCAGTTTTTTCAACAACGGACGATTCCCCGCTGTCGGAATTTTCAACAGCGGGGAGTTCGGTCGGCTGATACCACGGCGACTGTTTCAGCTTGTTGCGCAGGCCAAACGCTTCCAGGGCGAAGCGGGTGTCGGGGTCAAGGCTGAGGATGAGTTCGCGGCAGTAATCAGGCAGGCGGGACTGTTTGCCCTGGTCGGCTTCGCTGATGATAAAGGGGAGATAATGGCTGTCGAGGTTGACCGCTTCCAGCAGCGGCAGCGGATTGTCATAGATGATGCAGGTTTGCCGCGTCGGCAGGTTGTTTTGCCGCACCGTCTCGGCGACACGTATCCAGCGGGTTGCCCGCAGCATCTTGTTGTAGCTGTTGATGGAGGTGCGGTTTTTCCCCAGCGCATCGGCCAGTACCTGCTGGTCGGGGAACTGGGTGATGTTTTCGCAGAGGGCACGCAGCGCGCTCCAGTAGATTTTTTCACTGTCGCTGAGTACCCGGTCAAAGAGGAGTTCGCCCGGCATGACGACGTATTGGCGACCGGCGTAGGCAAGGGTAATGCTGCTTTCGGCGGTCATTTCTCCTGCCCGGTGTTTCATCCCGCACCTCCTGCTACCCGGCCAAGGCCGCTGCGGAACAGGTCAATGTTGTCCTTGTAATAGTATTCGTAGATACGGTTGAGGTCGTTGCCGCTTTTTTCGGCGAGCCAGACGAGGCAGCGCAGATGCTCGGCACCGCTCGCCGGTGCGCCATGATATTTGACGTATTCCCCGTGCAAGCCGGAGAGGTGGCCATAGTCGGCTGACGGCAGTTGCAGTGGCCGCTTGCGGATTTCCCGCAGGCCAAGCTGCTCCCGCCGTGTCTGAAACTCGGCGTGCGACATTTTCATGTATTCGTACATGACGGGGCGTGATGCCCCCAGTCGCAGCGCATCATTGAGCAGCTCCTCACGGTCGCGCGAATGCAGCGCATTCTGGATGCGCAGGTTGAGCGTTCTTTCGTCAATGTTGAAGCTGACAAAGCTGCCGTCGGCAATCTGGTACAGCTCGGCAATGCTGAGGCGCGACAGGTCGGCAAAAGTTGCCGGGCTGATGCCCAGTTGCGCGTACAGCCCCTTGTGCTGCCGCGCCGCGCTGATCAGTTCAACCAGCAGATTGGCACTGATACGGGCGAGAGCTTCGCGGTCGTTGCTGTTCATACGCCCTCCGCATGGCCTTCCTCTGCTTTTTTGGCATTTGCCCGACGCATTGCCCCGGCAAGTCCCCGCGTGTAAATCAAACCGCCGTGTTCCAGCATGATGTCATCCGCCAAACGCAGGTTTTCCGCCTCTTCCAGGGTACGCTGGCTGAAAACCAGCCCGCTGCGACACAAGAAAAGGGTGTCGTTGTAGATGTCGCCAAATTCTTTCCAAAGCAGGTCGGTGCGTTGCTGGTTGGCAAGATCCGCCGATCCCGGTTCCGGTTCCAGGAAGGCATGGCGCACATAAAACGCCCAGGTGCGGATGAAATAGAGGATGACGAAGCGCTCGGTTTCCCCGGCTTCCAGCAGGCGGTTATGGGCTTCGCGCATGATGCCGTCGCTGTCCAGCGCCAGATAGAAATAGGGGGCGTCATTGAAAATCTGCGCATCATCGCTTTGTGGATCATCTCCCTGGTATTCGGTGCGGACGAGGCGGCGCAGCAGGCCGCTGCTATCAAAAAATTCCAGCAGGTACTCCACATTCTCCGTGCAGCGGCGACGCAGTTCGGCGTGCAGCTTTTCCATCGATTGCCGTAAATCGGGGTATTTGAATATGGGACCGTAGGGGACGGGCTGTACATCCCGCTCCCTCGGCGGGGTCAGCGAGGCAGGTACGGCAACCTTGCGTGCCGCCATGCCTTCACCGCCGGACGATGATGTCGGCGGGTTCTCCGGGAACAGTTCGCTGTTGTTGCCGTCAGCGTAGGCAGCTCCGTTGTCGCCGCCACTGCCAAATCCGCCGTCGTCATCATGACTTTTTGCCGCCGTGGCATTGGCGCTGCTGGCAGCGGGACCACGCGGGGTGCGCGGCTTGCGCGGTTCCGGCCAACGCGATATCGGCACGGTCGCAGTCTCCTCCAGCCGTTGGCGCAGCTCCTCCATCGGCACTTCTTCCAGCACATGGCCGTGTTCTTCAATCATCTCCAGTTCGCCAAGGATGCGTACCGAGTTGGTGGTCGGATTGTACTGTTGCAGCTCCAGCGCCCAACGGCAGCGGAAATTTTCGAGAAACTCGTCAATGTCAATGGGCATCTCGTCGCTGTCGCGCTCGGCCAGCGTATCGAAATAGAGCTGGCGCGCCCGGTCAATGGTGTAGGGCTGCTCCGTGCCGTCGGCACGACGACTCACCTTGTCGTTGTCAATCAGCCATTGCAGGTAGGTCTCAACGTAGCTCCACCATTTGCGGATTTGCTGGATTTTTGGTTTGCCCATACCCGCATCAAGCGCTTGCGGGATGACTTTCTCCAAAGAATCCAGCGCAAAGTTAAGTTCGGTCATGACCTGCTGGTTTACCCTGGTCCATCCCAGCGATCGGATAAATGACGTCAAATCACGGGAAGATACGGATTCCTCGCCTCGCTGGCGCAGATATATTTCCCGAATCTGAAATACCGCTCGCGCCTTGTCGATAAAGGTCATGTCCGAGCGTTCTTCATTCTCGACCATATGCTTGACCAGTACATCAAGGTCGTCGGTATAGGGAACATAACGGCATTGCTGGATGCGGATTGCCTCGGACTTGTCGTCCTCACCGGCGGCGAAATATTCCTGGTACAGCTCTTTCAGGATGGAGAGGCGGGTATTGCCGCCGTTGTACAGGCTGAAATGATCCTGCCCCGGCACTTTGGTGACGGTCAGCATCTGTAGCAGGCCGATATTGCGGATGGATTCCTTGGTACTGTCGTAGTGCTCGCCGCGCGTCTGGCGTGGGTTCATGTGCGAGACTTCGATGGCGTTGATGTCGAGGTCGATGATGCGCGCGTATTCTTCCTGCTCCGGTGTGCCGCCCGCGTCGTTTTTCTTGAGATTGATCAGACTCATGTCACACTCCCTGCTTCAGTTCGGGAAACAGTTCCTCGCAGAGGGTTTTGATGATTTTGTTCAATAGGTCATAGATATTCGTATCTTGGTACTCATGCATGAACACCTTGTTTTTATGGTGCTCATCCTCAAAGAATTTGCGTTTGAACGGGACGATGGTTTTAAGGAGTTCTACCCCGTTGAAAGCCGGATCTTCAGCAAAGACCTGTTGCAGGTCTTTCAGCACCTCGGCAGAAACGTTGAGATTGCGGTCGTACTCATTGATGAGGAATTTCAGTGGGGGTGCGCAGGACTTTTCGATAAAGCGATAAGCATTTAGTGCGTTGTGATACACATCGACGACGCGCAATATCTCCATCGCAAATTGCACCTTGGTCTTGGTGACGGAGAGGATGAGGTCGGGCTCGGCCAGCATGACCGCATCCTGAATGGAGGTCCCGTTATGGTCGCGTCCGTCCGTACCTTCGGTGTCAATGAAAATGTAGTCGTAGCGTTTGCGCAGGGGACGCAACATCCCGGCGAGCTTGTGTACGGCGCTCGCGTTGTCGCGCAGATATTTGGCAACCCGCAATTTTTTTGGGTCGTCGTTGATAATGATGTCGAGATTTTCGTGATTGGCGGTGTGGTAAATGACCTCATCAAGTTCGGCTTGGCCGGTAAACCACTTACCAAACCCGGCAGCACCGGGCTGGACGTTCTGATAGTCGAACCACTTGCTCAGAGACTGCTGCGAATCGGCGTCAATGAAGCAGACTTTTTTGTTCTGGGCGGCAAGATAACCACCGATGTGAATGGCAAGGGTGGTCTTGCCGACGCTGCCCTTGGTGGAGACTAGGGTGATGACTTTGGATGTGCCTTCTGCTGACATGGTGAACTCCCATTTTTAACTGTTAATACAAACAGTTCAAAGGAGGTACGTTCACTCCACTCTTTCTTCTGACACGAATATATGAACAGGTTATTAGACGCCTGCGTCGTAACCGCCCCTGCAACCTGTTTTTACACTTCCTGCCGTGTCGGGCGGAAGATGATTTCGTTCACGTCCATTTCTTCCGGCTGGCTGATGGCGAAAAGCACACAGCGGGCGAAGCTCGCGGCGGGGATTTCGTTGGCGGCGTAGAAGTTCTCCATCGCGCCTTTGGCGGTTTCTGATGAGGAGCCGTGCTTGAGTTCGCTCGCCACCGCCCCCGGCGAGAGGATGGTGCTGCGGATGTTGTAGGGTTTGACTTCTTTGCGCAGCGCTTCGCTGATGGCACGCACCGCGGTTTTGCTGGCGCTATAGACGGCGCACATCGGCCCCCAGACGTGTCCGGCGATGGAGGAGACGTTGATGATTTGCCCGCTTTTTTGCGCTTTCATCGTCGGCAACACGGCGGCGATGCCGTGCAAGACGCCACGGATGTTGATGTCGATGATTTGGTTCCATTCGTCGATTTTCAGCTTTTCGAGCAGCGACAGCGGCATGACGCCGGCGTTGTTGAGCAGCACGTCAATGCGGCCATAAAGGTCAAGCGCGCGCTGCGCCAGCGCCTGCACTTGCGCGAGGTTGGCGACGTCGGTCTGCACGCAATGGTCGTGGCTGATGCCGAGTTCGTCGGCGAGCTGGTGCAGGCGGTCGAGGCGACGGGCGCCGAGGATGACGTGCGCATCGTTTTGCACGAGATGGCGCGCGGTTTCGGCATCGAGGCCGCTTGATGCGCCGGTGATGATGACGGTTTTGTTGGCGATGTTTTCCATGAGGGTTCCTCTTGGTTTGTGGATGGATGGCGCGCAGTGTAGCGGGCTTGCCGCGCGCGGATTAGCCCGGCGGCGGTGCAAGCTGTTTTAACCGCCGGGCAATAATGCTTTACAGGGTGCCAATCAGCACGCCGCCGCCGACGACCAGCGCCAGCCCGGCGAAGATGAAGCGCATTTCCCGTGGCGTCTTGCGCTCGCCGAGGAGGAAAATGCTGCCGAGGGTGGCGATGACGACGTTCATTTGCGACAGGGTAAAGCCGGTGGCGACACCGTTGCGGGCGGGCTCGATGGAGATGAGATAGGTCAGCGCCGCGCAGGAGAAAACGACGCCCAAATGAGATTTTGCAGGGATTTCTTGTCCCAGGGATGGCTTTTGTCATGCGCGAATTGCGACAGGGCAAGCGCCGCGAATGCCATGCCAATGGCTTGCGGCAGGAATTTGTCCCGCCCCGTGCCATCGGCAAAATTGGGAAAGAAAGAATAGCCGACATAGCCAATGGTGGAAATCAGCAGGGTAATCAGTCCGGCTTTCATGTTGTCCGCCGTTTTGCTGTCGGGATGCTCCTGGCGGGTGGTAAAGGCGATGCCGATGACAATAAGCAAAATGGCCAATGCGCCAATAATCTTTTGCGTCATCTGCGGCCATTCGCCAAAGACCAAAACACCCATCAGGGAAGTCCCCACCAGTTGCAAACCGGTGGAAATGGGCATCGTCCCGGAAACGCCAATTTGCTGAAAGGCACGATACTGGTTCATTTGCCCGAATGCCCAGCAGGCACCGGAAAGAAAACTCATGACAAAAGACCATAATCCCCAATGCGATGGCGCGGCAACATACAGCACCATCGCAATAATCAAGGTGCCGAGCGTTGTCCCCATAATCTGCTGCGTCGGTTTGCCGCCAATGCGGGCAACGCACAGTGGCAAAATACCCCAAAACAGGGCGGGCAACAGCCCAATCAAAATATTCATCGGCACTCAACCATTATTCATGAATGACGGATAAAGCGTCATGCCGCCATCGACAAAAAGGGTAATGCCGGTCACATAGGACGATTCGGCGCTGGCAAGCCAGGCGGCAGCGCTGGCGACCACTTCCGGCTCGCCGGCAAAGCTCATCGGGATAATCTTTTCCAGCGCCGCCTTTTGCGCCGGATCATTCATCTTTTCCTGGTTAATCGGCGTATTGATGGCACCCGGTCCGATGGTATTGATGCGAATGCCCTGCGGCGCGTATTCCATCGCCATCGTTTCATTGAGCAATTTCACTCCGCCCTTGCTCGCCGCATAATGGGCGAAACGCGGCCATGGAATCTGCTCATGCACGGAAGACATATTGATGATATTGCCCTTGATATTATGCGCAAGGAAATGTTTGAGCGCGGCGCGTGCGCCAAGAAAATAACCGGTGAGATTGACATCAATCACCTTTTGTCAATTGGCGAGCGTCATCTCGTGCGTATGTGCGGGCGACTCCATTCCTGCATTGTTCACAAAAATATCGAGGCGGCCAAACGCATCGAGCGCGGCTTGCACCAGCGCATCGGCACTTTCCTCGCGCGACATATCGCCCTGAATGGCAACCGCCTTGCCGTCTGCCGCCTGAATTTGCGCGACGACCGCATCCGCGCCTTTTTGATCAGCATTGTAATTGACGACCACACTCGCGCCCTCCTGGGCAAAACGCAGGGCAATGGCGGCACCAATGCCTTTGGAAGAACCGGTGACAATGACGGCTTTGCCGGACAAATCGGGATACATAAAAACTCCTTTGGTAATTGAATGTTGGTACTTGCATGAATGACCGCGCCGCAGGGCGCGTGGCGGGCGAATAATACCTGATTAAGGCGTATTAACTATGAAATTACCTGTTAAATGGCGTTCATCTTTGCCCGCAATCCTCCTACCTTCACGCTCGTCATTTATCGCGTAAACCGGAGGAAAAATATCGCTTATGGCACAACTTAACGCTACCTGTCACGACAAGTCGGTAGGTGGGCGCATCCAGATGCGGCGCAAGGAGCTCGGCCTGACCGCCGAGGCGCTGGCTGAAAAAATCGGCATTACCCAGCAGCAACTCTCCCGCTACGAACGCGGCGACAACAAGGCGAATTTCAGCCTGCTGGCGCAGGTGGCGGAAGCGCTGGAGACGCCGCTGAACTGGTTTCTGCTGGATGTCTGCCCCAACGCGCACAAAAACGGCGACGAACTGAAAGCCCGCTACGACTTTCACTGGACGACCTTTAGCGAAGAGCAAAAACGCGCGGTCATCCGTTTTCTTGACGTCTTCAACAGTTGCAAGAAATAACCGGCACGCCGGAGCAGACGCCGCACAGTGTAAAAAAAACCGCCGCGCGATGATTAGCCGCGCGGCGGGACAAGGTGTTTTGGCCGGAAGGAAAAAATGCCGTCAGGTATGGTCGCGCAAAAAGGCGGCAATGGCGGCGCTGTCCGGGATGGAGGGTTGCGCGCCGAGTTTTTGCACGGAAAGCGCGGCGGCGGCCTGTCCCCAGGCGATGGCCTGCGCCAGCGGTTCGTCGCGCAAGAGGGCGGCAGCAAGCGCGCCGTTGAAGGTGTCGCCCGCGGCGGTGGTATCGACCGGCTTGACGCGGTAAGCGGGATGCAGCGCGCCGTGGCCATTGACACTCGCATAGACGCCACGGCTGCCGAGGGTGATGAGTACGGTCGGTACGCCTTGCGCGTGCAGGGCGGTCGCGGCGCGGGCGGCGCTCATTTCGTCGGCGACGGCGATGCCGGTGAGGCGTTCGGCCTCGCTTTCGTTCGGGGTGATGAGGTCGAGGTTGGCGAGCAGTTCGCGCGGCAGTTCAGTAGCGGGGGCGGGATTGAGGATGGTGCACACGCCGTGGGCGCGGGCGATGGCGGCGGCGCGGATGACGCCATCGAGCGGGGTTTCCAGTTGCAGCAGCAGGATGCCTGCGTCCGCGATGCGCGCCTGCTCGCGTTCAACGTGGGCGGCGTTCAGCGCGGCATTGGCACCGGCGATGACGACGATACGGTTTTCGCCGGCGTGGTTGAGCCAGATCATCGCCATGCCGGTGCTGTCGGCGACGGTTTTGCTGCCGTCGCAGTCAATGCCGAGGCGTTCGAGATGGTCGCGCAGTTCACCGCCCGCGGTATCGTTGCCAAAGGCGCTGATAAAGCGGGTCGGCGCGCCGCTTTTCGCAGCGGCTACGGCTTGGTTCGCGCCTTTGCCACCGTAGGCGCGGTGGTAATGGTCGCCGTGCAGGGTTTCGCCGCTTTGGGGAAAGGCGGCCATTTGTGCGATATGGTCAATGTTGCTGCTGCCGAGGACGAGGAGGGATTTCATGGTGGCGGGAGTTGGTTGAGGATTTCGTGGTAGCTCTGGCGCAGCGTGTCGCGCTGTGCGGCGGGGACATCGTGCGCGTCAAGGCAGCGCTCGAAGACTTCAAACGGGTTGAGGTCGCCGAGGGTTTCGTCGGCGCGGTGTTGGGCGAGGACGCGCTCGCGGATGCGCTCGTTTTTGATGCGCAGGATTTCCAGACGGGTGTCGGCGGTGAGCGCGTGCAGCTGTTCGTGGATGCCACCGGCGATGGCGTCGCCGTCGTAGTGGATTTCCAGCCAGATGTTGTCGCCTGTCGCCGCGAGTTCCGTCAGGCGGGCTTCAAGGGCAGGCAGGTCGCCGCGCAGGCGGGCGCGTTTTTGCCATACGGGCACGGCCAGCGGGCGGACGCTGGCGCGGCGTCCGTGAAATTCGACAAGGCAGACGCTGCGCGGCTGTTCGGCTTCGGCGAAGGTGTGCGGCAAGGGTGAGCCGCTGTAGCGGCGGCTTTCGTTGCCGCCGATGCGCTGCGCGCGGTGGATGTGGCCGAGGGCGAGGTAGTCGATGGCGGCGGGGAAGGCGTCCGCCGGAACGTGCGCCAGCGTGCCGATTTCGTGGTCGTGTGCCTCGTTGGTTTCACCGCCTGCGGTGTAGAGGTGGCCGGTGGCGATGAGCGGCAGCTCGGCACCGCCGCGCAGGGTTTCGGCGTGGGCGACGGCAGCGGCGTAGTGGGCGCGGATGCCTTCCAGCAGTTTGGCGCTTTTGTCGGCGGCGCTTTCGCCCGCGTCTGCGGTGCGCAGGTCGCGTTCGCGCAAATAGGGGACAGCGCAGACGATGGCTTCCGTCGCACCGTCGCGGTCTTTGAGCAGCAGCACTTCGTCGGCGGGGTCGCGTGCCGCGCCGACGATGTGAACGTTGAGCGCGCGCAGGATGTCGCGCGGGGCGTCGAGGAAGGCGGGCGAGTCGT